>Ga0114949_10001684_pt1 | contig 13484 bp, 16 predicted proteins | sample N074metaG_FD_83505 | JGI IMG/M metagenome (GOLD analysis project Ga0114949, IMG submission 83505) | Deep subsurface microbial communities from Kermadec Trench to uncover new lineages of life (NeLLi) - N074 metaG | ecosystem: Environmental > Aquatic > Marine > Ocean trench > Sediment | place... | reverse complement strand
GGCCCTGAAGAAGAACGACGATATCGCGGAACTCCATTCTCTCCTGGGACAGGCGCTGGCCCGCAACCCGGCCCGGCGGTGGCAATTGCGGGCTGAAGTGGCCCTCAAGCGCGCCTGCGAGCTGGATGCCTGGAATCCAGTCAATTACATGAGATTGGGTGAATTTTACAAGAATCAGGGCCTTGAACAACGTGCCGCCCGCTGTTTTCAAAAAGCTCGCACCCTCTCTCAGCCACACGGCCATCTGGACTCCACCAGGGACCGGGCCTGACTCCTCAGCGGCCTTCTTGACCGGAAGTCCCTCAGTGGTATAATTCCTCGCTTTTGTGGGGAAAAATCCACCATGTACATTCATGCCAGCCAGATGCGGGGATCCACCCACCCCGTGGACATGTTTTTTCTGCGGCCGCCGATGGAGGGGATCGAGGGTCGTTCAGATACGATCCGGATCACCGCCACCCTGCGGCGCGAAGAGGATCGTTATCTCTTTACGGGGCACCTCGCCACCAGCGTGGGACTGGCCTGTGCCCTCTGCAACAGTGTTTCGCAACAGGTTGTGGAACTCGATTTCTCCCTCCGGTATGGGCTCACAGGCCGAACCGGGTCACCATCTGTCGGACTTCCCGAGGACCATGAACTGACCACCGAAGAATGCGACATGGCGGAACTGGACGACCAGGGACGTATCGATCTGACCCGCTTCAGCAAGGATCAGATCTACCTGTCCCTGCCCCTTCAACCTCGCTGTCGCCGGGACTGCCGTGGATTGTGCAGCCTCTGCGGGACCGATCTGAACAATGGGACATGCGCATGTACCTTGCCGGTGTCCGACCCGCACCTTGCAGCTCTCGCCCAACTCAGGAATCGTTTTTGAACCCAGCCCTGTCCGGCCTTCGGGCTGGTGGAGAATCACACAGATGCCCAATCCCAAGAGACGTCATTCCAGTGCCCGCCGTGACCGCCGCCGCACTCACGACGCCTTGCCCCACCGCTCACTCTCGCGCTGCCCGCAGTGCCAGGAAAGCAAGCTGCCCCACCGTGTCTGCCCTCATTGCGGCACCTACAAGGGGCGTACCGTTATCCGGGTCGAACAGAACTGATCGCCCGTTACCGTGACTTTGCGCATTGCCGTGGACGCTATGGGTGGGGACCATGCTCCCTCTCACGCGGTTGAGGGAGCGGTTCGCGCCGCTCGTGAGGACGGGATCCATGTCGTCCTGGTGGGCCGGGAAGACGCCATCAACGCCGAACTTCGCCGCCTGAACGCCAACGATCCCCTGGTTGATGTGGTGCACGCCGAAGACGTTGTGGGCATGCATGAACCTGCCGTGCTGTCCCTGCGGCGCAAAAAACGGTCCTCCATCCGTATCGCTGCCAATCTGGTCAAAGCAGGCGAGGCAGATGCCTTCGTCTCGGCCGGCAACACCGGCGCCATCATGGCCAATCTGAAGGTCACACTGGGTCTCCTGGAAGGGGTGAGCCGGCCGGCTCTGGCAGCCGTCCTGCCAAGCGTCAAGGCTCAATCCGTCTGGCTGGACGTGGGTGCCAACGTGGACACCCGTCCCTCCCACCTGGTGCAGTTTGCCATCATGGGGTGGCTCTACAGCCGGCGCATTCTCGGGGTCGAGAATCCGCGGGTCGGTATCCTCTCCATCGGTGAAGAGGAGGGGAAGGGCAACGAGACGACCCGGGAAGTCATCCGCCGATTGCGTGAGACCACAAAGGAGATCAACCTCATCGGCAATGTGGAAGGACGAGATATCTTCAGCGGGCGGGCGGACGTGATCGTGTGTGACGGATTTATCGGAAATGTCACTCTCAAGGCCATCGAGGCGGTGACCGAAACCGTGGGAGTTTTTTTGCGCCAGGAGATCGAGCGCAACTGGCGATCGCGTCTTGGTGCCATGCTGATGGCAGGCGCCTTCAAGCGCTTCAAACGACGGGTCAGTTATGAAGAGTTCGGCGGCGTTCCTCTTCTGGGCATGAACGCCGCCGCCATCATCTGCCATGGGCATTCATCGCCCCGCGCCATCCAGACGGCTGTCCGTGTGGCCAGAGATTACGTGGAGAACAGGGTCAACGACCGCATCCGAACCGAGCTGGCCCGGGTCGCTGCAGCCATGGATGCATCCTCGGGAGAGCAGGCATGAGTGTGAAGAGGCGCGCGCAGATTGTCGGGACGGGGGCCGCGCTCCCTGCCCGCGTGGTGACCAACGCCGACCTCGAGAAGATGGTCGATACCACGGACGAATGGATCACCACCCGCACCGGGATCAAAGAGCGGCGCATCGCCTGCTCCGACGAATACCTCTCCCAGTTCGCCAGTCCGGCAGCCCGGCAGGCGCTGGAGCGGGCCGAGATCGAGCCTGACCAGGTGGACCTGATTCTGTGCGCCACCGTCACCCCGGATATGATCACGCCTGCCACCGCCTGCTTCATCCAGGAAGACCTCAAGGCAAAAAATGCCGCAGCCTTCGACCTGTCGGCGGGTTGCTCGGGCTTTCTCTATGCCCTGACCACCGGCCAGTCGTTCATCGAGGCAGGCCACGCCCGCACCGTGCTGGTCATCGGCGGCGAGATTCTCTCCCGTTTCATCAACTGGGAGGACCGTTCCACATGTGTGATTTTTGCCGATGGCGCCGGTGCCCTGGTCCTGCGCGCCGGTGAAGGCGAGCGGGGTGTGCTGGCCTCGAGGATGCATTCAGACGGTGCTCTGGCCGACTTCATCACCATCGCCGGGGGCGGCTCACGCTACCCCATCACGCCTGAGAGCCTGGAACGAAAGGTGAACACCATCAAAATGCGCGGCAATGAGACCTTCAAGGTGGCGGTGAGGTCCATCGAAGATGTCTCCCGGGAAGTCATCGAGGCAGCCGGGCTGACCCCCGACCAGATCGACCTGTTCGTGCCTCACCAGGCGAACCGGCGCATCATCGACGCGGTCGCTCAACGCCTGGGCCTGGACGCCGAGCGCTGCTACTTGAACATCGAAAAAATAGGGAACACCTCGGCGGCTTCCATCCCCATCGCGCTCAACGATGTTGTGGAGGCTGGACGCCTGCGTCCCGACGACCATCTTCTGATGGCTGCATTCGGCGCGGGCCTGACCTGGGCCGGTGCTGTGGTGCGCTGGGGGCGGGACACATGAACCCGGTCTGGTTGTTCCCGGGGCAGGGCTCCCAGTACGTGGGCATGGGCCTGGATCTGATGGAAAAGCACCCGCTGGCTCGGGAATTGTTCGCCACCGCGGATCGGGTGCTGGGGTTCCCCCTCTCCCGGGTCTGCTTCCAGGGACCGAAAGAAGACCTGAAACGCACAGCCGTGACCCAGCCTGCCCTTCTCACCTGCAGCGTGGCGGCAGCCAGGATTCTGGCAGAATTTCATCCTGCTCCCCCGGCGGTGGCCGGGCACAGTCTCGGCGAATACAGCGCTCTGGTGGCCGCCGGCAGCCTGACCTTCGAGGAGGCCGTGCACCTTGTGCACATGCGGGGCCGCTTCATGCAGGAAGCCGTGCCGGAGGGGGAGGGGACCATGACAGCGGTTCTGGGCCTGGACGTGGCCGAGGTTTCCCGGGTCTGCCGGGAGGTCGCCGGCGAGAAGGTGGTCCAGGCGGCCAACCTGAACGCGCCGGGCCAGGTGGTTATCTCCGGGCATACCGACGCCGTCCGGAGTGCCGTCGTGGCCCTGAAAAAAGCGGGCGCCCGTGGCGCCGTGGCCCTGGATGTCTCCGTCCCTTTCCACTGCGCCCTCATGGAACCTGCCGCCAGGCGCCTGGAAGAAGCGCTGGAGAAGGTCCACATCAGCGACGCCAGGATGCCCGTCTGGAACAATGTTGATGCCCGTCCCGTCACTTCTGCCGGTGACATTCGAGCTGCTCTGGTGCGCCAGGTGGCCTCCCCGGTACGCTGGGAGGAGTCCCTGCGGGGCATGCATGAGGCCGGCCACGGTGTGTTCCTGGAGGTGGGACCGGGGAAGGTTCTGGCGGGCCTTGCCCGCCGCACCCTCAAGGGAACCCGAACCCTTGAGGCGGGCACGGCGGCCGCGCTGGCGGACCTTAAAACCTCGACCCCTTGACCCCTCGCCGTTTCCCTTATACAAACGGAGATCACAAAAGGAACCTGAACGCGAAATGGGCAGCAGGAACGACAAAGTTACCCTCATCACGGGGGCATCAAGGGGCATCGGACGGGCCACGGCCTGTCTCCTGGCCGCTGATGGCGGGCGTCTGGCCCTGGGAGGCCGGAATATGGACTCCCTGGCCGAAACCGCACGAAGGGTCCAGGAAGCCGGAGGGGAGCCCCTGGTGCTGGCCCTGGATGTGACCTCCGATGAATCTGTAGCCGCAGCCGTCGCCGCCGTCATGGAAAAATGGGGGAGAATCGATCATCTGGTGAACAACGCCGGGATGACCCGAGACAGCCTGCTCATGCGAACCCGGAGCGAAGATTTTGCTGCGGTCATGGACACCAATCTGGGCGGGGTTTACCGGGTCAGCAAGGCCGTGGTTCCGCGTATGCTCAAGGCCCGCACCGGGCGCATGGTCAATCTGTCCTCGGTCATCGGTGAGACCGGAAACCCGGGTCAGACGACTTACGCGGCCAGCAAGGCCGCGATCATCGGATTTACCAGGTCGCTGGCCCGGGAAATCGCCAGTCGCGGCATCACGGTCAACTGCGTTGCACCGGGTCTCATTGAGACGGAGATGACCACGGCCATGCCGGTGGCGGCGAGGGATGATCTTCTGAGCCGTATCCCGCTGGGTCGGCCCGGATCACCTGACGATGTCGCAGGGGCCATCCGCTTCCTGCTCTCTGAACAGGCCGGTTACATCACCGGCGCCGTCATTCGTGTGAATGGTGGTCTCTATATGTAGAAGGAGCCGATGGCAGGTGCCGCCGGCGCCAGGAAATCTGTCTCATACGGGAGGATTGGTACCATGGATGTGAGCGCGAAGGTGAAAAGTATTATTGTGGAACAGTTGGGTGTGGAGGAGGGCGAGGTCAAGGAGAACGCCAAATTCATCGATGACCTGGGTGCGGATTCACTTGACACGGTCGAACTGGTCATGGCCCTGGAGGAGGAGTTCAGCATCGAGATCAGCGATGATGATGCCGAGAAAATCATGACTGTGCAGGATGCCGTCAGCTATGTCCAGAGCCATACCTGAAGAAAGGCGATCTGTGAGAAGACGCGTTGTCATCACTGGAATCGGCATGATTTCCCCCCTGGGTGTGGGGAATGACGCCAACTGGCAGGCCCTCATGGAGGGGCGCTCAGGGATCGGTCCCATCACGCGCTTCGCTGCGGAGACCTTCCCTTGTCGTGTTGCGGGAGAGATCCCGGACTTCGACTCCCTTCAGTTCATGGACAAGAAGGAGGCCCGCAAGCTCGACTTCTTTGTCCATTATGCTCTCGCCGCGGCTCAGTTGGCCATGGAAGATGCCGGGCTGGAGATCAAGGGGCACTTCGCCGAGCGGACCGGTGTCGCCATCGGGTCCGGCATCGGCGGCCTGCCCAGTATCGAGTCCCAGCATGCCATCCTGCTGGAGAGGGGTGTGCGCCGGATCTCGCCGTTTTTCATCCCGGGTCTCATTGTCAACATGGCGGCGGGGATGGTGGCCATCCGCCACGGAGCCAAAGGTCCCAATATCGCGCCGTCCTCGGCCTGCGCCACCAGCATCCACGCCATCGGCGATGCGTTTCGTCTCATCCAGCATGGCTATGCAGATGCCATGATCGCCGGCGGCGCCGAGGGCGTGATTACCCCGCTGGCCGTGGGGGGGTTCGGCGCCATGCGCGCTCTCTCCACCCGCAATGATGAACCTGCCAGGGCATCACGACCCTTCGACGCAGAGCGGGATGGATTTGTCATGGGCGAAGGGGCCGGCGTTGTCATCCTGGAGACATGGGAAGCTGCCGTGGATCGGGGCGTCCGCCCTTACGCCGAGGTTGTGGGATACGGGTTGAGTGGTGACGCATTCCATGTGACGGCGCCCTCGGCCGACGGTGACGGACCCATCAGGGTCATGAAGGCGGCGCTGGCTGACGGCGACGTACCCCCTGAAGCCGTGGACTACATCAATGCCCATGGCACGTCCACCCCCATCGGTGACCGGGTGGAAACCCTGGCCATCAAGAGTGTGTTCGGAGATCATGCGGGCAAGCTGGCCATCTCCTCCACCAAGTCCATGACTGGCCACCTCCTGGGTGCCGCCGGCGGCATCGAGACCGCCATTGTCTGCCGCGCCATGCGGGAAGGCAAGGTTCCGCCCACCATCAACTACGAGAACCCGGATCCTGACTGCACACTGGATTACGTCCCCAACAAGGCGCGGGATCTGGAGATCGAGTACGCGTTGAACAACGGGTTCGGATTTGGCGGCACCAACGGCTCACTGGTCTTCAAGCGCTGCCGGGACTGACCAGCTGGTCGCGCTGGCACCGCCATCAGACCTCGTCGAAGAAATACTTGCGCAGGCATTGGACCTGCTTGTTGTAACCTTCCGGGTCCATCAGCCATGCAGCCGCCGAGATGCTGGAGAGAAGCGAGTTGCCGTCCTGGGGCGTGAAACAGAAGCCGACGATCTCACGACCCTTGTTCCGCACGGCCAGCGAGGGGACCACCAGTACCGTCTCATTGAGCAGACGGCCGTAGTGACCGTAGTCACGGCCGAAGCTGAAGACCGCATTGGCGGACATCTTGTAGGTAATGGCCGCCCTGTCACACTCAACGAACCTCTGCAGGATTTCTTCCTGGGTGGTGGGTTTCTCCACCAGGACGGAGAACCAGATGGTGTGCATGTACTGGGAGTTGACCTTCATGGCCGAGGAAAACAGGGTGTTGGAGAAGTCGTATTCCAGTGTCTTGAACAGATGATAGGCGTCGCGGGCGTGATGGGAGCCGAACTCATCCTCGTGGGTTCCAACCTGGGGTGCCGGGACGAAAGATCCATCCTGGCTGATATCATTGGATCGCCGGATACAGAGGAAGCGGGCAGTGTTCAGATTCTCAGGCCCTGCGCCCTGCAAGGCGATGAGGTCCACCAGGAGTGCAAGATTGTGGGTGTTGCATGAGACCACCTGGATGAAACGGTCCTCACCGGGGATGAGGGCGGCATCGTTGATGCCGCGGGCATACATCTTCCCGAAGCCGAATTCTGAACCCTGGGCAATGAAACCGGCGGTATTTGCCATATATTTCTGGTAGAGTTCGGCCTTGTTGGCCAGGCCGACATTGGATGGGGTGCAGTCGATGACCACCGAGGCCTGTTCCAGCGCCTCATGTGTCTCCAGTTCCGGCTTGATCCCCAGGTCGACAAACCCCTGATGGGCATCTGCGTCCACAGCCAGGTGGGCGCCGCGCTTCAGGAGATTGACGACCTTGGAGCGGTCGGTGAGAAGCGGTGTACGCTTGTGAAAACTGATCCTGTCAAGTCTCAGTTCATCTTTGAGGCTGGTGAGCAGGCCAATGAGGGGTTCACCGATGGTTCCGGTCCCGACCACATGGACGTTTCGTGTTGACATGGGACTCCTCCTGCCGGCCGTCTCTGACGGCCAATCTGAGGTGCTCTCAGGTGCCGGTATCCTCGCCCCCTCCCGGGAACTGGGTGCCTGTAAATGGCCTGCCGACAAGGGTTTGAAAATACTGCGCCCGGCCATGTCTGTCAACGCGAAGGCACGGGTCTGGAGCCGGCAAAATGATAAGATAAGTTGCCCTGGAAGTACCTCCCGCCAGTGGGAGACGGGGCGATATCGGGTGAAAAAGGGAACATATGGAGCCGTACCAGCCTGAGATCACCATCGGTGAACTGGTGGAAGGCACACGGGAAGTTCTCGATTTCGAGGTTCTCGCCGGTGCTGCCGGATTGGATCGAATTATCAGCCAGCCGCGGGTCCAGAAACCGGGCCTGGCCCTGGCCGGCTTCATGGAATACCTCCACCGTGGGCGCGTGCAGATCCTGGGAAATTCAGAGATCACGTTCCTGCTCGAAAAGCCGGCCCAGGAGCGAGCCGCTGTCATCCATCGCCTCATTGCCCACGACGTGTCCTGCTTTGCCATCACCAAGGGCCTGGAACCGCCGGCCGAGCTCATTGGGGATGCCGAGGAGGCCGGCATCCCTGTTCTGCGCACCCGCATCATCTCCTCCACCGCAATCTACGCCATCGGTCACTTTCTGGAAGAAAAGCTGGCGCCGGTCATGCAGGTGCATGGAGTGCTCCTGGATATCTTTGGCGTGGGCACCCTGATCCTGGGCGCTTCAGGCATCGGCAAGAGCGAATGCGCCCTGGACCTGATCGTTCGCGGGCACCGCCTGGTCTCCGATGACCTGGTGGTGCTTCGCCGCAGAGGAGACGTTGTCACCGGTTCCAGTCCCGAGTTGACCCGCGATCACATGGAACTGCGCGGCATCGGCATCATCAATGTCAGGGATATCTTCGGTATCGCTGCCGTCCGTCGCACCAAGGATATCGACCTGGTGGTGAACCTGGATCTCTGGAAGAGGAACAAGGTCTATGACCGCCTGGGCATTGATGACCAATCCCATGAACTGCTCGGTGTCCTGCTGGACTACGTGGAGATGCCGGTGGCTCCAGGTCGAAATCTGGCCGTCCTGGTGGAAGTGACAGCTCGCAATCAACTCCTCAAGAGAAGAGGACATAACCCGGCGCGGGAGTTGGCGCGCCGGCTCGACCGGCAGCTGGCAGAGGATGCCAGGCCGGTCACCGAGGAGAATGAGTGACCCGGCCGTTTCTCATCCTCACCGGATTGTCGGGGTCCGGCAAAAGCGCCGCCATGCGGGCCTTCGAAGACATGGGCTATTACTGCGTGGATAACCTGCCGGTGGTGCTCATCCCGGTCTTCGCGGATCTCTGCGCCCGCTCCCGGGACGAATTGCCACAAGTTGCCCTGGTCCTTGATGTGCGCGAACGCCGCTTTCTGGAAGACTTTCCCCGGACACTGGCCAATATCCGCAAATCTCATCCAGTCTGCCTGGTTTTCTTCGAGGCGTCGGACCGGGTGTTGACCCGCCGCTTCGGCGAAACGCGCAGACCCCACCCCATGGCTGACGATTCCCGCGGATTGATGGACAGCATTCGCTTCGAGCGCGAGGCCCTGGCTCACATCCGGACCATGGCGGATCGTATCATCGACACCACGGCCTTCAGCGTTCACGATCTCAAAACCCACATCAAGGACAATTATCAGGACGAGGATCATCCCTCGACCATGCTCGTCCTGTTGCAGAGTTTCGGTTACAAGTACGGGGTCCCGCCTGACATGGACCTGATGTTCGATGTACGCTTCATCTCCAACCCCTTCTTCGTGGACGGCCTCAAGAACCTGAATGGCCGTGATGAGGCCGTTGTCCAGTTTCTGGAAGAGCAGCGGGAATATAAAATCTTCCTGGAGAAAACCATGGACCTCTTGCGTTTCCTCCTTCCCTTGTACATCCGGGAGGGGAAATCGTACTTGCGGGTGGGCATCGGCTGCACCGGCGGAAAGCACCGCAGCGTGGCCGTCACCGAGCACTTTTCCCGGTTGCTGGCCGATGCCGGGACCCGCATGCAAGTTCAGCATCGCGATCTGGAGAGAGAATAATGGTAGGCGCCTTGGTGGTCACACATGGCAATCTGGCCCTGGAGCTGGTGAATGCCGCCAAGAAAATCGTCGGGGAGGCGCCGCGCCTGAAGGCGGTGGTCATCGACTGGGACGCCGACGTCAGTCTGGCTCGCACCACCATCGAGGAATCTCTGCGAACGGTTGATGCCGGCCAGGGGGTTCTGATCTTCACCGACATGTTCGGCGGGACTCCCACCAACATCAGCCTCACGTTTCTCGATCCCGGGCGGGCCGAGATCGTCACGGGCATCAACCTGCCCATGTTGATCAAATTTCTCAACCTCCGCGCCGATGAGAATCTGGCGGGTGTGGTGGAACAGATTTGTGTGAAAGGGCGGCAATCCATTCAGGTTGCCTCTGATCTTCTGGGCCGGCATGCACACCGCTCGGGAAAGGACTGAGGATGGCCAGCCGCGACGTTGAAATCTCCAACCGGCTGGGTCTCCATGCCCGGGCTGCAGCCCGTTTCGTGCACACCGCAAGCAGCTTCGCCAGCCACATCCAGATCGAGCGGGATGGTCAGCAGGTTGACGGCAAGTCAATCCTGGGTTTGCTCCTGCTGGCCGCCACTCAGGGCGCCCGGTTGCGCATCACGGCCGAGGGCGACGATGCAGAAGATGCGGTGAGCGCTCTCTGCACCCTGGTGGAAGATCACTTCGGAGAACGCTCGTGAACGCGATCTTCAAGGGCATCGGCGCCAGTCCCGGCATCGCCATGGGATCTGCCCTTGTCCTCGAGTCCCACCACCTCATGGTCAACCGGAGGACGCTCAAGCCGGACCGCCTTGAGGCTGAAGTCAAGCGCTTTCGGCACGCCATCACCGCCGCACGTAAAGAACTGGAAATTCTGAGTCTCCGGGTCGAAGAGAAGATGGGTGAGAAACTCAGCCACATCTTCGACGCCCACATTCTCATCCTGGATGACAAATCCTTCGCCGCCGGCACCGAGGAACACATTCGCCGGGAGCATGTCAACGCCGAGTGGGGCGTGCGCACCGTGGTCAAGGATCTTCTCGCCCAGTTCGCAGCCATTGACGACCCGTATCTCAACGAGCGCGGCGGTGATCTCGAGGATGTCTACCGGCGTGTCCTGGGGCATCTGACCGGTGACCGGTCTCATCCCGATCTTTCCAGGATCAGGGAGGATGCCATCATCGTCGCCCACACCCTGACTCCATCGGACACGGCGGCTCTCAACACCCAGAGCGTGGTGGGATTCGTCACTGAACTGGGCGGCCGTACGTCTCACACGGCCATCATCGCCAACGCCCTGGAGATACCGGCGGTGGTGGGCCTGCATGGACTCCTCGAAAAAGTGGAAACCGGAGACCTGCTGGTGGTGGATGGCGAGCGGGGAACGGTCCTGGTAGCGCCCGATGCCGGCGAAAAGGAGACGGCCATCCGGGCGCGCACGGCCTGGCGGCAACGGGCCCAGGACGGGCTCAAGACCCGCGATCTGCCCGCGGTCACCACCGATGGCGAGGTGGTCATCCTGCGTTCCAACATTGAGCTGCCCGAGGAAGTCGAGACTTCTCTGCGCTACGGCGCAATCGGCGTCGGCCTCTATCGCTCTGAGTTCCTCTTTCTCAAGTGCTCACCCAACCTGCCCAGCGAAGAGGACCACTATCAGGTGTACGCCGAGATGGCAGACAGGGTGGCCCCGCACCCATGCATCGTACGCACCCTGGATCTGGGTGGAGAAAAATATTTCCACGAAGTGCTGGACAAGGAAGAAGCCAATCCGGTGATGGGCATGCGTGCCATCCGGCTCTGCCTCCGCCGGCCGGATATTTTCCGGACCCAGCTGCGAGGAATCCTCCGCGCCGCGGTAGGGCGCTCCATCCAGATCATGTTCCCCTTGATTTCCGGGGTGGGAGAACTGGTCCGCGCCCTGGAGGTGCTGAACAAGGTGAGGGATGAGTTGCGGCAGGAGGGGCATGCCATTCCCGAAAATATTCCCATCGGCATCATGATCGAAGTCCCCTCGGCGGCCATGGTGGCGGACCTGCTGGCCAGCCGCGTCGATTTCTTCAGCATCGGGACCAACGACCTGATCCAGTACCTCCTGGCCATCGACCGGGGAAATGAATCGGTGGCCTATCTCTACGAACCGCACCACCCGGCTGTTCTACGTATGCTCCAACGCGTCATTCTCGCCGCCCGGGACGCGGGTATCTCCGTCTCTCTGTGTGGGGAAATGGCCTCGGATCCCCGCTACGTGCCCGTGCTCATGGGGTTGGGCCTGCGGGAGCTCTCGCTGAACCCGGTGACCATTCCGGCCGTCAAGGATGCCATCCGCAGCACACATGCCGGCGAGGCCCGGACCCTGACAGACCGCCTGCTGGCCGCCAGCAGCGCCGACGAAGTGGGCCGTATTCTGGCCGGTGAGCCGGGTGCCGCGGATCCTGTGGACAGTTCTCCGGAGGCTTGAGACCGCCATGCCGCGACGCATAGAAAAGCCCTGGGGGCATGAAGAGATCTGGGCCGAGACCGAGGACTATGTTGGCAAGATCCTGGTGGTGCGCAAGGGAGAACGCCTTTCCCTTCAATATCATCGGCTCAAAGTAGAGACCCTCTACCTGGAAAGCGGGAGGGTCCTCTGCACCGTGGGAGATGAGAATCGCCCCCTCACCGAGAAGATCCTCACGCCCGGCGACGTGGTCCACTTGCCGGCCGGACGGAGGCATCGTTTTGAGGCCCTGGAGGATTCCCGGCTCTTCGAGGTTTCCACGCCGTTCCTGGACGACGTGGTGCGGCTGGAAGACGACTACCAGCGGGATTCCGGGGACTGAGGTGGATCGTCCAGCCGTTGCCAGTTTGCCGCCGGCCATGGTAGATTACGCGCCATGGCAGATTCTGCGGTTCAGATACCCGACAAGGAGCGCTTCAAGATCGGAGAGGTCTGCCGCCTCACCGACACACAGCCGTACGTGCTGCGCTTCTGGGAGTCGGAATTTCCCAGTCTGGCACCCCAGAAGACCCGTTCCGGCCAGAGAATCTACCGGCGCGAGGATATTGAAATGGTGTTGCGCATCAAAGAACTTCTCTACGAGGAGTCGTACACCATCGCGGGAGCCCGCAAGCAGCTGGAAAATGCGGACTCCGGCCCGGCAATTCGTTCCCGGCTACGCCCTCCTGCGCGGGTGGCTAAAGCCACGGGCAACGGGGCAGAGGATGACAGCGAGGCCCGCTCCAGGCTGGAAGAGGTCCGCACGGAGTTGCAGGAGTTGCTGGACCTGCTCGAATAGAAATGCGGTCGGGACGTAGCGCAGCCTGGTAGCGCACTTGTCTGGGGGACAAGGGGTCGCTGGTTCGAATCCAGTCGTCCCGACCATTCTTCTCCTTATCACCGTCAGTCCTGCTGAACACCTTCGGGCCACTGCACGAACATCCCATCTCTGAAGACGATGTCACAATCGAAGTTGTTGGTGGATCCGCCGGGGCCGACCACGACGAGGCTGCCACCGGCGGCCCCATCCTTCCCCAGAGAACCGATGGAATAGATCAGACCATCGCTCTGGTAGCGGAGGGGGAATCCCCACCCGTCCCGGGGTGTGGTTCTCACCATGTAGATGGGCTCCATGGCTGAACCCAGAGATGAAGCGGCTACATCGACCTCGCTGGCCTGGCCGGGGTAAAGCGTATTATCTATTGCGTAGGTCTCGATAGCCGTCCCTATGCTGCGGACATCAGCCATGGTGCGCTTCTGCTTGCCCCGATCCAAGGCGTTGAGCAGATTAGGAATGGCAATAGCTGCAATGATGCCGATGATGGCCACCACAATCAGCAACTCGATGAGGGTGAAGCCGGGGTTCCTGCGCACGGAGATTTTTCTTGCCATGATGTTCTTATTCTGTTGCAAG
>Ga0114949_10001682_pt1 | contig 13489 bp, 15 predicted proteins | sample N074metaG_FD_83505 | JGI IMG/M metagenome (GOLD analysis project Ga0114949, IMG submission 83505) | Deep subsurface microbial communities from Kermadec Trench to uncover new lineages of life (NeLLi) - N074 metaG | ecosystem: Environmental > Aquatic > Marine > Ocean trench > Sediment | place... | reverse complement strand
TTTTGTTTCCATATTTTCAGGGATGCGTATCAAGGACAATTTAGAAGAGCACATTTCTTCATTTTATGCTGAATTAAAGCGTATTAGTCAACTTTTGGCCTTGTTGAAATCAAATGAAGTTCCTATTTTCTATCTGCTGGATGAAATATTGAAAGGAACAAACTCCAAAGATCGTCATCTTGGTTCAGAGGCCTTGATTACGCAACTGGCTCAAACCAACAGTTTTGGAGTTATTTCGACCCATGATTTATCCTTGGGGAATTTGAGCACCAACTCACATCAAATCATTAATCAAAATTTTTCAAGTAGTATCGAAGGAAATGAAATTTTGTTTGATTATAAATTAAAGCAAGGTGTGTGTAACAGCTTTAATGCAAGCAAATTAATGGAAAAAATGGGTATTTTTAAAAGCTGACCATCATCCTGGAAGCCATATGATTAATCAATTTATTTACTACATTTATACTCACTCTCAAATTTTATGTTAACAGACAACCATTATCACAACGGTCTTTTATTACTGGCATATTTAATCACTGCTGCAGACGGCATTCTTGATGATCGGGAAATGAAAGCTCTTGAAAAAATAGCTGATCATGAAGGAATTGATCAGGAACATTTACAAAATTTCATAAAGTACGCCATGGCCTTGCCGGAAAAATCGGTATATAATCAGGGAATCGATGAGATATTAATGTGCTCAGATGATAAAAAACTTGATGCCTTTTGCTGGCTTTACAGAATATCAGAAGTGGATGGTAAAGTACACGTTAAGGAAGTACGATTTCTTTTGTATTCCCTACGACAGGCGGGAATGGATTTAGACGTTGTAATTAAGGAGAAAGACAAATTCCCGTCTTTAGCAGGCTGAACATTTTATGAGCAAAGTTTTCAACCAAACCAGGATTGGAATTCTAGGTGGTGGTCAGCTTGGTAGAATGATCATTCAATCGGGGATCGATTTTAACCTGGATATATCCATTTTGGACCCTGATCCCAATGCTCCTTGCAAATCACTGACAAGCAATTTCACAGTTGGAAAGCTCACTGATTATGATACGGTGTATGTATTTGGCTCAGATTGTGATTTGATTACAATTGAGATTGAGAATGTGAATGTGGATGCGTTAATTAGATTAAGAGATGAAGGAAAAACAGTTTTCCCACAACCTGAGGTCATCAGGCTGATACAAAATAAAGCTGATCAAAAAACTTTTTTTAAAGACAACGGCCTGCCAACTTCTGAATTTGCCCTGGTGACCAATAGAAAAGACCTTTCAAACTACACTCATTGGTTTCCTTTTGTTAATAAACTGGCAACTGAAGGATATGATGGCAGAGGTGTACAGGTTATAAAAAATTCGGAAGACCTCAATCTGGGGTTTGATAAACCGGGGATTGTTGAAAGATTTATTGATTTTGAAACTGAAATTTCGGTGATCGTTGCCAGGAATTCATTGGGAGAAATCAAATCCTTTCCAGTTGTTGAGCTCTCTTTCCATCCTGTACGTAATCTTGTTGAATTTCTATATGCACCGGCGACCATTTCAAAAGAAATCGAAACTAAAGCTCGTGAACTCGCCGAAAGTGTAATTTTAAAACTCGAGATGGTAGGCCTGCTTGCAGTTGAGATGTTCGTGACAAAATCGGGCGATGTGCTTATCAACGAAATAGCTCCACGGCCTCATAACAGTGGTCATCAAACCATCGAAGGGAATGAAACATCACAGTTTGAACAGCATTTAAGGGCCATTTTAAACCTTCCATTGGGATCGACCTCCACCATTAACCCAAGTGCTATGGTAAACTTGTTGGGAGAGGATGGCTATACTGGTGAGGCGCTGTATCAGGGGTTGGATGAAGTTTTAAGCGAAGAAGGAGTTCACGTTCACCTGTATGGTAAACTTATAACAAAACCATTTAGAAAAATGGGGCATGTGACTATCATCGATAAAGATTTGAATAAGTTGAAAGAAAAAGCCAATTTCGTGAAGAATACATTAAAGATAATCGCATGAGTACTCCAATAATTGGCATTATAATGGGCAGCAAGTCTGACCTTGAAGTAATGTTTGAAGCAGCAAAAGTATTAGAAGAGCTGGGTGTTTCGATTGAAGTAACCATTGTTTCAGCTCATCGTACCCCGCATAGAATGATTAAATACGCAGAAAATGCACGCAATCGTGGGATAAAAGTAATCATAGCCGGAGCAGGTGGTGCTGCACATTTACCCGGCATGGTAGCATCATTGACAACATTACCGGTAATTGGTGTTCCGGTGAAGTCCAGTAATTCCATTGAAGGGTGGGATTCTATTTTGAGTATACTACAAATGCCTGGCGGAATTCCAGTAGCTACTGTGGCACTAAATGGAGCTAAAAATGCAGGATTACTTGCAGCAAGGATTGTTGGTTCTTATGAACAGGAAATTGCTGACAAATTAGAAACCTATAAAAATAAGCTTCGCGACAAAGTCGAGGAATCTGCTTTGGATCTTGAAATAAACGGATATAATGGAGGAAAAATCGGTTTTTAATTAACTGAAAATTCCCAGGTCATTCTCATTACCAAGAATGATGAACACATCATTTTCATTCATCTCGATTTTTGAATGTGCATTAAACATAAAATTTCTTCCTTGTTCTTTGTAATCTATTGTGGTGGCACCTACTAGACTTCTCCTAAGTCTTCAATCGATTTACCCCGGAATTCATTTTTGAATCGGCCAAAGAATGACAGATCCAAATGAAATAATTGATAATTAATTGCATTATTCTACGATCGAGAATGTTGATATAGCCTATTTGTGCGTTTTTAGTCCAAATTTAATTAAAATTGAAGGGTTTCCTGATTACATATTTGTCACAGACCGTATCAACCTATAACACTGTGCTGATCAGCACGATGGTCAAAACCTGAATGAATGGCTAATAAAAAAGGATGGTTTAAGGAATTTATTGACTACCGCAAGCAGCGGTTTTCAAGTGGGGCAATACATGTTACGCGCCATCATGATATGTCGTTATATAACATACTACAGCCTACCGGCTTACTTTATGGTACCCCTGTAGAAAAAACTGAAGGGCAACATTCAGAATCAGATGAGCAAGAAAAACTAGAGTTTCTGCTAGCAGAATCTTTGGTGAACAGCCTTTTGGTATTCAGGGAAAACAAAACAAAAACTGAATCTGAATTTAAGGATGTAATTGATGATACACCCCATTTAATTCAGTCCTTTTATTCCGAAGTATTTCCAGAATATGCTGTTTCTTCATCCTCATTTTTTGGTAAAAAGAAAGGCATTTTTGAAGTATGTGAAAAGATAATTCACAACAGGATTTATAACCGACCAGGGAACGGCCATAATTTTTGGACGCACTTGTTTTATAATTCGTTGATCTTTCTTGACATCTATCTATTTACTCAATGGATAAACCTCAAATCTGAGAAAATTGTGACTGATTTTTTCAGGGAAGAAAAGGAAGAGTTAAGATTAACCGTTATAAAGATTATTGCCGGAGCAGCACACGCAAATGATATAGTGGAACTAGCTGAGCGTAAAATGTTTGATATTTTATTGAAATGTGCTCAGCTTTCAAAAGAAAGGGAAAAGAGAGCAATCAGCTTTCTTACGGATGGGGTTTTGATGGAGGAAATTGATTTGCCTAAAAATAACTCATGGTTACTGAAAAAGTTTTTCCTCGAAATGGCGATACTCATGGTATGGGCTGATCGGGAAATTGACAAGAATGAATGGAAATTTCTACAACGATTTAGTGAACATCTAGGATTCTTTACTGATGACCTCGAAAAAAGTATGATTGCAATTGAAGGTTTTTTATTATCACATTGGGAAGAGATCGAATTACTTTCAGAGAATCAGAATCCTGATTCCATAAATGCTGACTATATCAAAAAAATCTCTTTTCTGGCTAATAGAAATGAAGCCAAAATACTTTCACAGATTGATGAAAGCGAACCTCTGCAAAGGTTGATTACCAGGTTTGTTGATGGTGATTCTACAAACGAAGATAATATCAGGTTGAGGGATCTGCTTTTAGGGATATTACAAAATTTACCATCTCTAAAGTCTGTAACACTCCCTACGTCAATATTTACACTCCCTACACTTTTTAAAGTCCTTCCAAAAAGTATATCTGCAAAGACCTGACATGTATAGTGTAAGGCCGTTAAAACATTAATATGTGTGAAATAAGAACCATAATCTTGGAATTCCACTTGCAATCTTCAAACTCTAATCGATTAATATTCGACCGTTAATCTGATAAATTACACTATCTCTTGAGAGTAGCTTTTGGATACCTGCTACAGAGTAAGATACAAGCCTGGATTGACCCTCTTCATTTGAAAAATTAAGTTCAAGCCGTTTGAAAGAAAAGTACAGATCATTATCTTCTGCTTCATAAATCTTGACTTTCTTAACTTGATCAATCGTATTAAAGTAATAAATTTCAAGAGAGAGAACGGATGGCTGAAATCCATTCTTAGGCAGATACTGATCGTATAGTAAGTTACTCGTTGGGTCACTCAGGCCTTTCGTGAAATTATACATACCTGAGTTTGAGGGCACATTTAAGTCAGCCTCATTGAAAAGTTTAAACTCATTGATCCATTCCTCATTCCCAAAATTCAGTACCGTATCTTCCTGCTTCATATTCAGGATAACCTTCTTTTCCAATCGATAATTTCTGTCCGAAATCAATTTAACCTGTGCATTCACAAGACTATCAAGATTGTAGTACTCCCTGATCTCTTCCGATTGGTTTTGCGACATGGAGCATGCCGATAGAAGGAAACAGAAAGCGATCAATCTCATAAATGAATCAAAACTTTACCATCCATGGTTTCAGGAATTTCAATATCCATCAAGTTGAGAATCGTTGGAGCAAGATCACCAAGCTTACCATCAGCAATAGTTCCGCCAAATTCGTCATCAACCAGAATGCACGGAACCAAACTTGTTGTATGTGCGGTATTGGGGCTTCCATCCGGATTAATCATTTTATCAGAATTTCCATGATCAGCAATTATAATCGAACTATATCCATTTTCAATTGCTGATTCTATCACTTGTTCGGCACATTTATCTACAGTTTCACACGCTACAACTGCTGCTTCAAAAACACCTGTATGTCCCACCATATCCGGATTTGCAAAGTTCAGGCAAACAAAATCAACTTCACCTTTAACAAGTTCTTCAATAATTGCCTTCTTTATTCCATCAGCACTCATTTCTGGCTGAAGGTCGTAGGTAGCAACTTTAGGAGAGGGAATGAGAATTCGATTTTCCCCCACAAATTTTTCTTCTTTACCCCCTGAAAAAAAGAAAGTAACATGCGGATACTTTTCAGTTTCAGCGATTCGGATTTGCTTTTTATTATTTTTTTCAAGCACTTCTCCGAGCGTGTCTCGGAGATTTTCCTTGTCATAAATTACATGAATATTATTAAAAGTATGATCGTAATTGGTCATCGTAAGGTAATACAACTCGATTCGAGCCATATCAAATTCCGGAAAATCGGATTGGGTGAGTACTCTCGTTATTTCCCTACCTCTATCCGTTCTGAAGTTGAAGCAAATAACCACATCTCCTTCTGTAATCAATCCAATTGGCTCTCCGTTTTCATCAACCTGTACTATGGGTTCGATAAACTCATCTGTTATTCCATTGGCGTACGAATCTTGAATTGAAGTGAACACATCTGTAGTTCTTTCTCCAACCCCTTTTACCATGGTATGGTACGCCTTTTTCACCCGTTCCCAACGATTGTCTCGATCCATCGCAAAATATCGTCCGACAATGGAAGCGATTTTGCCCTTCCCTGAAAAGAATGACTGAACCTCTTTTAAAAATCCTAGCCCACTTTTAGGATCACAATCACGACCATCGGTAAATGCATGTACGTAAAAATTTTCCACACCGGATGACTCGCAGATATCAATAAGCCCTTTTAAGTGATTGATATGGGAATGAACTCCGCCATTTGAAACAAGTCCGATAAGATGCACTGATTTCCCCTTTTTGCTGGCGTATAAAAGCGCTTCCTGAATTGTTTCATTTCCGGCCATCGATTTATCTTCAACTGCATTACTTATTCTAACGAGATCCTGATAAACAATTCTGCCTGCCCCGATGTTCATGTGGCCAACTTCCGAATTCCCCATTTGTCCTTCTGGTAATCCAACTGCCAAACCAGATGCTTCCAGTTTGCTATGCTTGTATTTATTGTAAAGTGAATCCACAAATGGAGTATTGGCTTTGTCAATGGCAGACACTTCTTTGTTAACTGCAATCCCCCATCCATCCAGAATCATAAGAAGTACTTTTTTCCCCATTTAACTACTCTTTCCTATTTTTAACAATCAATTTTCGATATTTTGCAAATATAAACATTCAATATCAGGTTATTCGGAGATTTAATCTTCAGGATACCCTAATTTGATGTTGAAACAGGCAATATGGCACAATTTTAGCCTTTCCATTAATATGATGAAGTATCGTTATTTTCTGACCTTACAATTGCTTCTTTTTTTCACTTTGGGAACTTCTGCTCAAGGAGATGTTATTAATGATGTGCGTGCTGCGCTTAAAGCTGGAAGCTCAAAGGAAGTCGTTAAACTATTAAATAAGTCAACCGATCTTGATTTTGATGGGGAGAATTCCAGTTACGGGAAAACTCAGGCAGAGGCTGTACTTAAGGATTTTTTTAAAAAAAATCCACCCACAGATTTTAAAATAATCCATCAGGGTGCTTCAAATGCAGGAGCCCCATATGTAATCGGTCAATATTCATATAAAGAAGGCTCTTTTCGTGTTTTGATAAGACTGAAGGAGGAAGGAAGCTTATTTCGCATCCATGCCATGAGTTTCTATAAAGATTAGCGCATGGTTTCCACAAATTATTTGACTCCTGAGGCAATCAGGAGCTTTATCAGTCAGGCACTGAATGAAGATGTCGGTCGCGGTGATGCGAGTACTTTAGGTTCGATCCCGGTAAAACTAAAATCAAAAGCTGTACTGAAGATCAAAGAAGATGGCATCCTGGCTGGTATGGAAATGGCAAAAATAATTTTTAACCATATCGATGATTCACTCCTGTTCGATCCATATCTCCAGGATGGCGACCAGATAAAACAGGGGGATAAAGCATTTGAAGTATCAGGTAATGCCCGATCAATATTAACCGCTGAAAGACTGGTATTGAATTGCATGCAGCGAATGTCTGGCATTGCAACAAAAACTCATCAGTTATCCAATCTTATCAAGGGTCAGAAAGCCAAATTATTAGACACCAGGAAAACGACGCCGAATTTTCGATTGCTTGAAAAGTGGGCTGTAAAAATTGGTGGGGGTGTAAATCATCGTTTTGGGTTGTACGATATGGTCATGTTGAAGGATAATCATATCGACTTTTCAGGAAGCATTACCAAAGCTGTAACAGACACTCGCAAATATCTCAATAAGGAAAACCTGGACCTCCAGATAGAAGTGGAAACGCGAAACCTTAATGAAGTAGAAGAAGCAATGGAGTTAGGAGTTGATGCCATCATGCTGGATAATATGATTCCTTCAGATATGAAAGAAGCGGTTAAAATGGTTAATTCGAGATGTGTAATTGAAGCAAGCGGTGGCATTACTGAAAACACCATTCAGGAGATCGCAAATTGCGGTGTAGATTTCATCTCAGTAGGCGCGCTTACTCACTCTTTTAAAAGTCTAGATATGTCGCTGAAAGCAATTAAAGTATAGAATTGTAAACTTCGCTCACCTCTTACGAATTCATATATAAGCTGTTATCTTTGCAACACTTTTCCGAAATATTAGATAGGATTTGATGCAATTATGAATGTAAAAACCAAAAAATATAAACTTGAAACTGCCACATACACCAAATTGGGAGTATTCAATATACTGCGAGAGCAGTGGTGGATATCCTTAATTATATTAGCTCTTTGCAGTGGCTATTTCCTTGTGCCATCCTATTGGTGGTTTATAGGTACTGGAATTGCATTTGTGCTTTATCTGCTTTTCTGGATCATACAATTTATTGGAATTACGCAAATGGAAGACAGTAAATTCCTTTTTGAAAGAATAAATTATGAAATCAACAGCCAGCAAATTCTTATAAAAGTATCTGCAAAACAAGGCATGCCATTAAGATGGAACAACGTGAAGAGGGCCCGAGTTGGGAAAGATTATATATTATTAATCATGAGCAAAGTTCAATTAATTCATTTGCCTTTTAGGATATTTAAAACCGAGAATGAAAGAAAATTCGTTGAAACAATTTTAAAACGAAAAGGTTACACAAAATAATCTCGTGGAACGGACAAATAAAAAATTGTCCCTATCAGAAGCAAAACTAAAAATTGCTTCTTACTGTGCGTACCAGGAACGTTGCCAGCAAGAAATTCGGAATAAGCTTTACAGCTATGGATTAATCCCCGATGATGTTGAAGAATTAATTGGATATTTAATTTCTGAAGGTTACCTAAATGAGCTAAGATTTTCAAAAGCATACTGTGGCGGTAAATTCAGGATTAAGAAGTGGGGAAGAAATCGAATAACACTGGAGTTGAAAAAACGTAAAATATCAGATAATTGTATCCGAATTGGACTCCAGGAGATAGATGAGGAAGATTATATCCAAGTAATTCAATCACTAATAAACTCAAAAAGGCTTAAATATGACAATTTGAGCGACTACGTGAAGCGCAACAAGATTGCTTCTTTCCTGATCAGTAAAGGCTATGAAAGTCAAATAACCTGGGAGGAATTAAATAGAATGTTCCCTTAGTAAGTTCAATAGCTCTTAAACCTCCATATTTTTTTTTACATTTGGGATTTATATGCTCTCCTTTTCTGTTAGGTATTTTGAGATGAATTTTAATTAGATATGGATATTAAGAACGCCAGCAAAAAGGTATTATCACAGCTCGTTAAAGTTTTAGATAAATTGACGGAGAAAGAGTATTCGAGTTCAATTGAAATACTAAGCGGGGCAACCATAGGTCAGCACATCCGCCACACGCTCGAATTTTATACCTGTTTACAGGAGGGTGCATTAATTGGAGTCGTAAACTATGATAAACGAAATCGAGATCTTGACCTTGAAACAATCCCTGCCCATGCAATAAATGTTATTCAATCACTGTTCAGGTTCATTGATGAGATAAAAGATGAAAGAATTGAGCTTGAAATAAATTACGACCTCTACGAGGATCATTTACAGACCGTGCAATCCAATATTGATCGTGAACTTTGCTATAACATTGAGCATGCAATCCATCATATGGCATTAATCAAAATAGGCTTACGAGTGGTTTCGCCAGATTTACAGCTACCAGAAGGATTTGGTGTTGCTGTTTCTACTTTGAGATATTTAAAGGAGACTCAGGAAGCCTGATGGCTTTTTCAATATCAAATTTTATTATCCGGCTAAGGAGCTGGGAGTATTGGCCTCTGCCCGTGGTTTACATTCCAATATACATTTACTGGTTTTTCCTGTCAATTCGAGCCAGATCATTTTTTTATTTTACCGCTTCGAATCCAGGTATCGAATACGGAGGTATGCTTGGTGAGTCAAAGATTAAAATCATGGATATATTGCCAGATGATGTAATTCCCAAAACAATATTTATTCCTTCAACAAATACTGCGAACGAAATTCAACATTTGATTAACACAAACGGATTGGCATACCCTGTTATCCTTAAACCAGATATCGGAGAACGTGGCTGGCAAGTTGAAATTATTAATTCCAAGGAAGAATTAGACCAGTATATTGACTTAAACCGGGTCAATTTACTCTTGCAGGAATACGTAAATGAGCCTGTGGAATTAGGCGTGTTTTATTACCGATTACCCAATGAAGAACACGGAAGGGTCACTTCAATAGTTGAAAAAAAATTACTCGCTGTCACTGGTGACGGTAAATCTACAGTCATTGAGCTGCTCAGGATGAGCCCCAGAGGAAAACTCCAGGTAAACAGGCTTTCTGAAACCCAACCTGAGTTAAATGGAAGAGTTCCAGGGTTAAACGAGCAAATTGTGGTTGTACCTATTGGAAACCATCGATTGGGAACAGCTTTTCTTGATAGCAATAAATACATAAACCAGAAGATTCACAACGTCTTTGACGTCCTGAGTAAAAATATTGAAGGATTTTTTTTTGGAAGGTTTGACATCAGGTGCTCATCCATCGAACAATTAGAAAAAGGGAAAATGAAAATAATGGAGCTCAATGGAGCCGGAGCTGAACCTGCTCATATTTATAATCCAGGATCGAGCCTGTGGAGTGCCTATAAAGTACTACTCTTCCATTGGAAAATAATGTTTCAGATAAGTGTACAAAATCATAAACTAGGAATACCATACCTTGGTTTCCGTGCAGGTATAAATGCCATTCAGGATTTAAGAAAATATAATAAAAACAAACAACCCGTATGATCTGGTTAACAAATTTGGTATTTGGGTTCACTTTTAGTTTTATTGGATCCATCCCTCCGGGAACAATCAACCTAAGCGTGATTCAGCTGGGATTACAAAAACGTCTTGGCGCAGCTTTCAGAATGGCCTTTGCTGCTGCATTTATTGAGTTCTTTTATGCTGCAATAGCAATCAAATTTCAAATGTATATTACCTCAAATCCGGCAGTTCAGGATAATTTCCAGCTCATAACGTCAATTGTTCTCCTCGCATTAGGAGGTCTAAACTTAATGGTACTGTTTAAAAAGCGGAATCCAAAAAACCAAAAAACAAATTCCATTGCATCCGGTGGATTCAGGAAAGGGATTTTGTTGAGTATCGGAAACCCATTGGCGATGCCTTTTTGGATCGCAGTAACAGCTTATCTTCAAAGTAATAAATGGGTAAATTTTGAAGATACAAGTATCTGGACTTATGTTCTTGGAATTTCGCTTGGTACTATAGCCATCTTGATGATTCTGGGGATCGTAGCAAACAAAACCGGGAAATTTATTGATGCTGAAAACAAACTAATAAAAATAATACCAGGAATTGTACTCGTGGTGTTGGGATTATACTCTCTTGCAAACCTTTATATATTTTCATGATTATAGGCATAGCTATGGCCAATATAAAATGCACGCATCATAGTAAATATTGTAATTGGGATTAATGCGTAATGCAAATCCTGCGGAAGGAAATTCCAAATCAAAATCAAAACCAAAAGCCCCCATCCCACAAAAGAAAAGTACTTCTTTCTGATTGAAGAAGGCTTAAATATTAAAAAAGCTGCAAATGCATGCAAAGGAAATGCCCACAGCAAATTGTAATTTCTTGATGCAGCAGCATGATCTGTAAAAACCCACAAGCCAAGTAAGAGTAGCCCGACTAATCCTAAAATAAAGAACCATGAGAAATCCAGCCATTTGCCACGAATCCCCAACCTCCACTGTAACCATGTGATAACTGTGCCGATAAACAGCAGGAATGAAAAAACCAATAAAGGGGTAAAAAAAGTTCCAACAGGGACGGAGCTGGATTGATTCAGAATCCTACTGGTATTAACTAAAGGTCGTTCAACACCAGATTCATGGAGTAAAAAAGCATGGTCAAATGAACTTTCAATGAAATCGGGTAGAAACATAAAGTCATAGGCAGTAAGTTCACTATCCATCGGAAGTCCTAAACAAATATCAATACCTAAATCTCCCCATGGGAATTTGTCCTCAAGATATAAATCAGTTAACGCTCTAACTGTCAAATTGTCGCCAGCAAATTCCAGGTCGAACCGAATTGAATCTGAAAATACATCAACAAATACATCCCTGATTCTTGTGGCACAATTGTCATAGAAGTAATCATAGAAATAACTGGCATTATCAGGTTGTAAATTATTCTCAAGGTATTCATATACACGCTGAACTTCCGCTGGAGAAAAGTCCAGGTCTTGCTCATGTACAAACCTGTCGTAATACTCATAGAATCTCATAAGTTGTGAAAATTCACCAACTGACAAGAAATAAAGTAAATACCCTTTTGTAAAATTTATATAAAATTCGGGATCGTTATAATTAAATGTTCCGTAGTTATAGGCTATGTCAATCCCAAGTGCCGGATCAAACACTCGTATTGCATTGTGTCCAAATGCACTGTAAAGCTCATCTTTATCCGGGCCCATGGTAATTACACTTATTCTAGCCTCCTCTGTTAGCTTAGTAATTTGCTTTGCTTTTAAAGCTGAAGAACAGATTAATAGAGAAATGGAAACAACTATGATTTTTTTCAATTGCTTATATAACAGGTTCAATCTCCTAAATTAAATAATTAGATTTAAATTTAATTTATTGAATGAGAGAAGTACATGAAAATAAAGGATAACTGGAATTTTTCATCAAAACTTACAGCGCGTAAACTTATTAATGCCTTTAAGATTTACTCGAGTTATCAGTATTCGGTAAAAACGAGAAGTGCCAAAATACATGGTTTGCCAATTAGCCTTTCAATTGAACCAACTACGTCATGTAATCTACGTTGCCCTGAGTGCCCTAGTGGATTAAGATCCTTTACCAGGCCAACAGGTATGCTCTCACTTGATACTTATGACCAAATTCTAAATGAGCTTGCCCCAACATTGATGTACCTGATTTTATATTTCCAGGGGGAACCTTATCTGAATCCACAGTTTTTTTCTATGGTGTCTGGTGCTTCTTCTAAAAATATTTATTCCGCAACATCAACCAACGGGCATTACCTCGATGATGAAAACGCAAAAAATACGATCACATCAGGTCTCGACAGGTTGATTATCTCCATCGATGGTGCTGATCAGGCAACATACGAAAGCTACCGTGTAGGTGGTGAACTTTCAAAAGTAATTGAAGGTGCAAAAAATGTTGTTTCCTGGAAAAAAAAGCTTAAATCACGAACACCGCATATAATCTTTCAATTTCTTGTTGTAAAGCACAATGAAGATCAACTTAATGAAATCAATAAACTTGCAAGTGCAATTGGGGTGGATGAAGTAACATTTAAAACGGCCCAGATATATGATTATGAAAATGGATCTGATCTTATACCTACAATAGACAAATACTCGCGCTACAAAAAAGGCAAGGATGGTAAATGGGTACTGAAAAACAAACTAGAAGACAAATGCTGGAAAATGTGGCATAGCAGTGTAATGACCTGGGATGGTAAAATTGTTCCCTGTTGTTTTGATAAAGATGCTGCGCATCAGATGGGTACTGTTCAAAATCAGTCGTTTAATGAAATTTGGAACGGAAGAGATTACAATCAATTTAGAAATTCACTTTTGCATTCAAGAAAGTCGATTGATATCTGCAAAAATTGTACTGAAGGCACCAAAGTGTGGACCTGATTACCAGTTGTCTTGTACTATTTGCAGCAATTCAGTCTGGGTTTCGTTGCCAGCAACAATATGACGTCCGAAAATAAAATCATTCCCTGACTTGAAATCTGTAACCTTGCCACCTGCGCATT
>Ga0114949_10001680_pt1 | contig 13502 bp, 18 predicted proteins | sample N074metaG_FD_83505 | JGI IMG/M metagenome (GOLD analysis project Ga0114949, IMG submission 83505) | Deep subsurface microbial communities from Kermadec Trench to uncover new lineages of life (NeLLi) - N074 metaG | ecosystem: Environmental > Aquatic > Marine > Ocean trench > Sediment | place... | reverse complement strand
TTGGTGTTACTTGGTGTTACTTGGTGTTACTTGGTGTTACTTGGTGTTACTTGGTGTTACTTGGTGTTACTTGGTGTTGCTTGGTGTTGCTTGGTTATTCGTTATCTTTTGAAGTGCGGTAGTCCCCGAACACTTCATCGCGTTTCGTCAGTGCAGCTGAGACGCCTTTGCCCAGTTCCGCACGGTATGTCTGAGAGGTCTCGGTAAAGAATGCCAGGGCTTGGATCTCGGTCCCCGCGTGAATCGCCGCACGCATGCCCATGATCTCCATAGCGCGATGGATGCTACGCTTGTTCATTTGCTGAACATCGGTGGCCACCTTGGCCACGCGCTCGGCATGGGCCAGGACTTTTTCATCCAGTTCATCCGCCGGATACGCACGATTGGCAAAACCATAAGACACGGCTTGCGCCCCATCCATGGAATCACCTGTCAGCATCAATTCCATGGCGTGGCGCATGCCCAGCATCCATGGGTGAAACTGCATGTCAGGGGGGCTCATCGTCCGGACCGGCGGATAGCCGATTTGCACATCATCAGCCACATAGACCAGATCGCACGCTGTCGCCAACTCTGTCCCACCGGCAAGGCAATAGCCATGCACCTGGGCAATCACCGGCTTTGCCAGGTCCCAGATCGAAAACCAGCCTTGCACAACATGGCGGGGCCAATTGCCGATCCCGCCGGGTGTGTAATAGGGCTGTTTCATATGATTGCCGCCTGCCAGGTCATAGCCCGAACAGAAGGCCTTGCCCGCCCCCCGAATGATCGTGACGCGGATGTCGGGGTTTTGGTCACCTTTAAACAAAGCGTCGAACACTTCGCCCCGCAACACATTATTCATGGCATTGCGTTTTTCCGGACGGTTCAATGTTATGCGCTGCACAAAGGGTGCTGGCTCATCAACAAGGATGAACTCATAGTCTGACATGTCTTATCCTCTTAGATGGGCGCACTGGGCACCCGTCTTATTATCGTCGGTTGCTTACACTTTAATGAACTCTGCGTGCGCTGCAACCCTAATACGCGTGAAATATACCCCCTCATTTGCTTGTTTGGCAGGGCGTTGTTTGATACTGAGGCACACATAAATTGAATGCCCATTCTGATATGGAGAACGCCGGATGATCCCACGCTATAGCCGACCCATCGCCGCTGACATCTGGACACCAGAGAGCAAATTCCAAATCTGGTTTGAAATAGAAGCACATGCGTGTGATGCGCTCGCCGAACGCGGTGTCATCCCCGTCGAGGCTGCCAAGGCAGTTTGGGAAAAAGGCCAGTTCGAAGTTGACCGGATCGACGAGATCGAACGCGAAGTCAAACATGACGTCATCGCCTTTCTGACCAATCTGGCAGAACATGTCGGCCCTGAAGCACGATTTGTGCACCAGGGCATGACGTCGTCCGACGTTCTCGATACCTGCTTTAACGTCCAGCTGGTGCGCGCGGCCGATCTGCTGATCGATGATACCAAGGCCTTATTGGTTGCCCTGAAGCGCCGCGCCATGGAGCACAAATTCACTATCTGTATCGGTCGGTCCCACGGCATCCATGCGGAACCAACCACCTTTGGCCTGAAAATGGCCCAAGCGTATGCAGAATTTGACCGCAATTTGGAACGCCTGAAAGTGGCCCGTAAAGAAATTGCCACCTGCGCAATCTCTGGTGCGGTCGGCACGTTTGCGCATATTGACCCGGCCATCGAAGCACACGTTGCCGCCAAATTGGGTCTGGAAGTCGAGCCTATTTCCACGCAAGTCATCCCGCGTGACCGTCATGCGGCCTTTTTTGCCACGTTGGGTGTTGTCGCCAGTTCTATCGAACGGGTCGCCATCGAAATCCGGCATCTGCAGCGCACTGAAGTTTTGGAAGCCGAAGAGTATTTCTCGGAAGGCCAAAAGGGCTCATCCGCCATGCCGCACAAACGCAACCCGATCCTGACAGAAAATCTAACCGGGTTGGCCCGGCTGGTGCGCATGGCTGTGATGCCCGCGATGGAAAACGTCGCCCTTTGGCATGAACGCGACATCTCGCATTCATCTGTCGAGCGCGGCATCGGCCCCGACGCGACGGTCACATTGGACTTTGCCCTCAATCGCCTGACCGGTGTGATCGAAAACCTGCTGGTCTATCCCGAAACGATGCGGCGCAACCTCGACCGTCTGGGCGGCCTGGTGTTCTCGCAACGCGTCCTGCTGGCCCTCACCCAAGCTGGCGTGTCGCGTGAAGACAGCTATCTATTCGTCCAACGCAATGCCATGCAAGTCTGGGACGCAGCCCAAACCGGCGGCGAAGCAGACTTCCTGAGCTTGTTGAAAGCCGATGACGGCGTGATTCTGTCAGATGAGGAACTGGAGGAGCTGTTCGACCTGAACTTCCACACGAAAAATGTTGATGCGATCTTCAAGCGGGTATTTGGGTAGGGACCGTACTTCCAGCGGAGCGCGCTTCCCGCACCTCGATACAATCCTTCCCTTCGGTCAGGATCACTCGGGTTGAGCGGTGTGGCGTATAGCGTCAATTCGTCATATTCCCCTTCCACGCCATTCGTGCCGAGTGATTTTCGAAGAAAATTGTATCGAGGTGCGTGATGGCAGGGATGCTGGTACACGCGTCTCCGTAACATGTTGTATGTTCGTAAAATGACCACACTCGTAATCCCAGAAACTGAACACCTGCCCGCCTACGTAACGGCGCTTGAGCGCGGCTGGTCACCGGATAATATGCGGGCCGAGGTGGCGCAGGAACAATTGGCACAGATTGAACAGGACCCGGCAGCCTTTCTGGACAAAATGGACGACGAAGACGCCAAAGCTGAGCCCGTAAAAATGCCCGACGGCACCACCATCAAACGCCTGCCCGGCATCCACCGATGGATCTGGGATGACGCGGCGCCGGACGACCTTTTCTGTGGTGATATCGGCCTTCGCTGGCAACCGGGTGGCTCGTCCCTGCCCGCACATGTTTTGGGCCATATCGGATTTGCCGTCGTCCCCTGGAAACAACGCCAGGGCCATGCCAAGGCCGCACTGGAATTATTGTTGCCAGGAGCCTGGAGGCGTGGCCTTGGCTATGTCGAGCTCACCACTGACCCGGACAACATTGCTTCCCAGCGCGTGATCGAGGCCTGTAGCGGAACGGTGGTAGAGCGCTTCGAAAAGGCGGTGATGTATGGCGGTGGCGAGAGCCTGCGGTATCGAATTTCCAACCCGGCCCAGCAGTTGAACTAATCCACCCACCAAATCTTGGAATTGAATTCCTCACCTGCAGTGACCACCTCGCCCAAGCGGGGCGTAACCATCTCGATGTTGGCTGCCTTGGCGGCAACAAGGGCACGCTTGATGGGTTCGTTCCAGTCGTGTAGGGCCAGATTGAATGTCGCCCAGTGAACAGGCAGCAAACGCCTGGCGTTGACGTCGAGATGCGCCTGGATGGCATCTTCTGCCTCCATATGGATATCTGTCCACGAAGCAAAGGGCCCATAGGCACCAATTTTGATGATGCTGAGATCAAAGGGCCCAAACTTATTGCCGATAGTCTGGAAATGGTCGCCATAGCCTGTATCACCGCTGTAATAGACCCGGTGCCGGGGCCCGACCATTGACCACGAAGACCAGAATGTTTTGTTGGCGTCCGTTAGGCCCCGGCCAGAGTAGTGCCGGGTTGGTGTACTGGTGATCGTCAATCCCTTAATATTGGCCGTCTCCCACCAGTCCAACTCGATGATCTGGTTGGCTGGCACCTGCCACTTTTCCAGATGCGCCCCAACACCAAGCGGCACAAAAAAGCGCGTGCCTTTGCCAGCCAGAAATTTGATAGTGGACCGGTCAAGGTGGTCGTAATGATCATGAGAGATAACAACCGCGTCAATGATAGGCAACGCTTCAAGGGCGATGGGGGTTGGGTGCAATCTTGTGGGTCCAACAAAGCCAAAAGGCGATGCCTTGTCCGAAAACATCGGATCGACGAGCAAACGAACGCCATCCAATTCCAGATAGACACTGGCATGGCCCAACCAAATCGCGCGCAAGCCCTTGGCGGGAGGCGGATCATCTGATTGTAGGACGACCGGCACAATAGGCAACGGCGTGAGTGGCACGCGTATTTGGTCGCCGAAGAACTGTTCGATGAGATAGTCCCACAAAGGACCAATTTCGGCCTCGGCTTGAGGTACATCGTTGACGAATACGCCGTCCCGATAATGCGGGGACGCTTCTACACGGTGCAACCGGTCACCAGCAATATCACCACCCAGCGACGGATAGGCTAACAGGTAGGCCCCACCAGCAAGAACTGCCAGGACCATAACAATCTTCAGGGCCACCGACCATAAACGCCTGTATCTTTGGGAATTCATCGAAGAATTGTAATGCCACGCATCCAAATTGCCAGCGGATATTGGCCCCTACCACACAGTATTGATCTATGGAGTCAGGGTCATTGACAGGCACGGAAACAATATTATAATTTTTATTATAATATTGGATTGGAGATGACCAATGGTAAAACTGAAAGTCAGGGCCGTGGGTACGTCTGCCGGGGTGATCTTACCCAAGGAAGCACTGGCGCATCTGGGCGTCCATGAAGGCGATGATCTGTACCTGGTTGAGACACAGGATGGCTACCAAATCACGCCATTTGACCCGGAATTCGAAAAACAACTTGAAAGCGCCCGCAAGGGAATGGACGCCTATAAAAATACGCTCCGTGAACTTGCCAAATGACGGAACCGATATGGCTCCTAAAACCGGTCATTCTCGCGGCACACAACATGATGATCTCTCGGTTCGGTGGGTCACCGGGCATTCGTGATGAGGGCCTTCTCGATTCCGCCCTGGCCCGGCCCGTTAATCTCTACCATCACGAAAATATGTCCGATATCACGCGTCTTGCAGCTTCGTATGCCGCCGGGATCATCAAGAACCACGCATTTGTCGATGGCCACAAACGTACGGGGTTCATCGCTGCCTATACGTTTCTCGACATCAATGGAGAAACACTGCAGGCCGATGAAATTTCGGCGACCACGATGACCTTCTCGCTGGAATCCTCAGAAGTTAGTGAAATCGAATACGCGACCTGGCTCACGCAGAACATCAGCGCGTAAGTCACGATGAATCCCGGATCTAGGCCCACCTGAGTTTATCGAATTGTCCCCGATAACATAGCGTGTGTGGTGGAGAATTCCTAAACGCCCTCTTCCATCACCTGGCGTTTAGCTTCTACTAACTGTTCTTCCATTTCGCGGCGGACCTGGTGGTCTGAGATGTCGACCTGTTTGGCGTCAAGGTCGCCTTTGACCTTGCGGAAGACATCATGGTCGCCTTCTTCTTCAAAGTCTGACTTGACGACTTCGATGGCATAGTCCTGGCTTTCGCTCGGGCTCATACCCATTTTTTCTGCGGCCCAAAGGCCCAACAGTTTGTTGCGGCGCGCCATGACGTTAAAACTCAGTTCTTCGTCTCTGGCATATTTGGCCTCAAACGCTTTTTCACGGTTATCAAACTGGCTCATTGGGTGCCTCTTTCGGTGCTATAAATGCTTCCCCTGAAATAGCGATGGCTTGGCCAATATTCAACCATCAATTTCGCATGTCATATAATGATTGCACGAAGGCCCGCCCTAGGCCTAATCAATTGAAACAGCTATCGCGATAGGCTATGTTCGCGGCGCGTCGAGTCACATATCGAAGGGCGCTTCAACAATAGGAAAATGCGGCCATGAACAGGCGCAGACAAGTATACGAAGGCAAGGCAAAAGTTCTATTTGAAGGACCCGAACCCGGCACGTTGGTCCAGTATTTCAAGGACGATGCGACCGCCTTCAATAATCAGAAAAAGGGCACGATCACCGGTAAGGGTGTGCTGAACAATCACATCTCGGAATACATCATGTTGCGGCTGGAAGAGATCGGCATCCCAACGCATTTTGTCCGCCGCCTGAACATGCGTGAACAGCTGATCCGCGAAGTCGAGATTATCCCCGTCGAAGTGATCATCCGCAACACGGCCGCCGGTTCTATCTGCAAACGGCTGGGTATCGTCGAGGGTACAGTGCTGCCCCGAGCGCTAATCGAATTTAGTTACAAGGATGATGATTTGGGCGACCCGTTAGTGGGCGAAGAACACATCACGACCTTTGGTTGGGCCACACATCAAGAACTGGAAGACATCACATCCATGTCCTTCCGGATCAACGACTATTTGTGTGGTCTGTTCATGGGTATTGGCATCAAACTCATTGATTTCAAAGTGGAATTTGGCCGCGTCTACGAAGACGACCACCAGATGCATCTGGTGTTGGCTGACGAGTTCAGCCCCGACAATTGCCGTCTGTGGGACGTCGAAACCAACGAAAAACTTGATAAGGACCGTTTCCGCCGCGAATTGGGCGGCGAGGCAGAGGCCTATCAAGAAGTTGCCCGTCGTCTGGGAGTGCTGCCTGAAAGCGGCCCCGGCGATCCCAAAGGTTCAGAAGCAGTACAATAGGAAATTGATGTGAAGGCCAAAGTCCACGTTACCCTAAAAAATGGTGTTCTTGACCCGCAAGGCAAGGCCATCCAGCACACACTTTCGTCCCTGGGTTTTGATGGCGTCAACGGCGTCCGCCAGGGCAAGTTTCTGGAGCTCGATCTGGATGAAACAGATGCCGCCAAGGCCGAGGCTGCACTCGTGGAGATGTGCGAAAAGCTGTTGGCAAATACCGTCATCGAAGATTACGACATCGAACTGATCTCCTAAGGGCAGCCAATATATGAAATCGGCAGTTATCGTTTTTCCCGGTTCCAATTGCGATCGCGATGTCGCTGTGGCCCTGGAACAAGTCAGCGGACAAAAACCCACCATGGTTTGGCATGGCGACAGCGCCCTGCCCGAGGTCGACCTGGTGGTCCTGCCCGGCGGTTTTTCGTTTGGCGACTATCTTCGCTCTGGCGCCATGGCCGGGCGATCTCCCATCATGAAGGACGTTGTGGATCGTGCCCATAAAGGCAAGCCGACCCTGGGTATCTGTAACGGCTTTCAGATATTGACCGAAACCGGCCTGTTGCCTGGCGCCCTGATGCGCAATGCGGGGCTGAAATTTGTCTGCCGCAGTGTCACGTTAAAAGTCGAACACGCCAACAGTGCCTTCACCAATGCCTATACCAATGGCGATCTGATCGACATCCCGGTGGCCCATCATGATGGCAATTATTTCGCCGATGCCGATACGCTAAGTGCCCTGGAAGACAATGGCCAGGTGGCCTTCCGCTATCAGGACAATCCCAACGGGTCACTCAATGATATTGCCGGTATCTACAATGAAAGCCGATCTGTGTTGGGCCTGATGCCCCACCCCGAACGGGCCATTGGGGATGAACTTGGCAGTTCTGACGGTCGTAAAATGTTCGAAAGCCTGATTGCAAATCTATGAGCGAAATCAACACTGAAATTACCCCTGAGATTACACCTGAGATTACACCTGAGATTGTGGCAGAACACGGCCTGAACGAAGAAGAATACGCCCGTATCCTGTGCGCCCTGAACCGCGAGCCCAATATCAATGAATTGGGTATCTTTTCGGTCATGTGGTCCGAGCATTGTTCCTACAAATCATCCCGGCGCCATCTGGCAACACTGCCGACCGAGGCCCCCTGGGTTATCTGCGGCCCCGGTGAAAATGCTGGCGTTATCGACATTGGCGATGGCCAGACCGCCATCTTCAAGATGGAAAGCCACAACCACCCCAGCTTTATCGAACCCTATCAGGGCGCGGCCACCGGCGTGGGCGGCATTCTGCGCGATGTGTTCACCATGGGCGCCCGCCCGATTGCCAACCTGAACGCGTTGCGCTTTGGCTGCCCAGACCACCCCAAAACCAAGCATCTGCTGGCTGGTGTGGTCGAAGGTATCGGCGGCTATGGCAATTGTGTTGGCATCCCTACCATTGCTGGGCAAACAGAATTCGACCCCGCCTATGATGGCAATATTCTGGTCAACGCCATGACTATTGGCATCGCGGACGCGGACAAGGTGTTTTATTCCGCCGCCGCAGGCATAGGGAACTCTGTTGTCTATGTCGGCTCGAAAACCGGTCGTGATGGTATCCATGGCGCGACCATGGCGTCGGCAGAATTCGACGATGACAGCGACGAAAAGCGCCCGACTGTACAGGTTGGTGACCCGTTCACCGAAAAGCTGCTGATCGAAGCCTGCCTTGAGCTGATGGCTGGTGATTCCATTGTCGCGATCCAGGATATGGGGGCTGCTGGTCTGACATCATCGGCTGTCGAAATGGCCTCCAAGGGCGACGTTGGCCTCGAGCTGGATCTCGATATGGTCCCTCAGCGTGAAGAAGACATGACGCCCTACGAAATGATGCTGTCAGAAAGCCAGGAACGCATGTTGATGGTGCTGGAGCCCGGCCGCGAAGACGAAGCCATGGCGATTTTCCGCAAATGGGACCTCGATTTCGCCATCATTGGCAAGGTCACCGACACCAAACACCTGACTCTGCTCCATAAAGGCGAAGTCGTTGGCGATATCCCCATCGGCCCGCTGGTCGACGATGCCCCAAATTATGATCGTCCGCATGACGTCAAACCCGCGGCCTTCGCAGCCGAGACACCCGACATCCCCGCCCCCAACAATTTGGGCGATGCATTGGCGCAGATGATTGGGTCACACCATCTGTCATCCCGTCGTTGGATCTGGGAGCAATATGACCATCAGGTGATGGGCGACACGGTCGTGCTGCCCGGTGGTGACGCGGGCGTTGTCCGCATTCATGGCACTAACAAAGCGCTGGCCACGACAACGGATTGTACCCCGCGCTATTGCTATGCGGACCCTGTTGAGGGTGGCAAACAGGCGGTTGCTGAGACATGGCGCAATATCTCTGCTGTCGGGGCCACGCCGCTGGCCATCACTAATTGCCTGAATTTCGGCAATCCGGAAAAGCCTGAAATCATGAGCCAATTTGTGGGCTGTATTCAGGGTATTTCCGAGGCGTGCAGAGCGCTGGACTATCCAGTGGTGTCTGGCAATGTGTCGCTATACAACGAAACCAATGGCAAGGCAGTCTTGCCGACGCCCGCCATTGGTGGTGTCGGCCTGATGCAGGATTACACCAAGCTGACGACAGTCGCCTTCAAGGTTGATGGAGAAGCTGTCTTCATCATTGGCAAAACACAGGGGCATCTGACCCAGTCGATCTATGCGAGAGACCTGATCGGCGTCACGACCGGCCCTGCCCCATTTGTTGATCTGGTCGCCGAAAAGAAGCACAGCGAATTCGTCCGCGCTCAGATCGACCAGGGTCATCTGACGGCCTGTCACGACGTGTCTGATGGTGGCGCCCTTGTGGCGTTGGCTGAAATGGCCATGGCTGGTCGCATCGGCATGGATATCACGCACGACGCGGGCCACGGCTTCTGGTTTGGTGAAGACCAGGGCCGGTATATTGTCACGACCAATGACGCGGAAAGCCTGGTGCAAGCAGCAAAAGCCGCCAATGTCCCGCTGACAAGATTGGGGACCACAGGTGGTGATATGATCGCGTCACAATTGGTGTCATCCTTGACCGATGTCAGCGAACAGTGGATGCCCAACTATATGGCTGCACCCTAGCCGTTAGACTTGCTATAATCAGGGCGAACAACTAGAACCGCCCTGAAACACGCCGCCGCATATACGGAGAGACCCCTATGGCAATGGATGCTGGTGAAATCAAACAGATGATCATCGAGGCTTTGCCGGATGCCGAAGTCATCATCGAGGATTTGCGCGGCGACGGAGACCATTATGCAGCCCGGGTTACGTCGGAACAGTTCCGCGGAAAAACACGGGTTCAACAGCATCAAATGGTCTATAAGGCCCTCAAAGGCAAAATGGGCGATACGTTACATGCCCTGGCTGTGCAAACGGCCGCACCAAGTTAGACCCGCATTCGCGCTGTTGAGGAGTGGCGTCGATTGCGAATTGGAGAGAACAAATGAGTGAACATCCTGCGTTCGACGACATCAAACGTGACCTTAAAGAGAACGACATTGTTCTGTTCATGAAGGGGTCCCCCATGTTCCCGCAATGCGGATTCTCAGCCACAGCTGTCGAGATATTGAACCGCATGGGATTGGAATTCAAAAGCGTCGACGTCCTGGCCGACGACAATGTCCGTGAAGGCATCAAGGCGTTCAGCGACTGGCCAACAGTGCCCCAACTTTACGTAAAGGGCGAATTCGTCGGCGGTTGCGACATCATGCGCGAAATGTATGAAGCAGGCGAATTGCACCAGTTCATGAAAACTGCCGGGTTTGAACCTACTTTAGCCTAAGAGGCCTTGAAGTCGTAGGCGCGCTCAATGCGACACACTTGCAGCTGAAACTCTGAATAATATTTGTTGCGCCCTTGTGCCTGGGCGATGGCGTGGTCTGCGTTTGCTTTCCATTGGGCAATGGCGTCTTCGCTTTCCCAATAGCTGACTGTGATGCCGTCAACGCCATCACGCACTGACTTGATCCCCAGATAGCCGGGTTGCTTGGCAGACAATTCCACCATCAGGTCCTTCGTGGCGTCATAGCCATCGGCATTACCGCTCAATTGATTGGTGAAGATCACCGCATAACAACCGACCAGATCGCTCATCACTTAACCCCTTTCCCACAAAAAAGGCCGCCCACATTGGACGGCCTTTTAAGTCGTATCTTAGACCGCGTTTAACGAGAATAAAACTCAATCACCAGATTTGGTTCCATCTGAACCGCATAAGGGATGTCGGACAACGAAGGCGTCCGAATGAAGGTTGCGGCCATGGCCTTGTAGTCAACGTCGAGATATTCAGGCACATCGCGCTCTGACGATTCAATGGCTTCCAGCACCAGAATGTTCTGGCGGGACTTTTCACGAACGTCGACCACGTCGCCTTCTTTAACGCGATAGCTGGCGATGTTGACCTTCTTGCCATTCACACGGACATGGCCGTGATTGATGAACTGGCGTGCAGAAAACACCGTTGGAACAAATTTGGCGCGGTAGACGACAGCATCCAGGCGGCGTTCCAGCAGGCCAACCAGGTTTTCACCCGTATCACCGCGCATGCGGGTGGCTTCGCCATAAGTGCGGCGGAACTGCTTTTCTGTGATGTTGCCGTAGAAACCCTTGAGCTTCTGCTTGGCCATCAGCTGCGTACCAAAGTCAGAAACTTTGCGGCGGCGGGTCTGGCCGTGTTCACCCGGTGCGTATGAACGAGTGTTGATAGGGCTTTTGGGACGACCCCATAGGTTTTCACCAAGGCGGCGGTCAATTTTATATTTAGCGCGAATACGTTTGGTCATCGTTCTTCTCTATCCTAATAGGCTGTCCTTAAGGCCGTCACAAATCCAGACAAATGAGCATGTTACTTGGGCCTGCTCGTTAGGGTGCGCAATATAAGCAGAAAGGGTCGCTTGTCAAATGCAAACGACCCTTTATTCCCCCTAAATATTCAGGAGAGAAAAAGCTAGATTTGTTCGCCGCGGATAACCTCGGCAGCGCCATCCATATGCGCACCCATTTCGCGGCCCAAGGTGCGGAAATGGTCAGATTTACGGTGGTTTTCAATGGCGTCCATGTCGGTATAGCGTTCGACGAATAGATACATCTGTGGGTCTTCGGTTTTGTGAATTTCATACAATTCACAATTGGGTTCATTTTCGGCAACCGCTGCGCACAGCTTTTTGGCAACAACTTCAAATTCGGCGTTGGCGCCCTCTTTCACTGGAATCTTCGCAACAACAGAAATCATTTCATTTCCCCTCAGATGGTTTGATTAATCGTTCGACTTCTTTTTAGACGTAACCAGCGCAGAAATCACCCCACGAAGTGTGCGGATATCCTGTTCGCGGAAATCAGCCCGTATCCATATGCTGCGTAGGTTTTGCATCATGCTGAGCTTTTTTTCCGGCGGGTAGAAGAATCCATTGGTGTCGAGCTCGCGTTCCATGTGGTCCATAAAACCAAACAGCTCTTCGCGGGTGGCGGGTTGTTCACCCTTCTTGAATTCAGACACATGCTCTTTGGGCAAGCCTGTTTTGAACCATTCATAGCTGACCAGCAGCACGGTCTGCCCCAGATTGATCGACGAAAAATCAGGATTGGTCGCGACTTGCAGAATGGCATCAGACAGAACAACGTCCTCGTTTGCCAAGCCCGATCTTTCAGCGCCAAACAGAATGCCCGCAGCAAGGCCCTTGTCCAGGCGTGCTCGACACTCTCCTGCCGCTTCGTGAGGCAGTAGGACCGGTTTGATCAAGTCTCTGGGACGGGCCGTTGTTGCAACAACATATTGCAGGTCGGCGACTGCATCTCGGGTGTCGCCAAACACCTGTACATTATCGAGAACCACTTTAGCACCAGACGCCATGGGCACCGCGTCGGGATTGGGCCAACCGTCGCGGGGACGCACCAGGCGCAGGTCGGTCAGGCCAAAATTATACATGGCCCGCGCCGTCGCACCGATGTTTTCCCCCATCTGGGGGGCAACCAGAATAATGGCGGGGCCGACCAAAGCCATCGCCTAGTCGCGCCGACGCCAAAGCGGCAGAGGCTCGTCTGTGCCGGGCTGATAAACAACGGTAAATTCGTCAAACGCCTTCAACGCGTCTTCAATAGACCGGTCAGGCCGCACTTCAAACGCATCAAAGCCACAGCGATGCATGTAGAACAATTGATCCCGCAACACGTCGCCGGTTGCCCGCAGTTCGCCTTTATAGTCGTAGCGATCCCGCAACAGGCGCGCCGTCGAATAAGCCCGACCGTCACGGAACACCGGGAAATCAAGAGAGACAACACTGAAGTGCTCCAGATCATCGGCAATGTCTTCGGCATGATGGTCTGGGTCCAGGGCAACGCCCAGGCCACTGTTACCACGCGCGATCAGGCTGTCGCGGTCTTGGCGCCAACGAGCCAGCGATACAATTACCTGACCTTCGGGCAGTTCTTCATCGTCGCCGACGTGGGTCCACGTATCTTCGACGATTTCCTGGCCCTTAATGATTTTCATAGAGACGTTCCTTGAATGGCGCCATGCCGACCCGACGGTAACAATCCAGGAATCGTTCGTCTTCGTCACGCAAACTTACAAAAGTATCCAAAATGTTGGCGATGGCCGGCACAATGTCATCATAGGCAAAAGCCGGACCAACGATCTTGCCAATAGAGGCATCCGTCTGAGACGATCCACCCAAGGTAATCTGGTAGAATTCTTCGCCTTTTTTATCGACGCCCAAGATACCAATATTGCCTGCGTGATGATGCCCGCAAGCATTGATGCAGCCAGAGATATTCAGCCGGATCTCGCCCAGATCATGGACATAATCGATGTCGTCAAACCGGTTCAGAATTTGATCAGCGATGGGGATGGACCGCGCATTGGCCAAGGCACAAAAATCCAACCCAGGGCAGCAGATCAGGTCTGTGAGGGTTTCGATGTTCGGGTCTGCCAGGGCGATCTTTTTCAGATCGGCCCACAAGGACGGCAGTTCA
>Ga0114949_10001674_pt1 | contig 13543 bp, 9 predicted proteins | sample N074metaG_FD_83505 | JGI IMG/M metagenome (GOLD analysis project Ga0114949, IMG submission 83505) | Deep subsurface microbial communities from Kermadec Trench to uncover new lineages of life (NeLLi) - N074 metaG | ecosystem: Environmental > Aquatic > Marine > Ocean trench > Sediment | place... | reverse complement strand
TCGGACGAGGAAGACCCGTGGGCCGATCCCGATCTCGGTCCGGCGGCTGCGGACCCCTGGGCGGCGGCGTTGCAAGAGGCACAGCAGGGAAACGAAGCCTGGGCCACGCTCCCGGCGGAATTGTCCGCGTCTTCTCCGGCCGGAGAGCTGCAGGGCATTTCGATTCAGGTGCTCGATGGCGGTGTGCTGATTCACCTCATAGCCGACGGTGCGATTGGCGTCACCGAGCGATTCTCGCTGACAGACCCGGATCGCTTCGTGTTGGATCTCCCCGGTCTGACGACTCAGCTTGCCGGAAAGAAGTTTCCGGTTGATTCTGCTCGCGTCACACAGATTCGCATCGGTTCGCACCACGACAGTGTGCGAGTCGTTGTCGACGGCGGCCCCGAGGCGGCCGCATTCGCCCACCGCCGGATTCGGCCTTCGCGCGACGGTCTCTTCTTGGGGCTCGGGCACGGGCCGGAACTCGCGGACGCAATGTCGTTGGGTGTGAGGAACGCCGATGAGGCAGCCCGGCGCAGCTTGCTGGCGGCGCTCGCTCCGCCAGCGCCCCTTCTGAACGACGAGGCACAGGCGTTCGAGGCGGTCGAGCCGCTGCCCGAGACGGGATCGGATGAGTGGCCGATCTCAGAGCAGATGGTGGACACCTCCGCGCTGGATGAGCCGGAGGCGTTGGAATTGACCGAGGCGATCGAGTTGATCGAGTCGGAGGAAGTCCTCGAAGTGGCCGAAGCGGTCGAGTCAGAGGAAGCCCTCGAGGCGACCGAAGCGATCGACACGGCCGAGCGGGTTCGGATTTTCGGCGTCAACTACGACAGCCAGGATTCGGTCGAGCGCGTCGTCGTACTGGCCGACGGAGTCGCCGAGTACGAGCTCCACACGCCCGATCCAGAGACGCTCGTGATCAGCCTTCGAAACGCGGTCATCGTGCCGGGAGCCGCCGGTCGACTCCGAGCCAATCCAGGCGCATCGATCTCGCTGATCACCAGCTTCCAACAGCCGGATATCGAAGGCGAGGAGGTGCGCGTTGTCGTGAAGCGCGCCGAGAATCTCATGCCTGTGGTGACGCGACACGGCACGATGCTGTTCGTCGATTTCCCGAACGGCGGCGCGGCGGCCGCGCTGCCCGCGGCGTTCGATCAGCTGGCAATGGCAGGCGAGCCGGCCCCGGTCGCTCCTCGCGAGCCGGAGCAGCTTCCGGCGCCGAACGCCCAGCCGGCACCCACCGAGCTGGCGCAGGCCGAAGCGACTTTGGCGGCCGGACTCCAGGCGGCACCCGTCGATCCCGTGGATCCCTGGCAAGGCGGGCCCGCCGAATCCGAGCCCGAGGACTTCGCGGACGCGACGCCCGCTCCGGCCTCGGATGTCCCGGCGAGTCGAGACGCTCCTGCCTCGGCCTCGCCTCCGGCGGCGGTCGAGATCCTGCAAGAGGGTGGCTTGACCGACGGTAAGGAGTATCGGGGTCGACGCATCTCGCTGGACTTCAACAACGTCCCGGTGGAGGACATCCTTCGACTGATCGCAGAGGTGAGTGATCTCAATGTGATCGCAGGGGACGAGGTCAAGGGCAACATCACCATCCGCATGATGGACGTGCCGTGGGATCAGGCGCTGGACGTCGTCCTGCTCACGAAGAGCTTGGGTTTCATTCGCATCGGCAACGTGTTGCGAATCGCTCCTTCGGCCGTGCTCAAGGCGGAAGCCGAAGTTCGACTCCAGGAACGCCGAAACCTGGAGAGGCTCGAAGACCTGATCGTGAAGCTGCAGCCGCTCAACTACGCCGACGTCAAGGACGCGACCGCACTCGTGTCGCGGCTCTTGTCGGAGCGCGGCAGTGTGATCGCAGACGAGCGCACCAGCACCTTGATCATCAAGGACATCCCCACGGTGGTGGAGGAAGCCGTGGCCCTGCTGAAGGCCATCGATACCCAGACGCCCCAGGTGTTGATCGAGGCCAAGATCGTCGAGGCCAACCTGGACTTCTCGCGTGAACTCGGTACCGAGTGGTCGATCGCGACTCAGCCCTTGGTAAACGGCTTCGACTCGGGTTCGGCCGCGCGGACGGATCTGGGCGGGCAGGACTTCCGCTTCCACGGGAACAACAATATTTCGTTCAGCAATCCCATCAATGCGATTCCGACAGCGGCTGGCAGCCTCAGCGCCTTCCTGCTGGATGACAAGCTGAACCTCGAGGTCAGGCTCCAGGCACAGGAGAGCAGTGGTGAGGGCAAGGTCATCTCGAGCCCCCGCGTCGTCACGATGGACAACCGAGAAGCGGTGATCGAACAAGGTGTCTCGATCCCGTTCCAGACCTTCGAGCAGGGTGATGCCAAGCTCGAGTTCATCGACGCGGTGTTGAGCTTGAAGGTGACGCCCCACATCACGGCGGACCGCAGCATCATCATGAAGCTCGAAATTACGCGGAACGCGCCCGACAGCAGTATCCCGACCACCACCGGCACCACTGCGATTGCCAAGAACGCCGTCAAGACCGAGACGCTCGTGGGCGACGGGCAGACGCTCGTGCTCGGTGGCATCTACACCATCAGCAAGACCGCCACCTACAGCCAAGTCCCCTATCTGCACAGGATTCCGATCCTTGGGGGCGCCTTCAAGAGCAAGCGGGTGAGAGATGAGCGCAAGGAACTGCTGATCTTCGTCACACCGAGGATCTTGGCAGACGTGGCGAACGTGGCCGGCGGCTAAGCGCCTGAAGTTCTGACGACGGGGGGAAGCCGATGCTTTCCCCCCTTGTCTATACTCCGCCCGGTGAGAGACGCGAGATCCTTGTTTCTGGTCGGGATGATGGGCAGCGGGAAGTCGACCGTCGGGTCGGCCCTCGCGCGCCGACTCGGTCGCTGCTTCGTCGATAGCGACGTAGAGATCGAGCGCCGCGCTGGAAAGTCGATCGCGCAGATCTTCGCCGATGACGGAGAAACGGCCTTCCGAGCACTCGAAGAGCGCGTTCTGGAAGAACTCGGGAGCCGCGAAGCCGTCGTCGCTGCCCTCGGCGGTGGCGCAATCGCGCAGCCCGGCGCGCCGGACAGACTGGCCCGTCGCGGCACCGTGGTATTCCTGCGAGCGAGCCCGGAGCAGCTGGTTCGGCGCGTAGGAGACGCCTCTCAGCGCCCGTTGCTGCGAGGACTCGATTGCAAGGGTCGACTCGCGCGCCTCCGGGAACTCGCCGCGGAGCGCGAAGCGAGCTACTTGACAGCTCGCATTGTCGTCGAGACCGATCAGGCGACAGTTGCACAGGTGGTCTCGCAGATCGTGCGCCGCGTGGAGGAGATCCAGGGGGCAAGCGAGGGCGGGGCTGAGGAGTAGAGATGTCGAGCGCGCGGAGGCAGCGGGGAGGGGGCGTCGGCGGCGGAACTCGTCTTCGAGTGGCCCTCGGAGCGCGCAGCTACTCGATTCAGATCGGGAGCGGCAATCTCGCACGCGCTGGAGCGGAGATCGCGCGTTGCACGAAGGCCACGCGCGTCGCGATCGTCAGCGTTCCGGAAGTGGGACGTCGCTACGCGGGGATCCTGGCAAAGAGTCTCCGCAGCGAGGGCGTGAAGGTTCATCGCGTCCACGTGCCCGACGGGGATCGCGCGAAGAACCTGCGCGAAGCCGCCAAGCTGTACACGGCCTTCCTCGAGAAGGGGCTCGACAGGAGTTCCGCGCTGATCGCCCTCGGAGGCGGTGTCGTGGGTGACCTCACTGGCTTCGTGGCGGCGACCTACCTGCGCGGTATCCCCTTCGTGCAAGTTCCCACCACTCTGCTGTCGATGGTGGACGCGAGCGTGGGAGGCAAGGTCGGCGTCAACCTTCCCGAGGGCAAGAATCTCGTCGGTGCCTTCTACCAGCCGAAGCTGGTCTGGATCGACACCGCGACGTTGGCCAGCCTGCCGGCTCGCCAACGGGTCTCGGGCATGGCGGAGGTCATCAAGCACGCCGCAATCTGGGACAAGAAGATGTTCTCGCGTCTGGAGTCGGTAGCCGAGGCGATGCTGGAACTGGATCCGGCGGTGCTCGAGTCGGTGATCCGCCGGAACTGTGAGATCAAAGCCGAAGTCGTGGCCCGCGACGAACGGGAGGCCGGCCTGCGGATGCTGCTGAATTTCGGACACACGCTGGGTCACGCCGCTGAGACCCTCAGTGGCTATCGCAAGATCCTCCACGGCGAGGCCGTCGGGATGGGGATGGTCTACGCGGCCGGGCGTTCGGAAGATCTCGGCCTGGCTCCGGCCGGCACCCGCCAACGGCTCGAAGACCTGGTCAGACGGGTGGGTCTGCCCACAGCGATGCCGAGATTCCCGCGTAGGGCTTATCTCGCGGCGCTGCGTGTCGATAAGAAAAGGGTCGACGCCCGGATTCGTTTCGTTGCGCTGCGCGCGATCGGACGAGCGGAGCTCGTGCCGCTGACGCCGGCCGAGATCTTTCCCCCGCGACGCGGCGGAAAGACAGCGTCGACGCGAGTCTGAGTCCGAGGTCTGACTGCCGACATCGGGCTCGAAGGTCGGGAGCCAAGATCGGAAAGAGGAGAGGTGGTGCAGACCGATCGATCCACACCGGACGACGCCAGCCGCGCCGGAGTCGAGCAGTGGGAAGACGAAGTCGCAACCGATCCCGCTTGCGAGGTCTTCTCCGCACTCGCCGAGTCGCATCGACGGGCAGGCCGGCCGCTCGAGGCGCGACGGATCGCCGAGGCGGGCCTGGCGGTTCGCCCGGAGAACGTCGAAGGACAGATCGCGCTCGGATTGGCCATGATGGACCTGGGCAAGCTCGACCACGCGCGCGGTATTTTCTCGGCCCTGCTGCCCGGTGTGCCGCCCCAGGCGTTGGACGCAGAGCGGCCCCACCCGGAGCCTGTCGACGAGGAAGCCTGGCCCTTTGAATCTCCCAAGGTCAGCGATGTTTCAGAGCCGACTGCCGCACGCTTGGCGCTCGGCACCCCGAACGACCTGGAGATTGATCAGGCATTCGAGACGGCGGAGTCCGACCCGAGCGAGATGATGGACGCGAATCGCGTGGCCGAATACGTGCTCGAGCAAGAGATGGACGATCTCGCGTTTCCGGGAGAGACGCGTCATGAGACCTGCGACGATCTGAGCGGCGCGCCCGTCACGAGCAGGAGCCCCCAGGACCCTCAGGCATGCGAACCCATTGATGACGCCGACGGAGTGCGCGTTGTCGCGTCGCTCGAGCTCTGGCTTCAGAATATCCGGAGACCCTTGCTATGAGCTTCGAGAGCATCCTGCAGCAGATTGTTGGGGAGTGCGGCGGCGGTCGGGCGATCGCCCTGCTCGGTTCGGATGGCATCCCGATCGTGACCGTCCCCGGTCCGGAACCCGGGCCGAACCCGTTGATGGACGATGCCGCCGGGGTCGAGTTGTGCCGACTGCTGGGCGAGATCCGCAAGGCCTCGGATGCGTTGGGCGGTGGCGCTGTCGACCAGATCACGATCCGTCTGGAGTCGTTCACTCTGACGGTCGCAGAGGCCGAGGACGACGTCTTCCTGGTTCTCGCACAGGGTCCCGATGGCAACCTCGGCAAGGCGCGCTATCTCATCCAGCGGCACCTGCTGGCCCTTCGCGAGGAATTCTGACTCCCGAACCACTCGGTTCGGCCGAGCCCGAGCCGTCCACCGCTCGGGGCGCTCTCCGGCCGGCTCTGGGATCCAGGTCCAGGCGGCGGGGAGACGGGTGCCCCTGGGAGGACACCATGCCCGAACCCCTTCGCGTTCTCGTCGTCCACGGCCCGAATCTCAACCTGCTCGGGACCCGCGAGCCCGAGATCTACGGCACAACGACTCTCGAGGACATCGACGACGACCTCACAGCAGTCGCGATCAAGGCGGACTGCGAGGTGGAGTGTTGCCAATCGAATCACGAAGGAGTGTTGATCGACCGGATCCAGGACGCCGCCGCCTGGGCTGACGGCATCATCATCAACCCGGGTGGTCTGACACACTCGAGTGTGTCGCTGCGCGACGCGTTGGCGGCCTGCGAGCTGCCTGTGATCGAGGTGCACATCTCCAACATATTCGCGCGCGAGGCGTTTCGACACACCTCGTTGATCTCGGGGATCGCTCTCGGCATCATCTCGGGCCTGGGAACCGGGGGGTATCGGCAAGCGCTCGAGGCGCTCTTGGAGCACCTGCGAAGCGAACCCGCTTGAGCCTCAGCTGGCGCCTCATCCAGCAGGGGCCGGCCTCGGGCGGCTGGAACATGGGCATCGATGAGGCGCTGCTCGCCACCGCAATTGCGGGTACCCCCACGCTTCGACTCTACAGCTGGGACGGACCCTGGTTGTCGCTCGGATATGCGCAACCGTGTAGCGACGAGCTCGAGCGCCGCTGCCGCGAGGCGGGCGTCGGGCTGGTTCGACGAGCCACCGGCGGTCGAGCCGTCCTCCACGGCGGTGACCTCAGCTACTCGATCTCAGCCCCCGAGGGCGCACTGCCGCCCGGCCTGCAGGGAGCGTACGGGAAGGTCTCGGATGTCTTGTTGAGGGCCATCCAGGCGCTGGGAGTTGCGGCGGACAGGGCCGCGGGCGAGATCCCGCCGGAACGGCCCGACAGTCCCGATAGTCCCGACAGACCCGATCCGTGCGGCGGGCCCGGAGCCGCGTCTCCAGCGAGCGACGGACGCTCCCGTCACCCCCAGCTCCACGAGCCCGATGCGTCGCACGGGTTCGACTGCTTCCAGGCGGCCGCTGCAGACGAGATCTGCTTGGCGGGCAGCAAGCTCGCGGGCAGCGCCCAGCGGCGGGCTGGGAAGGCGGTGCTCCAGCACGGCTCGATCCGGCTGCGGCCCGATCCACCCGCTGCCTCCCGTGCGGCCGGCCTGGTCGGGACCGGAGCCACCAGTCTTCGAGAGGAGGGGCACGAGATCGCCGAAGCCGCTCTTCGCCAGGCTCTGGTCGATGCCTTTCGGTCGGTCTTCGCAGTCTCCGTGGTGCCCGATTTTGTGTCGCCTGCAGAGGAATCCATCGCTCTTGCTCGCGTTCGTCAACACGCCCGAGCCCCCTACGCAAGGCCGCAACTCCCAGGTTGACCCCGCGGATCGTTGCCTCAAGAGGCCAGTTCGATTGCCGATAAAGAGGTCGGGGGGTTTCTCCCCCTTTCCGCCGACTCATGCGCGGATCTGGCGAGGGGCCATTGGCGATCAACAAGCGGAAAGCCCTGAACGCGGCGCGGAAATTCGCCCAGAAGGGCGCCAAGGAAAAGGCGCTCAAGGAGTACACCGCACTCCTCAAGGCGGATCCTCGCGACGCGAAGCTCCGGCTTGAAGTCGGCGACGCCTATCGCAGATGGGGTCAAGCCGAAGACGCCATTGCGCACTACACGCGGGTGGCCGAGCAGTACAAGAAAGACGGCTTCGACGCCCGTGCGGTCGCGGTCTTCAAGCAGATTCTCAGCCTCGATTCCAAGCGCTACCCGGCGTACGTCTCCCTGTCCGAGCTCTATCAGCAGATCGGCCTGGAGTCGGAAGCCATCAACGCGCTGCAGGTCGCGGCCGACGGCTACCGGGAACAGGGCGACACGCGGGAGGCTCTCGACCTTCTGCGAAAGATGGCGTCACTCGATCCCGGAAACACCACGAGCCGTATCAAGATCGCGGATTTGTTGTGTGGCGAGGGAATGAAGGAGGACGCGGTTTCCGAGTACGAAGCCGTGATCCAAGAGCTGGAGCGACTTGGCGACACCGAGTCGATTTCGTCGCTCTACGAGCGAATTCTGGAGATCGTGCCGACTCGGACCGATCTTTTCACCACTCTTGCGCGGACGTTCATGGCCCAGGGTGATCCTGCGGGCGCGGAGTCCTATGCGCAGAGGGCGTGTCAGGCACATCCCGATGACTCGGATGCACTCGAGCTGCTCGCTGAGGTCTATCAGCAGTCGGGACGGACAGAAGAGCTAACCGATACGACGCGGAAGCTGGCAGAGCTCTACCGCGGTCGCGGTGACGACACACGCGCGCGCGAGATCATGCAGCGCCTCCCGTCGTCTGCGCTAGCAGCGGCTGCAACGGACTCCGATCTCGGACCCTCGGCCGAGGAGTTTGCGGCCCAGGCCACGTCATTCGAGTCGCCGCAAGACCTCTCGGAGAGCGGGGGGGAGGGGGACGATCTCCTGCTCGAAGACGAGGATCTGCTGGCAGACGAGGATCTGCTGGCAGACGAAGGTCTGCTCGACGACGATAACTTCCTCGAGGGGAGCGACACCGACTTCGATCTCGGAGACGTTCCACTCGACGAAGATGACGCCGGCGCGCAGGATTCAGCCGGCGAAGCTTCCGCCCAAGGGCCGGTGCCGAGCGGTGACCCGGATCAACTTCTGGCAGAGGCCAGCGTCTACCTTCGCTACGGCAAACGAGACCAGGCGCGCGTGGTTCTGAATGCGGCATTGGATCAGCAACCCGATCACCGCGGAGTGTTGGACAAGCTCGGCGAGCTGTTTTCCGAGAACGACGACCCGACAGAGGCGGTAGCGGTCTGGAAGCGTTCGGCCCTGATTGCACTCGAAAGGGGCGACACGGAAGGGTTTCAGGTCGTCCGAGACCGCATCGCGGCCATCGACCCGGCGGCTGCGTCTGAGTTGGAAGCCCCTGCGTCGAGCCCCACATCGGAATCGGAGGAGCAGGTCAGCGACGTCGACGACCCCGGCCAATCCGCCGAGGGCATGCACGAAATCGAGTTCGACATCGAAGTCGATCTCGGGGAAGACGCCGAGGACCCGGAGGAGGAGTCCCCGGCAGCCACTGCGAAAGACTCCGACGCGTCGGGAACGACCCCGGACACCGCTCTCGAGGCCCAGCCGTCCGACTCGTCTGACGAGTCCGATTCCGATTCCGATTCCGATTCGGATTCGCAGGAACTCTCCGAGGAAACCTTCGGAGACGACTCTGCGTTCGAGGTGGCGACCGGGTCGTCGGCAAGTCTCAGTGCGACGACGGTGCAACAGATCTCCGAGGATCTCGAAGAGGCCGAGTTCTACCTCCAGCAGGGACTTCTGGAAGAGGCGGAGTCGAGCTATCAGCGCGTGCTCTCGCTCTCACCCAATCATCCGAGTGCGATGGTCCGACTGGGCGAGATCGCCGCCGCGCGCGGTGAGGACCCGTCGACGTCGTGCGAGGTTTCCGGCAACGCCGAGCTATCGGATTCGGCAGAAGTCGCAGTGGAGGAGACGAGCGAGTTCGAGATCGACCCGAGCGACATCTCCGAGAGCGAGGGGCTCCCGGACGACTCGGGAGTCTTCGCAGCCGGAGCCGACGATCTCTCGCTGGGAGAGTCGGAGGCCCAGGATCTTGCGAAGGTGGACGCCGGCGAGGGGGCGGAGTCTCCCGAAGATTTGAGTGGCGACGCCATCGTAGAGATGGAGCTCGACGACACGACGCCGGTTCAGCCGGCGGAGATCGAAGAAGACGAAGAGATCGCTGCAGAGGTGATCGTCGACGTTTCCGACCACGCGGACGAGTCCGATCCCCGCGCCGAGGACGAAGACTCGGCCGAAGCTCCGATCGCCGCCGCCGCAGAAGAGAGCTTCGATCTCGCGGCCGAGCTGAGAGAGGCACTCGAGGAAGACGACGCCGACTCAAGCGCTGAGGTGCTGTCCACGGTCGAGGACGGCTTTGCCTCGATCTTCAGCGATTTCAAGAAGGGTGTCAGTCAGCAACTGTCAGACGAAGACCACGAGACACGATACGACCTCGGTATCGCCTACCGCGAGATGGGGTTGTTGGAGGATGCGATCGGAGAGTTCCAGATCTGTCTCGCGAGTGCCGGCCGGCGCATTGATAGTCTTCAGATGCTGGCCCTCTGCTCGCTCGACAGTGGGAGGGGGTCAGAGGCAATCGGTTATCTCGAACAGGGGCTCGCTTCGCCCGACGTCGAGCCCGAGCGACGCGCCGGCCTCTATTTTGACCTTGGTCGCGCGTTCGAACAGCTGGGTGATGTCTCCCGGGCAAGGGAGAGCTATCTGGCCATCGAGACCCCTGACTTCCCGGGCGCAGCAGAGCGCCTGGCGGCCCTCGAGCACGCGGAGTCCGCCACGCCGGTAGAAACCTCCGACGGCGAACAGTACGAATCCTTCGACGACATGGTGGCGGAGGTCGAGGCCATGGACGCGGCGGATCAGGTCGCGTCCAGCGCCGAAGCCGACAACCCGCCGAGTGAATCCTCGGACGCGGGCGACCCGGAAGATCCGCAGGAGACCGAGGAGCCCGCTCCCTCGCAAGGCGCTGAGGTACCGAAGAAGAAGAAAAAGAAACCGCCGCGCAAGCGGAAGATCTCTTTCGTCTGATCTGGCGCTCCCATAACAAATGAGGAACGAACGTGGAACATCTGCAGCACTTCGGTCTTAGCCTCGATCCGTTTCAGATCGAGCCCGACCTGCGCTTCTACTACGACAGTCCGCTTCACAGCGACGCCCAGCGGCGCGTAGAGCGCGGCCTGCGACAGTCCAAGGGGCTGTCGATCCTCACGGGTGCGAGCGGTACCGGTAAGAGCCTGTTGGCGCGCCGCTTGTTCTCGCGACTCGAGGAGGAGATGTTCGAGGCGGCGCTGATGGTCATGCTGCCTGGGGCTGCGGATACGGGGTCGGTGCTTGCGCGCTTCGCAAAGCACCTGGAGATCGAGGATCGCTCCGACGACTCGGCCCGGGCGATCGGTCAGATCTACGAGCAACTCGCGGTCGTCCGCGAAGACGGTCGTCACTCGATCCTGATCCTGGACGATGCTCATCTTCTCTCGCCGGCAGCCCTGGCCGAGGTCGGCGCGCTGCTCACATTGGAGTACGAGGATCGGCGCCTGGTTTCTATCTTGCTCGTGGGTTCGCCGGCGCTGGACGCCGACGTGGCGAACGACCCCTCTCTGGGTCAGAGAGTCGACATTCGCGTCAACCTCTCGCCGCTCGACTTCGACAACGCTTCGGCCTACCTGGCGAATCGACTTCAGGTTGCGGGTGGCGTCCCGGGGATCATCCCTGCGGACGCGGTGCAGACGCTCTTCAAGTACAGCGGGGGTCGGCCGCGATTGATCAATACGCTCGCGGACAACGCCCTCTTCGAGGCGTACCTGGCGGGACGGCAACAGATCGACGTGGCCGATGTAGAGCGCGCTGCCGGAGATCTCGGGATTGGGGTGGGGCCGGGGAGCGGCCATTCGACGGGTGCGAGTCCGCCCGCGAGTGCGGCCGGAAGCCCCACCCAGCGCCCCGACCTCTTGGTAGCCGTCGACACAGCCGAACCGAATGGCGGCGCGCTGGTCGACGCGAGAGAACCCCAGCCGCAGGAGTCGGGCGCCGCGCCGGCCGACGACGAAGAAGTGGATCTCGGCGCGCTGCTCGACATCGTCGAACCCGAGCCTGAGGCGGGCGCGAATTTCGCCGCCGAGGAGATGGATATCGACTCGCTGCTCGAGACGGTCGCGCCGGAGCCCCAGGCGTCGGCCGACCCCTTGGCCGCCGCAGAGCTGGATCTCGAGATCGAGCTCGGCACAGAAGCGGGGGAGTCCGAGCTGGGGAGTCCGCTGGGTGCGCAGCACCCGGCCGAGCAGACCCGGCTGATGCTGGACGACGAGCCGATGGAGTTCGAGATCGAGGATTCCGAAGCGCTTGCGAGCGAGGGCTCGGCGGCCCTCGAGCTGGGAGATCCGCTCGGTCCGGACGACGGAACCCGATCGCCCGAGGGTGGTCGAGCGCTAGAGCTGGAGGCTGACGACGTGATGCCCAGCCCGGAGCTCGAATCGGCCGGCGACGCCACCCGACTGATGCTGCCCGGGGAAGCCGACGAGCTGCTCATGACGGCCGAGGCCGTCGATGAGAGCGACGAGGTAGACGCGGCCTTCGGCAAGCTGCTGGAGGACTGATCGCTCCGTCATCCGCCATCTGCGAGCGTGAGCCGCGGCCGGGGCCGTCGAGCCAGGCGCGGCCAGAAAGCTGGCGTTCGATCCCTGAGATCGAACCTCAAATTGGATGCGCGTGATAGGCTGGGGGGGTGAGACTCAGTCGGAACACCGCCGCACGCCCCGCGCGAAGCGCCATTCAGAATCCTTTCCACAGCTGGCGACGGGCAACTCCGGCTCTTGCTGCGGCGCTGGCACTCTCGGCCTTACCTCTTGGGGGTCACGCCGATGAGGCGATCGGGCCCCCAGCGGTCTCGTCTCCTCCGCCCAGCCTGGAGCCAGACTGGCTCGAAGCCGTCCGCCTCGAATACGCGGGACAGTTCCGCGCGGCTGGAGATGCATACGAGCGCCTGCTCGCCAAGGAACCCGACCGCGCAGAGGCCGCGTGGCGAGCGGCTCGCGCCTACTGGCAATTTGGCGAGGAAGTCACGCCCGAGGCGTTCGAGGAGGCCGCCGAGTGGTTCGAACGAGCCGATGCTCTCGCGGCGAAGGGGCTCTTGGCAGATCCGCGCTGCGGTGAATGTGCACTGTGGAAGTACGCGTCGATGGGACGACTGGTAGAGCACCGCGGTTCTCTGTGGGCAGCTCGGCACGCCTCGGATCTGCGCGATCTGCTGGAACTCGGAATCGCCGCGCGGCCCAGCCACCGCGACCCCGACGGAAATTCGACGCTTGCCAACCTGTACTACTCGAGCGCCATCTTTTATCGCATGGTTCCCGAGTGGTTCTGGCTTCCGCTCGTGGTGGGCGTAAAGGGAGACACCGAGAGAGCCCTGGCCGACATCCAGCTGGCTTTGGAAATCTCGGGCGATCGTGTCGACTACCACGTTGAACACGGTGCTGTGTTGCTGTGCCGCGCAAAGCGCGAGCACGACAAGCTCGCCGGAAAGGCCGGCGTGCGCGTTCTCGAGAAGGCGATCAAAATGGCCCCGAAACAGAGCCGTGACGCAATCGATCTACGCTACGCAGAGCTGCTGATCCAGGATCCGAGCGGCGCTTGCGGCTTCACGCGGCAAGGCTTTCTCGACGTCGAGTCCATGGCGGGGAACGTCGGACTCGGTCGCTAGCGGTCCCAGCCGGTTCCAGCTGGTCTCAGCGGGTCTCAACCGGCCGGAGCCGGCAGAGAACTGGGGGTTGCCCCGAGGGAGGCAAGGATGATTCTCGACCTTTTCAAACTGACCGGGAAATGCGCCATCGTGACGGGTGCAGGGCGCGGGATCGGCGCCGCCATCGCTGAGGCCTTCGCCGAGGCCGGAGCCGACGTGGTGATCGGAGCCCGAACGGAAAGCCAGCTCGACGAGGTGGTTCAGCGTGTGGAGGGACACGGCCGCAGGGCGGCTGCAGTCGCCGGCGACCTGAGTGAGCGCGCCGGCATGGAGGCGCTGGTCGCCCGGGCCGCCGACGAGTTCGGCCGGCTCGACATCGTGGTCAACAACGCCGGCGGCAGCATGCCCGGTGCGTTCCTCAGCACTTCCGAGAAGGCCTTCAACCGAGCCTTTCACTGGAACGTTACCAGCGCATTCAACCTCACCCAGCTGGCGGTCCCGCACCTGCTGAAGGCCGGTGGCGGCAGCGTGATCAACATCGCCTCAGCGGCGGGGCGCTTCAACGATCGCGGATTTGCCGCCTACGGGACGGCCAAGGCGGCGCTCGT
>Ga0114949_10001671_pt1 | contig 13555 bp, 12 predicted proteins | sample N074metaG_FD_83505 | JGI IMG/M metagenome (GOLD analysis project Ga0114949, IMG submission 83505) | Deep subsurface microbial communities from Kermadec Trench to uncover new lineages of life (NeLLi) - N074 metaG | ecosystem: Environmental > Aquatic > Marine > Ocean trench > Sediment | place... | reverse complement strand
GTGCCCAGGCAGGAAGTGATTCCCAGGCCAGTAACTACTACGCGTCTGCTCATGATGCTTGCCTAAAATGATTCATTTGATTGGAATAAACCCACGCGCAAATCCTTCGCGGTGTATATCACTTTCCCGTCAACCGCGACGGTGCCATCAGCGATGCCCAATACCAGCTTGCGCTCAATGATGCGCTTCAGATCTATGTTGTAGGTCACCGTAGTGGCGCTGGGCAAAATTTCCCCGGTAAATTTGATTTCGCCTGCCCCCAGGGCTCTTCCGCGTCCGGGATTGCCGCGCCAGCCCAGGAAGAAACCGACCAGTTGCCACATGGCATCGAGCCCAAGGCAGCCTGGCATGACGGGGTCGCCGGGGAAGTGACAGTCAAAGAACCAGAGATCGGGGTTGATATCCAGCTCGGCGATTAACTCGCCCTTGCCCGCAGTACCACCCTCGGAGCTAATGTGGGTGATGCGATCCAGCATCAGCATGTTGTCCACTGGCAGTTGCGCATTGCCTGCGCCAAACAGCTCGCCGTTGCCACAGGTGATCAGTTCTTCTTTGTTGTAGGAGTTTTTCCCGGTCATAAACAGTACCATCCGCCGTTGCGAAAAGGGGCCCATTCTAATGTCTGGTGACCACATGTCCAGCGTGGGTTATTATATCCGGCTTTGGCGCCGATGCCTTGCCTGCTTGACTGACTGTATATTAGCGGGAATCCATAAGAACGCATACAAGGATTAAAGATGTTAAAACCTGTTCTTCTATCAGGTGGGGTGGGGAGTCGCCTGTGGCCGGTGTCTCGCGAAGCCTACCCCAAGCAGTTTTTGCCGCTTGCGGGAGAAGATTCCATGCTTGCAGATACCCTGCACAGGGTGGAGGGGCTATCGAGTGTACCTCCGATGGTGGTGTGTAACGAAGCGCACCGCTTCATCGTGGCCGAACAAGTCAGGGAACTGGGCCTGTCGGGCGCGCAAATTGTGCTCGAGCCCTGCGGCAGAAACACCGCACCAGCGGTTGCAGTAGCGGCGCTGGAGGCACTCAAGACCGACCCCGATGCCGTGCTGCTGGTATTACCTGCCGATCACCTGATAGAAAACAGCGATGCATTTAGAGCCGCTGTCGCGCAGGCCATGCCACTTGCCGAGAAGGGTCGTCTGGTGACTTTTGGCATCGTTCCCAGTCGAGCAGAAACAGGCTTTGGCTATATCCGGCGGGGAGAGATCCTGGTCGATGATCTCTATGCCATTGACAGCTTTGTCGAAAAACCGGATTCCGCTACCGCCCAGTCCTATCTCGATAGCGGTGAATACCTGTGGAATAGCGGTATGTTTCTGTTGCCAGCCCAGGTCTACCTGGATGAGCTCACAAGTTTTGCTCCCGCCATAGTGGATGCCTGCCGGGCAGCTCTGGATGGAGCTGAGGACGATCTGGATTTTGTGCGCCTGGCGTCAGCGGCGTTCGAGTCTTGCCCCGGGGACTCGATTGACTATGCCGTTATGGAGAAAACAGAGCGGGGCGCTGTTCTCGCGCTGGATTGCGGCTGGAGCGATGTAGGTGCCTGGTCTGCACTGTGGGATGTCGGCAGCCCCGATGCACAGGGCAATGTGTTGCACGGCGACGTACTGCTTGATCAATGCCAGAATAATTACATCCGCAGTGAGTCGCGCCTGGTCGCGGCGACGGGCGTGGAAAACCTGGTGATTGTGGAAACCAGCGATGCGGTGTTGGTGGCCAGCAGGGACAGGGTGCAGGATGTCAAACGGCTGGTGACTGCACTCAAGGGTGCCGGCAGGGATGAAGCGACTGTGCACTCCAGGGTATATCGGCCCTGGGGCTTTTATGAGTCGCTGATCACCAGCGAGCGATTCCAGGTAAAACGTATTGTGGTTAATGCCGGAGCGAAACTGTCGCTGCAAAAACATCATCATCGGGCTGAGCACTGGGTCGTTGTCAGCGGGACAGCGGAAGTCACCTGTGAAGACAAGGTTTTCATGCTCCGAGAAGATGAATCGACCTATATCCCGCTGGGGCACAAGCATAGACTCGCCAACCCGGGGCGTATACCGCTGGAGTTGATCGAGGTGCAGTCGGGATCTTACCTGGGAGAAGATGATATTGTCCGCTACCAGGATATTTACGGGCGCAGCGATACGTGATTCACAGTTGATGGCGGAGATTTGCCGATGATCAAGAAATGCCTCTTCCCGGTAGCGGGCTATGGGACGCGCTTCCTGCCTGCTACCAAGAGTATGCCCAAGGAGATGCTTCCCATAGTAAACAAGCCGCTGGTGCAATACGGTGTGGAAGAGGCCATCGCAGCGGGAATGACCACCATTTCCTTCGTCACCGGGCGCGGCAAGCGCGCTATCGCTGATCATTTCGACATCAGTTACGAATTGGAACACCAGATTGCCGGCACCGGCAAGGAAGACTATCTGCAGAGTATTCGCGATGTGCTGCGCGAGGGCGTGTTCACCATGGTGCGGCAACGCGAGATGAAGGGGCTGGGGCATGCGATTCTCACCGGAGAGCCCCTGATTGGTAACGAAGCCTTCGGCGTGGTGCTATCTGACGATCTCTGCCTGAACGAAGGGCCGGGCGTATTGGCACAGATGGTGGAGCTGTACCGCCAGTTCCGTTGCAGTATTGTCGCTGTCCAGGAAGTGCCGATGGAGGAGGCGCACAAGTATGGAGTCATCGCCGGCGAGGCATTGAAGGAAGGGCTCTACCGGGTGGATGACATGGTCGAAAAGCCACCGCCGGGTGAAGCACCCTCGAACCTGGCTATTATCGGCCGCTACATCCTGACGCCAGATATTTTTGACATACTTCGCAATACCCCGCCTGGCAAGAATGGGGAAATCCAGATCACCGATGCGCTGCTGGCCCAGACGAAAACAGGCTGTGTACTGGCCTACCAGTTCAAGGGGCGCCGCTTCGATTGCGGGAGTGTTGCCGGCTTTGTCGAGGCGACCAACCACGTGTTTAAACACATCTATGTGGGGTCTGCGTGAAAGAGCTGAGCTGTTTCAAGGCCTATGATGTACGCGGCCGTATCCCGGATCAGCTCAACGAAGACATCGCCTACCGTATCGGCAGGGCCTATGCCGAGGTCGTCTGCCCCCGCAGCGTGGTAGTCGGTCACGATATTCGACTGACCAGCGTCCAGATCAAGGCGGCGCTCACCGACGGCTTGCGCGATGCCGGGGTCGATGTTTTTGATATTGGCCAATGCGGTACCGAGGAGATTTACTTCGCCACGTCTCACGCATCGATGGATGGAGGCATTGCTGTTACCGCGAGTCACAACCCCAAAGACTATAATGGCATGAAGTTTGTTCGCGCGAACTCTGAGCCCATCAGCGGAGACAGCGGACTCAAAGACATCAAACTGCTGGCCGAGCGCAATGACTTCGCCGATGGCGGCCAGCGCGGTGCACTGGCAGACCTGGACAGTGCTGAAGCCTATATCGACCATCTGCTTACTTATATCGACCTCTCCGCGCTGAGGCCACTGAAACTGGTGGTAAATGCGGGCAACGGGGGTGCCGGCGCAGTGATTGACCGGATTGAGGAGCGTCTGCCCTTCGAGTTTATCAAGCTGCATCATGAGGCCGATGGAAATTTCCCCAATGGGGTTCCCAATCCCCTGTTGGTGGAAAACCGGGTCGTCACAGCCAATGCGGTACGCGAGCATGGTGCCGATATGGGCATCGCCTGGGACGGCGATTTTGATCGTTGCTTTTTCTTCGATGAGCGCGGGGAGTTTATCGAGGGCTACTACCTGGTCGGCCTGCTGGCGGCGGTGCTTTTGCGGCGGGAAGGGAGCGGCAAGGTCGTACACGACCCCCGTTTGACCTGGAATACCCGGCAGGTGGTGGAAAGTCTTGGCGGTGAGCCGGTGCAGAGCAAGACGGGACACGCCTTTATCAAGGAGCGCATGCGCGCTGAAAATGCGATTTACGGTGGCGAGATGAGCGCGCATCACTACTTTCGCGACTTTGCCTACTGTGACAGTGGCATGATCCCCTGGCTGTTGGTGTGCGAGTTGGTCTGCCAGGGTACGACGACACTCTCAAGCCTGGTATCAGAACGCATGGCCGCCTACCCCTGCAGCGGTGAAATCAACCGCGAGATTGCCGATCCTGCCCGGCTGTTGTCACTGGCGGAGGAGCGGTATGCAAAAGACGCCCTCAGTGTCGATCACACGGATGGATTGAGTGTTGAATTCGACAACTGGCGGTTCAACCTGCGAATGTCCAATACGGAGCCGGTGGTACGGCTTAATGTGGAGAGCCGTGGTGACGAACCTTTGATGCGGGAAAAAACAGAAGAGCTGCTGTTATTGATGGATGGGTAGCTGGTACTTCGTAGCCGAGCCGGATAGGCACTGGCTAGATCCGACCATCGACCTCGGCGGAGGGTAGCAGGTAGGTGGCGTCGTAGAGTACGCCCTGTTTCCGGCAGAGCCCGCGGATGGCTTCGCAACCCAGATCGCGAAAACAGTCATGACCGACCGCCAGTATCACCGCGTCATAAGCACCTTTTGGCTGTTCGACCAGTTCCAGTCCCATTTCCTTTAACGCTTCGCGGCGGTCGACGACCGGGTCGTGCACGCTGACCGCGGCATTGCAGGCCTGGAGTTCGGAGATGATATCGGCAACCAGTGTATTGCGCAGATCGCTGCAGTTGGGCTTGAAGGCGACGCCCAGAATGAGAATGCGGGCATCGACCACATGCAGTCGGCGCTGGGTCATTAGTTGCATCACTTCATTGGCGACCTGTTTCCCGATACCGTCGTTGAGACGTCGGCTGGCGGAGATGATCTCGGGGTAATAGCCTGCCTGTTCCGCCCTGTGTACGAGATAGTAAGGGTCGACTCCAATACAGTGACCGCCGACCAGGCCGGGGCGAAAGGGCAGGAAATTCCACTTGGTCCCGGCCGCTGCCAGAACTTCTTCGGTGTCGATGCCGAGCTTTTTGAAGATCTGCGCGAACTCGTTGGTCAGCGCAATGTTGACGTCGCGCTGAGTGTTCTCTATTACTTTTGCTGCTTCAGCGACCTTGATACTACTCACGGGAAAGGTGCCGGCGGTGATAATCGAGCTGTAGAGTGCGTCGACTTCAGCGGCCACCTGGGGCGTGGAGCCCGCAGTGATCTTGATGATATCTGTGAGACCGCGTGTCTTGTCTCCCGGGTTGATACGCTCCGGGCTGTATCCGGCGTAAAAATCCTGGTTGAAGCGCAGCCCCGAGGCCCGCTCCAGAATGGGCACACAGTATTCTTCGGTACAACCCGGGTACACGGTGGATTCGTAGATAACGATGTTGCCGACTTGCAGGGACTCGCCGATGAGCCCGCTGGCCGCCCCCAGCGGATGCAGGTCAGGGCGCCGGTCCTGGTCGATGGGCGTGGGAACGGTGACGATGTAAATATCGCAACTGGCGAGGTCGGCGGCATTATCACTCAGTGTCAGCGCGGATTTTGCCAGTTGCGCCGAATCTATCTCGCCACTGCTGTCTTCACCTGCTCGCAGTTGCGATATCCGTGTTGAGTTGACGTCAAAGCCGAGGGTCTGGTGCTGACGCGACAGCGCCAGGGCCAGTGGCAGGCCCACATAACCCAGGCCGAGAACCGCAATTGATTTACTGCTCATGGCGCCATCTCTCAAGAAGTGCATTGGTAGAAGGGTCGAAAGCCGGGGCAGCGGGTGCTTCCATTGAGGTGTATATTTCCATGCCCAGTTCCTTGCCCAGTTCAACTCCCCACTGGTCAAAAGAATTGATTTGCCAGAACTGTCCACTGCAGAAAGTTTTGTGCTCGTAGAGTGCCAGCAGGGCGCCGAGGCGTCCAGGGGTCAATTGTGGGCAACTCAAGGTACTACTGGGCTGGTTGCCCGGCATTACCAGATGCGGTGCCAATTGTTGGGCTCGCGCCCTGGACAAGCCTCGTGTCCGCAGGGAATTCACCGCAGTACTCTCATCCCGTCCGATCATCAGCGCCCGGGCCTGACCCAGGCAGTTGGCAACCAGGCGTTGATGCCCCTCACGGTCCTCGCCGAGTGGGCCGGCCAGGGGCAGGATGAAATCCACCGGGCACAATAAAGTGCCCTGGTGCAGTAACTGGAGAAAGGAATGTTGGCCGTTGGTTCCTTCCGCACCCCAGAGTACCGGGGCCGTGGCGTAGTCCACTGTGACGCCGGCGCGATTGACCCGCTTGCCGTTACTCTCCATGGAGAGTTGCTGCAGAAATGCGGGCAACTGTGCAAGATTGTGCTGATAGGGGATAACTGCACAGCTCTCGGCGCCCAGAATTGTCGCGTTCCAGACTTCCAGCAGACTCATTATGACCGCCAGGTTGGATTCTGCAGGCGCGGTGCGAAAGTGCTTGTCCATCTCCTCTGCACCGGCCAGCAGCGCGGCAAATTGTTCGTTGCCTACCGCGAAGGCGTTGCTCCAGCCGATGGCTGACCACAGAGAGTAACGGCCACCCACCCAGTCCCACAGGGGTAATATATTCCGCTCCGGGATGCCGAAGTCCCGCGCCGCCTTGATATTGATGGTGGCAGCGAGAAAATGTGATGCCACGGCATTTTCAGGGGCACCACCCGCCAGTAACCAGTGTCGGGCAGACTTTGCATTGTGCAGGGTTTCCTCGGTATGCAGGGTTTTCGAGCATATTATGAAGAGCGTGCGTGCAGGGTTCAGTTGCTCTAAAACAGCCGCAAGTTCGGCGGGGTCGATATTGGCGCAGAAGTGGCTGCGCAGCTTTTTGTTGTGAAACGGACGCAATGCCTGCACGACCATGCGCGGTCCCAGGTCTGAGCCGCCGATGCCAAGGTTGACAATATCGCTGATGGTTTCTCCGCTGTAACCGCGGTGTTCACCGGAATAGACGCGGTCGACCCACGCCGCCATCTGGTGCCGGCAGTCTTTCACTTCTTCCAGCTTTGGCTGCAAGTGGTGTTCGGTAGCAGTGGCGCGCAACAGGGTGTGAAGCGCCGCCCGTTGCTCGGTCTGGTTGACGGCCTGGCCGCTAAACAGGGCCTCGCGGGCCTCTTCGATTGCCGCACTTTGCGCCAGTTCAAGTAGCGCACGGCGAGCTTCCCTGTCCAGCAGCTGCCGGGAGTAGTCCAGCCTCCATCCCGCAGCCTCTGCGCTGAAATCCTCGACGCGCCGGGAATCCTGTTGAAAGAACCGGGCAATCGACAGCCCACGATGTTGGGCGGCCAGGGTTTGCAGCTGAAGCAGTGAGGCCGGGTGCGGAAAAGGGGCCGGTTCAGGTTGTTTCATTACCATATCCGTAAAAGCTTATGGCGGCAGTATAGGAAGCCCGTCAGGGCACCGCAATGCAGCCCTGTGGTTTACTGGTTGCGGTGAATGGCCAGGTCAGCGATAGCGGCCATGGAATCGCGAAATGAATTGGCTGGTAGCTGTGCGAGTGCCTGCACCGCCAGGCGCTGATAGTGCCGCGCTTTTTGCCGGGCATAATCGATGGAACCGGTCTCTTTTAGTGCAACCAGTACCTCCTCAAGACGGCCGGCGTCCCTGTCTCTAATTGCCCCGGCTACAATCGCCTTCTGTTGGCTATTGCCAGTCTGCATAACGTGGATTAATGGCAGCGTTGGTTTGCCTTCATTGAGGTCGTCACCGATGTTCTTGCCCATTTCAGCGGGGTCGCCCTCGTAGTCCAGAACGTCGTCAATAATCTGGAATGCGATACCGGTATTCAGCCCGAAGTTCCGTAGCGGTTCACCCAGGCTCTGGGCCTGCCCTGACAATGCCGCGCCGCCGAAACAGGCGGAGGCGAACAGGATGGCTGTCTTGCGGGTGATGATATCCAGATACTGCGCTTCGCTGGTTTCCGGATCGCCCGCCTTTACCAGTTGTAATACCTCGCCAGCGGCAATCATGTTGGTGGTTGTCGCCATGTCCCGCATGATGTCCATATCACCAATTTCCACCATCAACTGAAACGCCCGGGTATATAAAAAATCGCCCACCAGAACGCTTGAAGCGTTACCGAATTCTGTGTTCGCCGTTGGCCGACCTCGCCTCAACGTGGAAATATCGACCACATCATCGTGTAACAGGGTGGCGGTGTGAATGAATTCCACGAGTGTGGCGAACTTGATGTGCTCCTCGCCCCGATATTCACAGCAGCGGGCGCCGAGCAAGGCCAGCAGTGGTCGCAGGCGCTTGCCGCCGGCCTCTACGATGTAATGGCCGATATTTTCGACCAATGCCACGTCGGATTCCAGGTTGGCAATAGTGAGCCTGTTGACGGCGTCCAGCTCAGTCTGGACGGGCTTACGGATATCTTGCATTGTCGGCCTGTGATTGGGGGTCGCGGGCATGCTACGACCTGGCGTTCCGGGCTGTCAATATAATGGACTACAAGCCAATGTGTAATAGGCAATAAGCGCTTGCCTGAGAGGGCTATTTTCAGTAGAATCGCCGCCCTCAACTGTAGCTGACAACCCCGGTACAGCTGTGTTAGTGCCAGGCTCTGCCCCCAGCCATGTGGATGGGTCTCAGATGAACTGCGAGCCGGCGAACTAATAGGAGTCAATGATGTACGCAGTAATAGAGAGCGGTGGCAAGCAGCACCGCGTGGTAGAGGGTGAAACCCTGAAGCTGGAAAAAATTGAAATACCGACTGGTGAAAGCCTCGAGTTCGACAAGGTTTTGATGGTTGGTAGTGGCGAGGATGTCAAAATTGGTACCCCGCTGGTGGACGGTGGCAAGGTCACGGCTGAAGTAGTTGCCCACGGGCGTCACGACAAGATCACGATCATCAAGTTCAACCGTCGCAAGCACCACCGCAAGCAAGCTGGCCATCGCCAGTGGTATACCGAAGTTAAAATCACCGGTATCAGCGGCTAACAGGAGAATACGTTATGGCACACAAGAAAGCGGGTGGTAGTACCAGAAACGGTCGCGATTCACAGAGCAAACGCCTTGGTGTCAAGCGCTACGGTGGTGAAGCGGTTAAAGCAGGCAATATCCTCGTGCGTCAGCGCGGTACCCGATTCCATGCTGGCGAGAACGTGGGTTGTGGTAAAGATCACACCCTGTTCGCTAAAGCCGATGGCGAAGTCAAATTCGTGATCAAGGGACCAAAGAACCGCAAGTTCGTGCAGGTCGTGAGCGCCCCATAGCACGCTACTATGGTTACCAGGGGCCTCGTCAATTGACGGGGCCTTTTTTTATCCGCAGGATGCGTAATACGCTGTGACAGACCAGGTGTCGAAAAGTAGATACCGCTCGTCAAAAAGACGGGGCTTCCCGGCAGTAGGCTATTTCAATGAAATTTGTTGATGAAACATCGATCCGCGTGCAGGCCGGCAATGGTGGCAATGGTTGCCTCAGCTTCCGCCGTGAGAAATACATTGCCAAGGGTGGCCCCGATGGTGGTGATGGCGGTGATGGGGGCAGCGTATACCTGGAGGCTGATTCCGCCCTGAATACCCTGGTGGATTACCGGTTTCAGCGACAATTTCGTGCCGACAGCGGTGACGGCGGTCGCGGGCGGAATTGCACGGGTAAAAGTGGTGAAGACCTCGTTCTAACGATACCTGTTGGCACCACAGTCCTCGATGAAGACAGTGGCGAGGTTCTCGGCGACCTCTCCCATCCGGGGCAGCGCTTATTGGTGGCCCGGGGCGGCTTCCACGGGCTGGGCAATACCCGTTTTAAATCGAGTACAAACCGAGCGCCCCGGCAGACAACGCCGGGCAGTGACGGTGAACAGCGCAACCTTTGCCTGGAACTCAAGCTATTGGCGGATGTTGGTTTACTCGGTTTGCCCAATGCCGGTAAGTCGACCCTGATTCGGGCGATTTCCGCTGCCAGGCCCAAGGTGGCCGACTATCCCTTTACAACCCTGGTACCCAACCTGGGTGTGGTCAAGATACAGGCGCACCGCAGCTTTGTGGTTGCCGATATTCCCGGTCTGATTGAGGGTGCTTCCGAGGGTGCTGGCCTGGGGATACGCTTCCTGCGCCACTTGACGCGAAATCGCATACTGCTGCACCTGGTGGATATGGCACCCTTTGATCAAAGCAATCCCGCACAGGCGGCTCTGTGTATTGTGCGCGAGTTGGAGCGGTTCAGCCCCGCGCTGGCGCGTCGAGAGCGGTGGTTAGTATTGAATAAAACTGATTTGCTCGATGCTGATGAGTTACAGGTGCGCCGCGCCGCTGTGGTTAAGGCGCTGGATTGGCAGGGGCCAGTCTATGAAGTCGCGGCCATTAATGGCGCGGGAACCGATCCCCTGTGCGGCGACATCATGGTGCAACTGGAGACCTGGAAGGAGCTTGAACGCGAGGATACCGATGCGGCAGAGGACGAGCAGTCACGACAGCGGGAATTGCAGGCGGAGGCGCGCGAGCGCATACAGACGTTACGGCTTCAGGGTCGGCAGGCTGCGGATGCTGACGATGAAGAAGATGACGACGACGATGTAGAAATTGAATATGCCCCCTGAATCGCCACTGCGCGAAAAGTTCGCCACAGCCCGGCGCTGGGTTATCAAGGTCGGTAGTGCGCTGTTGACCAATGATGGCCAGGGCCTGGATAGCCAACTCATTGGCACCCTGGCGACGCAGATGGCGGGACTGTTGCGGAGCGATCGCGAGGTGGTCCTTGTCTCCAGTGGCGCAGTGGCCGCGGGAATGGTTCGCCTCGGTTGGAGCCAGCGGCCGCATGCCTTGCACGATTTGCAGGCGGCAGCGGCGGTAGGACAGATGGGTCTGGTGCAGAGCTATGAGTCGGCATTCCAGAAGTTCGACCTGCACACAGCCCAGGTGTTGCTTGGACACGATGATATCTCCGCCCGGGATCGCTATCTCAATGCCCGCAATACCCTGACCACACTCCTGCAACTGGGGGTGGTTCCCGTGGTCAATGAAAATGACACGGTGGTTACCGAGGAGATTCGTTTCGGCGACAATGACACCCTGGCGGCAATGGTTGCGAACCTGATAGATGCGGATGTCTTGCTGATCCTTACCGACCAGCAGGGTCTCTACCGGGAAGACCCTCGCATCAACCCGGAGGCCAGCCTGGTAGACAGTATTTCAGCAACTTCACCTGAGCTGGAGAAGATGGCCGGGGGCGGGGGTGCCCTGGGTCGTGGCGGCATGTTGACCAAGGTGCGTGCCGCGCGGATGGCCGCGAGGTCGGGTACCGATACATTGATCGCCCATGGCAAGCTGAATGAGGTTATCACGCGGCTTGCCAGTGGCGAGACCATCGGTACCTGGCTGCAATCCGGCCAGGTACCGATGGCCGCACGTAAACAATGGCTGGCTGGTCTGGTTCGCAGCTCCGGCAGTCTGACGCTGGATGACGGTGCCGTGAGAGTGCTCAGTAATTCCGGGCGCAGCCTGTTGCCTGTTGGGGTAAGTGCTGCGCTTGGTGATTTTGAACGTGGAGACCTGGTGATTTGCACGAATAGTGGAGGACGCGAGATTGCCCGCGGCCTGGTGAACTACTCAGCACTGGAGGCGCGAAAAATCATCGGCCACAACTCCGACAGGATCGAAGAACTGCTGGGTTATCAGGGCGAGCCGGAAATTATCCACAGAGATAATCTGGTACTCAGTTAACTTGTCCAGAGGTTCCCTAGCCCGGGCCGTTGTCTATGCGCGGGGCAGTCAGGATCGGCGCGTAGTGGTAGAGAAATAGTCCGAAACCTGTAATCCAACCCAGTGCAGCTATCCACAGACAGGCGAGATAATATTCCGGCACCAGGGCTGCCAGCGTGCGGCTGAGTGCTGCCACTATCAAGGCGATATAGGCGAAGCTGAATCCAGGCGGCAGTTCCAGGGGGCGACCACTATGTCCCAGGCTGACGCGGGATATCATCGCCAGAATCATCAAGCCGAAACCGCCCACCGCGATCATGTGTATGCCCGATGAATAGGGTAGCTGTCCGGCAATGATCGCAAAGCCTGCGATAATAAATCCGTAGGCGATATAGAGAGACCATAACAGCGGGATGCGCGCACTCTGCCAGGGTTTCCAGCTCAGCCAGCGCAGCAGGTTGAAAACAGCGACCGCCGCCGCCGCCCACCGCACCTCGTCCGCGCCAGCCCCAACTATTATTAGCAACAGAAACAGCAGGCTACTGACCAGGGCCGATAACTCCAGCCAGGCGTACCTCGGCGTATCAGGTCGGCGCAGGCGCCTGTCAGTGAAGAAGGGAATAACGCGACCGCCGACCACCAATACCACGTGTACGATGAGATAGAAGGCGAAGTCTTGCAGGCTCTTTGCTAGCCCGGGATTGCCCTGCAAGAGGGCGTAGGCATAGGTGGCGCTGAACAGGGCGAATAGCAGGAAAACCGGGACAAAAAAAGCATTGCGCCAGTTGCGGGCCAGGTAGACCATCCTGGCCATAAATGCCGCTGCGCAGCAGAACAGCAGAACGTCACCCAGCGCACCCAGCCACTGCAGCGGCGGGGCGAGCAACCAGCCCAGCCGGGCCAGCAGCCAGAGGGCAAAAAGCAGCGTCAGCGAGCGACCGTGCACGGTGCGGATGCCGGTCCAGGTTTGCGCCGCGGTTAGCACAAAGCCGAGAATGATGGTCGCCGCGAAGCCCATAATCATTTCGTGAATATGCCATTGCAGGCCAATCCCCCCGGCGTTAACGCCGAGGTGGAAAGACAGGATCCACAGAAGTATGGCCAGTCCGCCGAAGCTGGTGGCGGCGAGAAAAAAAGGACGAAAGGGCATTCGCCAGAGCGGGGCGATCTGCTGCTCCTTTTGTCTGTCCATGCCGTGGCTCCCGTGGCTCCCCTGGCTCCCGTGGGTCAGATGATGGACTTCATGGCGGTCATGTGACCGCGCAGGGCCTTACCGACTTTTTCTATCGGGTGGTTGCGGATCGATTCGTTCACTGCAATCAACTCCTGGTTATCGACACTGTTGTCGCTGCCCATGCCCTTGCCGATAACATCGATGTCCATCTTGCTCATGAAGTCTGCCAGCAGTGGTCTGCAGGCGTGGTCGAACAGGTAACAACCGTACTCCGCCGTGTCGGAAATCACCACATTCATTTCGTACAGCTTGCGCCGGGCAATGGTATTGGCGATCAGCGGAGTTTCATGGAGAGACTCGTAGTAGGCTGATTCCTCGATAATGCCCGCGCAAACCATCACCTCAAAGGCCAGCTCCACCCCTGCCTTGCACATGGCTACCAGCAGGATGCCGTGATCATAGTATTCCTGCTCGGGAATTTCCTGATCGGTGTTGCTGGTTTTCTCGAAGTGCGTTTCGGCCGTTGCCGCGCGCCAGGCCAGCAGGTTGGTGTCGTCATTGGCCCAGTCTTCCATCATGGTCCGGGAAAAGTGGCCGGTCATGATGTCATCCTGGTGCTTCTCATAGAGTGGACGCATGATGTCCTTGAGTTCCTCCGCGAGATAGAAGGCACGGATCTTTGCCGGGTTGCTGAGGCGGTCCATCATGTTGGTTATGCCGCCATGCTTGAGTCCCTCAGTGACAGTTTCCCAGCCGTACTGGATAAGCTTGGAGGCGTAGCCCGGCTCAATACCCT
>Ga0114949_10001670_pt1 | contig 13573 bp, 13 predicted proteins | sample N074metaG_FD_83505 | JGI IMG/M metagenome (GOLD analysis project Ga0114949, IMG submission 83505) | Deep subsurface microbial communities from Kermadec Trench to uncover new lineages of life (NeLLi) - N074 metaG | ecosystem: Environmental > Aquatic > Marine > Ocean trench > Sediment | place... | reverse complement strand
GCCGATCATGACGCAAGAAATCGTCGATCTAGGTGATGCCGGGGTACCCGCGATCGCGGCGGTGATCGATACTCCGCAGGGCAATTTGCTCGTCCTGGGGGTTCACACGCTGCCGCCGGTAAGTCTAGAGTACGTCACCGATCGAGATCGCCAGCTCGCGGCGATCCCTGAATTCCTCAGTCGAAGTGAACGCCCTACCCTGGTTTTGGGCGACCTAAACACGACACCGTGGTCGATACATTTCAGACGTTTGCTCGATAATTCCGGACTGGAGGATTGCGGACGGAGTTTCGGACTGCAACCGACGTGGCCAACAAACAATCGAGCGTTACTTATCCCGATCGATCACTGCCTCAAATCGCAACACGTACGGATAGCCGATAAATTCACGACGCCCGATCTCGGTAGCGATCATCTGCCCAGTGTGGTCGATTTCAGTTTTTCTGAACCGCGAGATCAGTTCACTAAACAGCTTAGTTCGCCTTAACGATCGCTCGAGAGATATCAGAAAGTAACCAATCCTCTTTTTTTCGAAGGCTGCTGACACGAACGTCTCTTCGTGGCCGCTATCTTCGATAGTAGAGGCCGAAGCGTTCGTCCGTTATGAAGTGGTTAACGAATGGCCTGTGCGCTGCTGGAATACGCGGTCAAGAGCCCTAAGCAGCGATTGACCCTTTGCTTTCCATTAAAGCAACGGCGGATTATTATTCTAAGCTTACACATTGCACGATCTATTACTGTAGATTTGCAGCGTCTGTTGACTTAGCGTACGCCGGATTTCACGAGGAAAATAAAATGACTTCGCCATCCATTAAACGAACTTCAATATTAATCGCCGTAATCGTTCTGTTCAGCGTGGGCCTCAACGCAGCCCAGATACCAGATCCTGTTGCATCCCAGACCGAAGCGATCGATCACATGCATCACAAACTACATGATGATCAGGCGCCTTTTAAAGCAAAAGAGGTGCAGGCACTAAAAGAACTTAATGAGATGACCGTTCGCGAAGGTGTCAGTATCGAAGACGTGAACGCCAAAATTGATGAATTGATGGAAGCAAAAACACAGATTATGCGTCTTCGATACGAGCACCTAATCGAGATGCGGACGATCCTTACCGACGACCAAAAAGTTGGTTACGACAAGGGTGTGTTAAATCGCTCTGCGGTGAAATAGCCTGGATTTAGATTCAATGGGTAATTTTTCTGTCGTGGACGAGAAACGCCGTCGGCGCCGCGAGGGCTCCGTGCTTGTTTATGGCTGGGGGAGAGGGATTCGAACCCCCACTGGCGGAGTCAGAGTCCGCTGTCCTACCATTAGACGATCCCCCAAAATACTTTTCGATTTGACAGCTAAGCTTAGCCTTAACGCGTGAAATAGAAAACTGGCTTAGGATCTGGGATCGCGCCGAATTTAGGTGGCCGCGCCCTGGGGCACTCGATCTCTCAAGTCGTCGGCCGGTGGCTCTATATGGTCGAGGTGATCAGGGTCCGTAACAGGGTAGAAATTTCGAGTGTTTCGGCGATGAGATTGGTCGATTGCGCGTGATCGATGATGCCCAATTCGGCCGCGATGTAGAGCTGGGTTCGCAGCTCGGCGCACGATCCGTTGGCCTTATTTAAATACTGACGAAATTGCCAGGTCGAATTTCGCTCGTAACCCGCCGCGATATTCGACGCCACCGCGAGTGAGGCGCGGGTTATACGCTCGCGAAAATTTGGATCGGGACATGGACCGAGTGCTTTATGCGTACGGATCGCCATATTGCACGAGCGGTTCCAGACATTGATGCCGTCAAGGTTTTTCATAAAGTACCTCCTTGTACTTAGTGTCGGTGATGGCCAGCGAAATACGGATCCGCTAGTTTGGTCCTTGCCTGATGCTTCCGAGTTTGAGGGTTGTCGGCTAGCGCTTGGAGTACTGCGGGCGCTTGCGAGCTTTGTGCAGGCCGACCTTCTTGCGTTCGACTTCGCGCGAGTCGCGCGTGACAAAGCCGGCCACGCGCAGTGGTCGCCGTAAGGTCTCGTCGTAGCTAATCAGTGCGCGGGTGATGCCGTGGCGGATGGCGCCGGCCTGGCCGGAAATCCCGCCGCCCTTGACCGTCGCGGTGATATCAAACGTGGCGGTCATGTCCACTTTTTCCAGCGGTTGGCGCACAATCATGCGGGCCGTTTCGCGACCGAAGTAGTCGTCCAGGGCACGGCCGTTGATAACGATGTTGCCGGTGCCACGCTTGAGGAAAACTCTTGCAGCCGAGCTTTTGCGGCGACCGGTGGTGAGAATGATCTGTTCTGCCATGGTGACTATAGTTCGAGCGTTTGTGGTTGTTGTGAAGCGTGGCGATGTTCCGGCCCCGCGTAGACTTTGAGTTTACGAAACATGGCGCGACCGAGCGGTCCACGCGGCAGCATGCCTTTCACCGCCTTGGTGATGGCGTCCGTCGGCGCCTTTTCCATCAACTTTTCAAAGTTGATCTGTTTTAAACCGCCCGGGTAGCCACTGTGTCGATAGTAGATCTTGTCGGTGCGCTTTTTACCGGTGACCCGGATCTTCTCGGCATTGACCACGACGATGTAGTCGCCGGTATCGAGATTGGGCGTATATTCGGGCTTGTGCTTCCCGCGTAGACGGGTAGCGATCTCCGTCGCGAGTCGACCGAGCACCTTATCGGTGGCATCAACAACATACCAATCACGGTTGATCGTGCTGGCGGTGGCAGTGTAGGTGCTCATGGTTGATAAAAGTCGCTAGAAAAAGAGCGGCAATGGTACGGATTGATTGCGCGCGTGTCAATCGGGATCTTGAATCTAGGTGCTTGATTCTGGTTGGAAATGAGCGCCGAGCGCGGCGTTGAAGCCCGCTGATTTGAAGGCCGAAGCGACTCGTGGCGTCAGCCGCAGTGAATCGTGGGCTGCTCAGCTTAAATCCCCCTGTGCCGTTACCGTCAGGCGACCGACCGGATCCAACGATGTCCGACCGATAACGGAAACGTGGGGTCGAATGGGTGCGGGTCAACCCCGTCGAAAATGGCGCGCGCGCATTCAACTTGGCCTTGATAAGGCCCCGAAACAACCCAATATAACGCGCTAGGATCCTAATCCGGTCTTGCTTGGCAAACGGTCAGAGATCGAATTGCAATTGTTGACAGAGGGCGGTCGGGGCCGCAAAGGCGGCAGGTGGCGATGAAATTCAAAGATTACTACGATGTGTTGGGTTTGAGTCGCGCTGCGGGTACCGTCGAGATCAAGCGTGCTTACCGCAAACTCGCACGTCGTTACCACCCCGACGTCAGCGACGAACACGACGCCGAGGCGCGCTTCAAGGAGGTCAACGAGGCCTATGCGGCGTTAAAGGACCCCCAACGGCGAGAGGCCTACAACCAACTCGGCACGACCTGGCGGTCTGACGACGAATTCACGCCACCGCCCGGTTGGTACGCGAACGACGACTCGCATCGTTATGCGTTTTCCGACGACGGTATTGGGAGTTTCAGCGACTTTTTCGATAAAATCTTTGGACGAGGTTACGCGGCACCACACCAGAATTTCCGTATGCACGGCAGTGATCAGGGCGCGACCGCCAAGATCACGCTTGAGGATGCCTACTGGGGTCGTGAGCAGGTCATCGAATTGGCCGGCAACGGGCGGTCTATGCGGCGTCTGAAGTTTAAGGTACCGGCTGGCGTTGTCGCGGGACAGCGGATCCGACTCGCGGGACAGGGACTACCCGGATATGGCGGCGAAGCGGCTGGTGATCTCTATCTCGATATTACCTTTGCTGCGCACCCAAAGTTTCGTGCGGACGGACGCGATATTCATTTGGTGTTGCCGATCACCCCGTGGGAGGCGGCGCTTGGGGCCAAGTTGACGGTACCGACGTTAGGCGGCGACGTCGTGATGACGATCAACCCTGGCGCGCAATCCGGTCAAAGCTTGCGCCTTGAACGTCGTGGTTTGCCAGGTGATCCGGCGGGTGATCAGATCGTCGAACTGGCGATCAAAATGCCCACCGTCGATACCGATGATAAGCGCGAACTCTTCAAACGAATGCGCGAGGCAATGGATTTTAATCCACGTGACACCGAGTTCGTATCATAATGGACCGCAAGCGATGGTACGGTAACTTAAAATGCAAAGCGCGAATATAGACCCTTAAATTAAGCGGCATCGAAAAGCCGGGACGTAAGCACGAAGAACACGAAGAGTGAATATTTTCAACATGGCGAGATTAATTTGGTGTTCCAGTGCCCTTTGTGGTTAACGACAACCGTACCGGAGAGCTCCAAGATGAAGCACATTTACGAGCAGCAATTTAGCACCGTGCGTATGTAGGAATGACGCCGACACACTAAAATACAGAATTAACGGGGGATCTCGAATGCGATTAAGCGTGTTGCTTTTTTATCTAGGAGCGATTGCGTTGCTTATTACCGGCACGATGGTCGTCACAGCAGTGCCCGCAGGGATGCCACCGGCGGTAGAGGGGCAGGAAATGCCGTCGCTAGCGCCGATGTTGGAGAAGGTAACGCCAGCGGTGGTGAATATCGCGACCGAGGGCCATGTCGAGGTGCGCCATAATCCGCTGTTTAATGATCCGTTCTTCCGGCGATTTTTCAACGTTCCGAACCGACCGCGGCAACGTAAAACGCAAAGCCTTGGCTCGGGCGTGATCATCGACGCCGCGCGCGGTTTGGTGGTCACGAACAATCACGTCATCGCCAATGCTGATCAAATCACGGTAAAGCTCCGCGATGGCCGCAGTTTTAAGGCCGAATTGGTCGGTTCGGACCCTGAAACCGACGTCGCCGTGGTCAAGATCCGCGCTAAACGTCTAAGTGCGGTGCCGCTGGCGGATTCCGATCTGTTACGGGTCGGCGATTATGTGGTCGCGATCGGGAACCCCTTTGGTCTCGGCCAGACTGTCACTTCAGGGATCATCAGCGCATTGGCGCGTAGCGGCCTCGGGATCACAGGCTACGAAGATCTGATCCAGACCGACGCTTCGATCAATCCTGGCAATTCCGGTGGCGCCTTAGTGAATCTTCGCGGGGAGTTGGTCGGGATCAACACCGCGATCTATTCGCAGTCGGGCGGCAACATCGGGATCGGTTTTGCCATACCGACCAATATGATGCGTCAAATCACCGAGCAGCTCGTTGAGTACGGTGAAGTTCGGCGCGGGTTTCTAGGGGCGCAATTGCAAGATCTCGATCCCGATCTCGCTGAGGCCTTCGGCATAAAGGCGCGCAAAGGTGCGGTATTGGTGAATGTTATCGAAGGTTCTCCCGCGCACAAGGCCGGTTTACAACCGGGCGACGTGGTTATTGCAGTAAACGACAAAACGGTTGCTAGTGCAGCGGATCTGCGCAATCAGGTCGGGCTAAAAAGGATCGGAGATCACTTGAAACTGCGGATTATCCGTGAGGGGAAGCAACGGTCGATTACCGCGACTGTGGGTGAGCGCGAAACCGCCGCGATACCCAAAAATATGCACAACGAGCGATTGGCTGGCGCCACGTTCGGGGATATCCCCGAGCAGTCCCCTGCCTTCGGGCGGATTCACGGCGTTATGGTTTATGGAGTCGAGGTCCGATCGCGGGTTTGGGCGGCGGGCCTGCGCGAGGGCGATATCATCACGTCGGTCAATCGCACGCCATCGCGTAACCTCGATGAGTTTCTGCAAATCGTGAATCGTGTCAAGGGGCAGATGTTGTTGCGCGTACAGCGCGGCAACCAGGCGGCTTTTCTGGTGATTAAATAGTCTGCCGGACGATACCATGCCCGTCGTCCAGGCAGCGGTTGGGAGCGCGCTAGAAAATATCCGGTTGCGGGCGAGTTTCGGGCGCCGGATCAAGCAGTGGCAATGCGCATCGTGGCATCCCACTGGGTTGTATTCTGTTCGTTGTGCTCGGCCATGATACGTCGCAGCAGGGCGACATCGACCATCTCGCACTCGCCGGGATCGCCCGCCGTGGTTTTGAACGGGTGATTGACCTCGCCGAGGTTGTTAACGACGAGCGAGGCCCGCGGAAAATGGTGGTTGCGGGTGAAAAAATGCGTTGTAATTACCGTTGCGAGTCCGGCGCTGGTCGCCGCCAGGCAACCATTTACGGTATCTTCGATAGCGACTCCGCACGCCGGATCAAGTTCCAGAATATCGATCACCGATTGGTAAACGGCTGGCGATGGCTTTTTGTACGAGACGGTATCGCAGGTCGCAATCGCCGAGAACCAAGACATCCAGTTTTTTGGCAGGTTGCGATCGAGCAAGGCCTTGAGATTAGAAAAGGTCGAACTCGTGGCGATGGCCAGGGTCAGACCGCTATCTCGAGCCTCGTTAAGTAGGCGTTCGACGCCAGGACGTAACGGTAGATCACCGTTACGGATCCGCTCGGCATACATTTCCGTCTTGACCCGGTGTAGCTCGCTGATGAAGTGCGATAATTGGTCCTTATGGGGAAAGCGTTCAACCAGATCGGCGCCATAATAGGTGATCCTTTCGCGCCCGCCTGAGATTGAGAGCAGTTCCTCGTAAAGTTTGGGGGTCCAATTCCAATCCAGCTCAAATTCCTTGAACGCCCGATTGAACGCTTGACGATGAACCTCCTCAGTATCCGCGAGGGTGCCGTCGACGTCAAAAACGATGGCTTCGAGCTCTTTCATGATCGTATATCTATCCGTGGGTTGCCGTATACCAATGCTATGCTAGTTTAATGGTGGCGATAGCTAGTTGAAATTAATGTGTGTCAGTTCACATTGGCAACGGATTACTCAATGTTTTGCAATTCTCCGGAAGAGTCGTCATTTCGGTCTAATTCCACCCGCTCGATTTTTTCAAATCGAGCGGAAATCTTGCGTGCCGAGGTGTGTACACGCCGTACATCCTCATTGGCTTGTTCAATGTGACGTGCGAGTTGGTCCATGCGTTCACGGAAGCGCTGAAAATCCTTTGCCAATAACCCCAGGTGCTCTTGGATAATGTCCACTTGTTCGCGCGTTGCGGCATCTTTCAACACGCTACAAGCAGTGTTGAGTATTGCCCACAAGGTGGTCGGCGAGACCAGCCACACATGTGCCGCATGCGCCTCGTCTACCAGGTCGGAATGATGCGCCTGGATCTCCGCGAACACCGCTTCTGCGGGTATAAACATCACCGCGCCGTCGGTCGTTACGCCGGGGATAATGTACCTAGCGGCAATGTCCCGGATATGTTTACGAATATCTTGTTTGAATTGACGTTCGGCGCGACGGCGGTCATCTTCGCCGATATCGAAATCAGTCAAGCGCTGGTACGATTCCAGCGGAAACTTCGCGTCGATCGCGATCATGCCGGTGGGTTCGGGTAAATACAACACGCAATCCGCAATTCTATCGTTGGGCAGCGTGTGCTGCAGCGAAAAGTTCGCCTCTGGGATCACGTTGCGTACGAGTGCGGCCAATTGGACCTCCCCAAAGGCGCCGCGCGAACGCTTGTCGGCGAGGATATGTTGCAGGCTGATCACCTCTCCCGATAGCGCGCTGATCTTTTTTTGCGCCTCGTCGATCAACGCCAGGCGTTGCAGCACGTCGGCGAAGGTCGTCGTGGTCTTTTCAAAACCTTCGGCGAGTCGCCGATCGACCTGTCCGCCGATCTCGCGTAAGCGTTCGTCGGTGGTACGTGTGAGGCTCTCTAGGCGCTGTCCCAGCGTGGTCGCGTTGTGCGTCAACGACGTCCCGAGTTGTTGATTTAACGCTTCGAATCCCGCTTGCATTTGATTGCGCACACGCTCGGAAATTTCCGCGTGCCGTCGCTCCATTGTGTTTTGATAATCGCTTATGCTGGCGGCGAATTGTTCGCGCAGCTCGCCGAGCAACTGCACTAAGCGTGTTCGCTCGTCCCCGAGTTGTACGGTCAAGGTGTGTTTGGTGTCGTCGATCCGTTCAATTACGGTTTCGCGTAGCCGGGTCGCATCCTCGCCCAGGTATGATTGGAGCTGGCCCAGGCGCCGTTCGAGCAGGTCGAGGGTCGTGTGTTGGACTTGCACGGCGGCGGCGACGGTTTTCAATTCCGTCGCCAGATGTACACTGTGGGCGGCCTGTTTGAGCAGCCACATCAGCATCGCGACCACCACCAGGAGCAGCGCTGTGATTAGCGTCCAAGTGTCCATGGGTGAATCAATCATAGCGGCGGGAAAATTGTTCAACTCTAAAAGGGATAGATTCACGGAGATTTAGGTCGGCGTCATTTTCCGACACCGCGAGACCTGAGCGCAGAGGACCATGCGCAATGACTCCGAACGACTTTTTTCGCTGGTCCCCGTGGCGTTAGCTTTTTCGATGCGAATTCAACGATAATAGATGTCGCCATACCCGTTCGGCGGGCATCATACTACGCGGGTCCGACAAAGGTCGATTGATGCAATTTATTGAAACTGCGGTGAGTGAGGCATTTGCAGGCGAAGTCGGGTTGCCGCCCGCGGAAATGAATCTCGCGCGTGCCTGTTTGCTTTTCGCCTGCGCCGACTATCCTCACTTGGATTGCGACTGGTATCTCGGGCAGCTCGATTTAATTGCGCATGATATCAGCGCGCAGCCGCCCGGTGCGTCGGACATCGGTGCGCGTTTAAGCGCCTTAAACGAATATCTGTTCGAAGATCTGGGCTACAGCGGCAACCTCGATGATTACTACGACCCACGCAACAGCTATCTAAATGAAGTCATCGACCGCCGGCTCGGGATCCCAATCACATTGTCGATTGTTTATCTCGAACTGGCCGAGCGTCTCGGCATCCGTGCCCACGGGATCTCATTTCCCGGTCATTTTCTCATTGCGGTCGCCGCGCGAAACGGCGAATTCATCGTCGACGCGTTCGACGGTGGGACGTTCCTCGAACGGGCCACGTTTGTGGCCCGATTGCGCGAACACGTGGTTCCCGACACATCCCTCGAAGTCCTGGAAGCGACGCTGAGGACCGCATCGAAAGCGGAGATACTGGTGCGCCAACTGCGCAATTTGAAAGCGGTCTATTTCGACCGCGGCGATTCGATGAAGACCCTGAACGTCCTCAATCATTTGTTGACCATCGATGGTGATCTGCTGCCGGAACTCGTGGACCGTGCGGCGCTGTATGAATCAATCGGGTATTCACGCGGGGCGGTGAATGACTACGAACGGGCGCTTGCTCAGCTATCACCCGGTGTCGAACGCAGCGACATTGTCGGGCGGCTGCGGCGCGTAAATGCGCAAACGCAGCATTTGCATTAAATGAGTACGCTGCGAGAGCGACCACGTCGCGGTCGCGGTGCCCGCACCAACCCGGATGGTCGTTATCTGGAGTTATCGCGTGAGGCCTTCGACGACGGCTGGCACAGCGGTGATCGGGCGGTGGCAAAGCTTAAAACGACCGTCACCGATGAGCACCCGAAGACGATCATCAACTATAATAAGTCGCCGGATCTTCCCTTTGAAAAATCAATCAACCCGTTTCGCGGCTGCGAACACGGCTGCGTCTATTGCTATGCGCGTCCGGCCCATGCCTACGTCGATTTGTCACCCGGGCTCGATTTTGAGAGCCGCCTGTTTGCGAAACCAAATGCCGCGGCACTCTTACGTAAAGAGCTACAGGTCAAGTCTTATCGTTGTTCGGTGATCTCACTCGGGGCCAATACCGACGCCTATCAGCCGATCGAAAGACGGCTACTAATTACCCGCGCTATTTTGGAGGTACTCGCCGAGTGCCGCCATCCAGTCACCATTGTATCGAAATCGTCTCTCGTAGAGCGTGACATCGATCTTCTTGGATCGATGGCGGCGGACGGTTTGGCGCAGGTATTTATTTCAGTCACCTCGCTCGACCGCGACTTGTCGCGCCGCATGGAACCGCGGGCGGCCGCCCCGCAGCGCCGACTGCAGACGGTGGCGGCGTTGGCCAGTGCCGGGATCCCGACGGGTGTGATGTTCGCGCCGGTGATCCCAGCGTTGAACGACGAGCACCTCGAAGGGGTCCTTGCGGCTGCGGCCTCGGCCGGTGCGCAATACGCCGGCTATATCATGGTGCGGCTGCCACGCGAAGTTAAAGGTCTGTTCACCGATTGGCTCGAGCAGCATTATCCACTGCGCGCGGCGCGGGTGATGGGGCGGATCCGCGATGTTCGTGACGGTCGCGAAAACGATTCGAAGTTTGGCCGGCGTTTTAAGGGTACGGGCCCGATCGCAGAGCTCATAGCACAACGCTTTCGTCGCGCTTGCCGCGCGCATGGCTTAAATCGATCACCGCACAAATTCAATACCGAGGCCTTTACCCCGCCGATCGAATGCGTGCCGCAGCTCGAATTGTTCTAAATTACTGATCGAAATATGCGCCTTGCCGTTAAGACGCTCCCAGTGGTTTGCGCGGTGCGGTCGGTTCGCGGTTAGCGGCGCAAAAAATAGATCCAGCGCCAAAAATTCAACACCGCCGCTAGCGAGGCTGCGACGTAGGTGAGCGCGCAGGCGGTCAGGATCCGGCGTGCCGCCGGCAGTTCGTCGTGCGGCACGTAGCCTAGCGCCAGGATCGGCAGCGCGCGCCGGAAACTAGCGTCGAACTCGACGGGCAGCGTAACCAGATGAACCGCGACCGGGATCAACAGCACACTCAATCCCAAAACGAGCATCAATGCACCGGTTGCGGGCATGCGCGTCAGCGCCGTCATAAACGGTAAGGCGATCAGGATGATCGCGCCAAAGCGCTCGCTGACAGCGCTGAGCCGGACCAGGCGCGTGCGAAACTTGAGCGGCGCATAATCAAATTTATCCTGGATTGCGTGGCCGACCTCGTGCGCGGCGACAACCACAGCGGTGAGCGATTTACCGTCATAGACCGCTTCACTGAGGCGCACGACTTTTTCGATCGGATCGTAGTGGTCACCTTGCGAGACCTTTTCCACCGTAACCCCATCGAGCTTGCTGTTTTCGATTAAATGAACGGCGAATTCGCCGCCGGTCCCCGGAATTTCGTCGCGATGCCGGCTGTGGCGTTTCAATATGTGCTTTGCCCATAACTGCGGGCCGAATACCGCCCCGAGCACGACGGCAATGGTGGCGACGGCGACGACAGGCACGTACTTAAGCCGTAAAGCGGAATACGACGGCGGTGACATCGTCGCGTTGCGGCTCCGTGCCGCGGAATTGTTGTAGCGCATAGACAATGTGATCGCATATTGCCTGGGCCGATTCGTTATGCTTTTCTCCGATGATCGTACGTAGACGCGCTTTACCGAAAAATTCGCCGGCCGCGTTCCGCGTTTCCCAGATGCCGTCGGTCCCGAGCATGATAAGGTCACGCTCGATCAACGGTTCGACCTGCGTATCGCAGTAATGCCAGTCTTTATCGATGCCAAGCGGGATGTCACGGCCCTCGAGCACGGAGAAGCTGTCACTGTGCGGGTTGTAACGGATCGCCGGATCATGTCCGGCACTAGCCCACTCAATTGTACGGCGATCGAGATCGACCAGTAGATAAAAAAGGGTCATGAAGCGGCCGGCGTGAACGTCATCGGCGAGTTTTCGGCTGATATGTTGCAAGATTTCGGCGGGGGAATGCGTGCTGTCCGCGACCCCGCGCAGCAGTGCGCGGACCGTTGTCATCAACAGCGCCGAGGCGATCCCATGGCCGGATACGTCGCCCAGCGCGATCCCAATTCGGCTAGCGTGCGATGAGCTTAAATCGAGGAAATCATAATAATCGCCGCCAGTTTGATCGCAGTAGATACTGAAACCGGCGACATCGATGCCGTCGATCGTCGGGCAGCCATCGGGCAGCAGGTGTCGCTGAACCTCGCTAGCGAGGTTCAGGGCCTCGCGCACGCGGGTGTGTTCTTCGAGTTGCGGTACCATCTCGTTAAACACGTCGCCGAGACGCTCTAATTCGTCGCCCGTTTTGATCGCGACCCGGACATCGAAATCACCCTGACCGATCCGGGTCGCCGCATCCACCAGGCGATTGATCGGATCGGTGATCGTTTTGGAGCTGACGAACGCAATGAGCGCGACGGCTAATATGATCGCGATCGCAATCGGGATGAGAGCATCGACCTGTCGCTTGGTGCTCGCCAGAGCATATTGTGCCGCCCGCATGGCGGGGTCGACCACTGCTGTTGCAGACACCAGAAAAACGAGATAGCTGCGATTTTCGCCGAATGGGCGGTAGACGCAGAACATATCACGCCCAGCATAGCGCGTTCGGATAGTGCCGCCGCGCTGATTGCGCATGTCTGCCTTTAAAACGTTGAGATCACGCTCATTACCGAGGACGAGCCGCTCTACGCGCGGTAGTTCGCGCCAAGTTCTGCCCAACTCGTTACCCGTCGTCTTGGCGACGATCACGATTTCGAGATCAGCCGTGTCGCCCACCGGGTCGATGGTGGTCAGCAGCACATCGCTAGCGGCGCTAAGATGCGGTGGCAGTACGAGGCTTTGCAACAGGCTAGTCAGACGGATATCGGTGCCTGCTACACCGGCGAATGACCCGCCGGGATCCATAATTGGCATGGTTGCAGTGACGATCGCGCGCCGCGAAATAGTGTCCGTGTGCGGGCTTGACCAATGAAAATCTCGCGCGGCTTTTTGTTCGCGGTACCAGGAACGCTCGCGTGGGTCGAATTCGGCAGGATAGCCGCCGTGGCCCGGGAATGTTGCGATTAATCCGTTCTCAAGCGCGACGTATTGACGATAGACGATATCGCTGTGGTGGCGGTGCGCCTCCCGATAAAGCGTCGTCATGCGCGACAACTTAACCGCCTCAGCGAGAACCTCGGAACGTTTAACTGGGCTCGCGGCAAAGAAGGCCTGGTGGACGAATGACACTGGTGCCGGAATTTGTTCACCGGCCGCGTTCGGTTGCTGGTAGCGTTCTGGTAAGGTTTGTAGTTTGAGCGCTTCATCTGCGCGATCGAACGCATCGGACCAGTATACGCCGCCGTTTTGCGGCGCGGCGGCGCCGAGGAGTTTTTCCGCGTCGGCAGCCTGGATCCGAACCAGCAGTTCGATAAACTGTCGTTCTCGATCGACCAGTCGGGTATAACTATCGGCCATCTGTTCCAGATTGGCGCGGGTCTGTTCGCTCAACGCTTGGCCGCTTTGCTGCGCGAGCATGGCGCCGAGTTCTGACAAGCCACGGACGTTAAGCCAAGCGGAAATGATCAGCGGTGAAATGCCAATCGCCAGCATCGCGAGGAGCAGTTTCCACCGAATTTGGAGCGGTACTCGGATCGGCATCAGCGCATGGATGTTCCAGCGTAGTTGCTAAGCATCGCTAAGTAAGTACGCATAATAAGGTGCCGAAACGACGGCGCAATTCATTAATTCACCGTTACATTATCTGGTTTCGTTGTGGTTTCGTTGTGCCCAGTCAGCGACACAAGATCCCATCCGGCGATCCGCGCACCGTTACTGATCAGTTCCGTCAGCGAGTGCAACACGGCGGTATTGAGCGCGAGGTCGATCCCAGTGCCTCTTTCTGGCCCCAGCGACATGACCGTCGAGCCATCGTCCTTGCGGCGCAATTGCATTTTGGCGAGCACGATAGGTGCGTTTCCAAGCGGCAACGTCTTCGGCG
>Ga0114949_10001669_pt1 | contig 13575 bp, 8 predicted proteins | sample N074metaG_FD_83505 | JGI IMG/M metagenome (GOLD analysis project Ga0114949, IMG submission 83505) | Deep subsurface microbial communities from Kermadec Trench to uncover new lineages of life (NeLLi) - N074 metaG | ecosystem: Environmental > Aquatic > Marine > Ocean trench > Sediment | place... | reverse complement strand
CTCGCCCTCCTGGATGAAACGCAGCAGTCGCGCCTGGGCTTCTACCGGCAGTTCCCCAATCTCATCGAGGAACAGGGTGCCACCGTCGGCGGCCTCGATCAGGCCGGTACGGTTGCTATTGGCACCCGTAAAAGCCCCCTTCTCATATCCGAACAACTCCGATTCAATCAGTGTTTCGGGTATCGCCGCGCAGTTGACGCAGATCATCGAGCGATTCTTGCGCAAACTGTGGTGGTGGATACTGCGAGCTACCAATTCCTTGCCAGTCCCCGTTTCTCCCAGCACCAATACAGTGGCGTCAGTGGGAGCAATCTTGCGGATGTGATCGAACAGGGTAACCATTTCCAGGCTTTTGCCGATGAACCCCTCGACGGCCCGCTCGACCTCGCCGGATGCGGCGGCCTTTTTTGAATCTTTATCTGCTTTTGGCCTGGGGCGTTCAGAAATATTGCGCTGCACGGCGGTGATCATATCGTTGTGATCAAAGGGCTTGGCAATGTAGTCCACTGCCCCCATGCGCATGGAGTCGACGGCTGAACGCAGGCTGGCGTAGCTGGTCATGATAAGTACCGGCACGTGACCGGCCTTTTTGATCAGGTCGGTGCCCGGTGCCCCGGGCAGGCGCAGATCGCTGATGATGAGGTCAAAAGCATCCAGTGCGTAGTCGCTCTCTGCTTCAGGCACGGAGGCCGCCTCGCTCACCCGGTAGTCGTGCCGCTCCAGCAATCGACGCAGGGCGGTTCGAATAACGGATTCATCTTCTACTACCAGGATCTGATGCATAGGTCGGTTCGCCGCTGGCGAGTTGTTAGCTGAAGTTCAGTGCCCTTACAAAATAACTCGTCTGCGGGAAATTTGCCAGTTGTCCGCTTGATTCAGTGATACTCCGCAGTGTAACTGGCGGCGGCCAGGGTGACACTGAAACAGGTGCCGGCACCGTTCTCGAGAGGACTTTGCAGGCCGACACGCCCACCCTGTTTTTCCAGGATGCTGTACACCAGTGACAGGCCCAGCCCGGTGCCCTGGCCGGGTTCCTTGGTGGTGAAGAAAGGTTCGAAAACCTGGCCCTGGATGTGCTCGGCGATACCCTCGCCGTAGTCGGTCACACGGGATATCACCTGTTTACCGAGAGATTCGCTATCGATTTCGACCATTCCCTGCACGCTACTGGCATCGCGTGCATTGCTGAGCAAATTGATGAATACCTGCAGCAGGCTCTGGCTGTCCGCCCGGACCAGGTGTTCGCGATCACAGTAATTGGCAAAGCGTACCTGTTTGGCGCTGTGATCAAGTTGCAGCAGGTGTATTGCCTCGTCGACGCAATCGGCCAGGTTCACCGCTTGTAGTTCGTCGGTGCTGGCAACATTTTTGCCGATGTGCGAAAAGTTGACCAGGGACTCGACAATTCGTGTTACCCGATCAGTCTGCTTGAGAATATCGTGCGCGGTTTCCTGCACCGCATCGATGTCTGCTTCGTATTCCAGGTTTTGTGCGAGGCAGGCAATGCCGGTAATCGGGTTGCCGATTTCGTGGGCCATGCCCGCGGCCAGCCGGCCAATGGACGCAAGGCGCTCGCTGTGCATCAGTTCCTGCTCCAGCATCTGGTAATTGGTGAGGTCCTCAACCACGATCACCTGGTCCTCGGAAACCCGTGAAGAGGATTCTACCGCCGCCTTGTGCAGGCTGATCCAGCGCTCTGGTGCGGGTGGTTCGGTCAGGTTCAACCTGGGCTCCGCCTCACGGTTTGAACTCACAAACGTGCCCAGCGCGGTGCTCCAGGCCGGTGGCAGTGAACTCAGGTAGGAACCGACTACTTCCTCGGCGGCGACTCCCGTGGTCTCTTCCATGGCCCGGTTCCAGGTCAGGACCTCACCATCCCTGCCCAGGGAAAACACCCCAATGGGAAGGTTGCGCAGGGTTTCACGGTGATAGCGCCGCAAATTATCGAGGTCGGCGGCCAGACCCGTAAAATGGACCTGGGCGTTGTCGAGTCGGCGCTCGATCAGGCTGATGTCTTCACTGTCATCAGGGGTACTGAGCTGGTAGGGCACACAGCTCTGCATGATTTTAAAGGCGACAGCCGGACCCAGCAGACCAGAGAGGTTGGCCTCAATGCGGGCTCGCAGTCGGCGCAATGCATAGGGTCGGCTTTCATCGTCGGGCAACTGTAGTTCGCTGAGGGCGCGGTCGACCTCGGCTTTTGCGGTGCCGTCACCGAGAATTTCTGCCAGCTTGTTTTTGAAGGCGTCAGGGTTTTGCAGGTTCAGGGTCTGGCGTGTCGGGCGATTGAGGTCGTCCATGCAGCAGATCTCTGCCGCCATGGCTTCGTCTTCGCCGGTAGGCGTGAGCATCGACACCAGAATGAAAAGGCAGATGTTGATTCCCAGGGAGCCGATGGCAGAGGCGCTCCACAGACTATCAACATCGTCGAACCAGGCCAGGAAGAGGTAGCTGATGAATTGAGGATCAAACTCACTGACCAGTGGCAGTAGCAGAGTGAAGTACCAGGTGAGGAAGCCCGCCAGCAGGCCGGCAATCAAGCCCCTGCGGTTGGCGCCGGGCCAGTAGACGGTGGCGAGGATTGCCGGCAGAAACTGCAATGTGCCGACAAAGGCGGCCAGTCCGAGCTCAGTCAGGGAGCGGCCAGGGCCCAACAGGCTGAAGAACAGGTAACCCGCCAGGATGATGGCGGCAATCAGTACCTGTCTCAGCCAGCGCAGTTGCTCGTAGATGTCTGCGTTGGTGTCCAGTCGCGGACTCCTGGAACTGCGCAGCAGTAGTGGCAGGATGAGATGATTCAGGCACATATTGGCCAGTGCCAGGGTGCTGACAATGATAACCGCGCTGGCGGCGGACATGCCGGCGAGGAATGCGGTGATGGTCAAGCCGCCGGACCCGGTTTGCAAGCCGATGGCCAGGGCGCTGTAAGCCTGTGGCAGACCGCTGTCGAGTTTAAGGCCCGCCCAGGTGATGGGCAGTATTGGCAGGCTGATCAGAAACAGGTAGGCGGGCAAACCCCAACTGGCAGCCCGCAGGGCACCGCTGCCGGGATTCTCTGTGAAGGTCATGTGGAACATGTGCGGCATGGCGATTGCGCCGGCGAAAAATATCAGTAACAGGGCCCTGGCAGAATCCTGACGCAGTGGCGATTCGAGCAGATCGAGTACCTGAGGGTTGCTGTTAAGCCAGGCTTCCAGACCACTAAAGCCGCCGAATACCGCATAAGTACCCCACAGGCCAATAATCGTCAGGGCACAAAGTTTGACCAGGGATTCGAAGGCAATGGCGGCGACAAGACCGTCGTGGCGCTGCCTTGAGGTCAACTGCCTGGAGCCAAAAGAAATGGTGAAGATGGTGATCAACAGGCAAAACAGAAACGCCAAGCCTTCACCCTGTTGAGTAGTGGCTGTCGACAGGTCTTGGCTGCCATTGATTAGATGGATGACGTCGGATACCGCCTGGATCTGCAGGGCCAGCAAGGGCAACATCGCGGTCAGCATAACCAGTGTCACCAGTGCGCCCACCCAGGGGCTGCGGAAACGGAAGGTGATTATGTCTGCCAGTGAGCTGAGCTGGTGAATGCGCGACAGCCGTAGCAGTGGGTGTAATAGCAGCGGTGACAGCAGGAACATCAAGGTGATGCCAAAGTAGTAGAGCAGGAAGCTGTAGCCGTAGTGGAAGGCTAATTCCACGGCGCCGTAGGTCGCCAGGGCACCGGCGAGTACGCCCAGTGACAGCACGTAAACCACCGGGTGGGCGAGTATGCGTCGGGGAATCAGGCCGTGGTCGGCCATGTAGCCGACGCTGAACAGGATCGACAGGTAGGTGAAAATAAAGCCCAGCAGTTGAGGCAGGCTAAAGGTCATCGCCGTAACTCTTGCGCTGATTCCACCAGGCTACGGCAATTACCACCGCCCAGATCAGGAAGGGGCGATACCACTTGCTGCTGTCGCCGAGCGCCCATTCCTGGGCAGAGGGAATAAAGACGATGCCGAATGCCAGCAGCAGTAAAAGGCTACGGTTTATATACACGCCTGAAATAGTATCAGTAGATGCTGCTCTCCGGTATGCCCATCCGCGCGGGTATGGTCCGAATTTGCCAGTGTTCAACGGCGTGCTGCAGCAGCAAGTCAAGCCGCCGGATTTGTGACGCGGGGGGGCTCTGGCCGAGGAAGTGCAGTGCCAGGCGCAGATTGTCGATAGCCTGATCGTCATTGAGTGCCGGAGCGTGGGTTTGCTTGCTCAGCTTCTGGCCCTCGCCGTTGGTGATCACCGGGATGTGTGTGTAGGTCGGTGTCGGTAGCGCCAGAAGTTGTTGCAGGAAAACCTGGCGCGGCGTGGAGTCATACAGGTCGGAGCCGCGAACGACCTGATTGATACCCTGCCAGCTATCGTCCACCACCACCGCCAACTGGTAGGCATACAGCCGGTCGCGACGGCGGATGATGAAATCGCCGACCGCAGAGGCTACATCCTCCTGCAGCGGGGCTTGTAGTTGGTCGCTGACGGAAATAGCGGTTTCGCCTTCCACCCGCACGCGCACGGCGGCAGCTGTGTCTGCGGGTAATTTACGGTTGCGACAGTGACCCTGATAAATATTGTTGTGTTGGGCGAGTTGTGCGCGACTGCAGTCACAGTGGAAAGCTTTGCCACTGGTCAGCAGTTGTTCGACCACGGCGGCGTAGGCTTCATCGCGCTGGCTCTGCCACAGCACCTCCCGGTCCCAGTACAAGCCGTGGGCCTTGAGGCTGTTGAGAATACTCTCGGCGGCGCCGGGAACTTCCCGCGGAGGATCGAGATCCTCCATGCGCACCAACCAGGTTCCGTTGTTGGCGCGGGCGTCGAGAAAAGTTGCCAGGGCACAGATCAGTGAGCCCAGGTGCAGTGGGCCGGTGGGAGAGGGCGCAAAACGCCCCACATAGGCGGGCGGCTCAGCCGTGTTCCTGCTTTTCCTTGATTTCGTCAAGCGTTTTACAGTCAATGCAGAGTGTGGCGGTGGGCCGGGCTTCCAGTCGCTTGATGCCGACGTCTACGCCGCAGGCATCACAGAAGCCATAATCGTCGGCGTCGATGCGGTCGATGGTGCTGTCGATCTTCTTGATCAGTTTGCGCTCGCGATCGCGGGTGCGCAACTCGAGGCTGAATTCTTCTTCCTGGGTGGCGCGATCCGCCGGATCCGGAAAGTTGGCTGCCTCGTCCTTCATATGGGTAACGGTGCGATCCACCTCCTCCATCAACTCAGACTTCCAGGTAATCAGGATGTGCTTAAAGTGCTCCCGCTGGTCTTCGTTCATGTACACTTCACCACGCCTGGATTTGTACGGGACGAAGTTTTTGAACTCTGAATTGGCGGCAGATTTCGTTGATTTTCTGGGCATGATGGCTTCCCAATCGATGTCTGATTGTACGATTTTTGGTGGCTTCCAGTCTCTGCTGGTCAACCAAGGGCGGCAAAACTACCAGATATCGACTGCCCGCGCCAATAAAAGTTGCCCGCACTTCGATCAACACCCGCGCTTGTCAAGCGGTCGACAGGATAAGTGTGACAGGGATGGAGAAGTAGATGGCATTACAACAGGCATTTCCAACACCGCTTCTTCGCGCCACTTTGCTGCGTCGATACAAACGCTTTCTTGCGGATGTGGAACTGGAAAGTGGTGAGCGATTGACCGTGCACTGTCCGAATACCGGCGCCATGACCGGTTGCGCCGAACCCGGCTGGCCGGTCTGGCTCTCGATCAGTGATTCAAAAACGCGCAAATACCCACATACCTGGGAATTGGTGGAAACCGCGCACGGTATGGCCTGCATACATTCGGCCCGGGCCAATCAAGTGGTGGCGGCAGCGGTTGAGGGGGGAAAGATAGGCGGCCTCACCGGCTATCCCACCCTGCAACGGGAGGTGAAGTACGGTAGCGGCAGTCGTGCCGACCTGGTGTTGGACGGCAGTGGCCGCCGTTGCGTGGTGGAAGTGAAATCCGTTACCTTGCGACTGGCCGATGGCGTCGGCGCGTTCCCCGACGCGGTCAGTGAACGGGCGCGCAAGCATCTCACAGAATTGCAATCGGTGGTCGAAGCCGGTGAGCGGGCGGTCATCTTCTTCTGTGTGTTCCACGAGGGTATTCAGCAGGTGATGCCCGCCCACGATATTGACCCGGCCTATTGCCGGGCCCTGGCAGCTGCCCTGGCCGCCGGGGTTGAGGCGATGGCCTGGGCGGCCAGCATTACCGCTGAGGGTATTTCCCTGGATCGTGAGATCCCGTTTGTGCCGGACTCAGTGATATGCTGACGCTAAATCTTGAGTCGAGATTTGAAACATGGCACTGACGGTGGCGCAGTTGACCGGCCGCGAAGACAGCCACATCACTTACGCTGACAACGGCGTGGGGCTCACGGCCGAAACCTGGCAGGCGTTCACGACGCTGCGCAAAGCCGGCGCCGAACAGGGTTTTGATCTGCGTATTGCCAGTGGCTTTCGCAGCTTCGCTCGCCAGCTCTCCATCTGGAATGGCAAGGCCTGTGGGGATCGCGCTGTACACGACGATCTCGGTGATCCAGTTAGCATCCCGGATTTGCCCGACGTCGAGAAAATACATGCCATTCTGCGCTATTCGGCACTGCCTGGTGCATCACGCCACCACTGGGGCAGCGACCTGGATGTCTATGATGCCGCGGCCGTGCCGAAGGACTACCACTTGCAACTGGTTCCCGGGGAAGTGGCGGCAACGGGTATTTTTGGCCCCTTGCACGCCTGGCTGGATGCGCAGATAGAGGAGGGTTCCGCAGCGCAGTTCTACCGTCCTTACGCCAGTGATCGAGGTGGTGTTGCAGTGGAGCGCTGGCACCTCAGTTACAGACCCCTGGCCGGTGAATGTATTCCCAGGCTGACACCGGCATTGGTGGAGGCAGCGCTGGCCAACGCTGACATCGTTCTGGCCGAGGTTCTGCAGGAGCAGTTACCGGATATTTTCCAGCGCTATATCGAGGAGTAGTTTGTGGCAGTCGTGTCGCAGTGCTTGTAAGGCCGCGGGTGAGTTGGGTAGACTGTGCGCCCCTTAAATAATAAACAAATGGAAATACCATGGTTTTCAACCTGATGTTGCCACCGTTGCTCGGTGTTGCAGGACTCATAGTTGCGTTCTTTATCTACCATGTCATGACGCGTCATGACCACGGTGAAGACGCGGTCAAGAAAATTGCCGACCAGATTCACCTCGGTGCGATGGTGTTCATGCACCGTGAGTACAAGATGCTGGGTATCTTCGCTACCGTATTGGTTATCGGTATCATGGTGTCGCCGCTGGGAATCAATACGGCGATTGCCTTCATTGCTGGCGCACTATCCTCGGCCACCGCGGGCTACCTGGGTATGTTCGCGGCCACCAAGGCGAATGTGCGCACCGCCGTGGCAGCCAACAAGCACGGTACCGCACAGGCGCTGACCATCGCCTTCTACGGTGGTTCGGTGATGGGATTGTGCGTGGCGTCGCTGGGCCTTATCGGTCTCGGCGGTGTTTATTTCTACTTCGGTGGTGATCCGCATACTGCCCACGCGATTCACGGTTTCGGTATGGGTGCCTCCACCGTTGCACTGTTTTCACGGGTGGGTGGCGGTATCTTCACCAAGAGCGCCGACATCGGTGCCGATCTGGTGGGCAAGCTCGAAGCCGGTATTCCGGAAGATGACCCCCGCAACCCCGGTGTAATTGCCGATAACGTCGGCGACAACGTCGGCGATATCGCCGGTATGGGCTCGGATATCTTCGAATCTTATTGTGGCGCCATGATTGCCTGTATCGCTATCGCCTCGACCATGACCACGGCGACGGCCCCCGCCATGATGGCATTGCCGCTGGCATTGGCCAGTATTGGTTTGATCGCATCCTTTGCCGGTATCCTGATTGTGCGCCTGCGCTCTGCGGCGGCGCCGGAAGCAGCGCTGCGCAGTGGTACGCTGCTGTCACCGGTTATTTTCGCCGCCATGGCCTGGTTCCTGATGAAGGATATGGGTCTGGGAGCCAACCTCTGGTGGGCCGTGGTTGCTGGCGCAGTGGGTGGTGTGGCCATCGGCCTGATCACCGAGTACTACACCGGTGGCCCTCCCGTACGCAGGATTGCCAAATCCGGCGAGACTGGCCCGGCGACAGTGATGATTACCGGTTTGGCGATAGGTATGGAGTCAGTCGTGGCGCCGGTCCTGTTCCTGGCAGCCATCATCTATGTTTCCACTGAGTTGGCCGGTCTCTACGGTGTGGGTATTGCCGCGGTGGGTATGTTGGCGACGGTGGGTATCACCATGGCGATTGACGCCTACGGCCCGGTGGCGGATAACGCCGGCGGTATTGCAGAGATGGCAGGTATGGGTCCGGAAACTCGCGCCATTACCGATGGCCTCGACGAGGTGGGTAATACTACCGCGGCGATCGGCAAGGGTTTTGCGATCGGTGCCGCAGCATTGGCAGCACTGGCTATTATCGCGGCCTACGTTGAAACCGTGACCGTCAACAATCCCGGCTTCTCGCTGGAGATCACCAACCCGATGGTGTTGGTGGGCATGTTTATCGGCGGCACCATCCCATTCCTGATTGCGGCGATTACCATGAACGCGGTGGGAGAAGCCGCCTTCGAAATGATCAACGAGATTCGCCGTCAGTTCCGGGAGATTCCCGGGCTGCTCGAGGGTACGGCTGAGCCGGATACCGCTCGTTGTATAGATATTGCTACCACGGCGGCGCTCAGGCGTATGATACTGCCCGGAGCGATTGCGGTGCTGGCGCCGGTAGTAGTGGGCTTTGCCCTCGGCGCGGAATCCCTGGGTGGCATGCTCGCTGGTGCACTATTGAGTTGTGTTCTGATGGCGCTGATGATGGCCAATGCCGGTGGTGCCTGGGATAACGCCAAGAAATTTGTCGAGAAAGGCAACCTGGGTGGCAAGGGCTCTGACACCCATGCGGCGCTGGTAGTTGGCGACACGGTTGGTGATCCCTTCAAGGATACTTCTGGTCCCTCCATGAACATTCTCATCAACGTGATGGCGATTGTCAGCCTGGTGATTGCACCTCTGCTGTAATATTCCCAATGCCGCGCCTGTCCGGGCGCGGCATACTTTATTACCTAATGCTGCAGTCAGACCTTAAAGCGTTTTTTCAGTTTGCGTGCCACCAGCTCATTTTTCAGCCGCACGTACTGCGGCATCCCGTTTTTATAAGGTGGATAGTCCTCTCCCGCTATCAGCGGTGTCAGGTAGTCCCGACAGGCCTGGGTGATACCAAAGCCATCGCGAGTGATGAAGTTGCGCGGCATCATCTTCTCCACGTTGGCAACCTTGTCCAGCGGTGCCTCACCGATTTTCCAACTGTATTTTTTCCCGTTGCCACGGACGATGGAGGCCATGACGGAATTTTTCCCCGCCAGGGCCATTTCGACTGCGGCCTTGCCCACGGCGTAAGCCTGCTCCACGTCGGTCGCGGAGGCGATATGACGGGCGGCGCGCTGTAAGTAGTCTGCTACCGCCCAGTGATATTTGTAACCCAACTCCGACTTGATCATCTCTGCCAGGGTGGGTGCAACACCGCCCAGCTGGGCGTGACCGAATGCGTCGCGGGTGCCGGCATCAGCCAGGAAGCGGCCGTCGGCGTACCGGGCCCCTTCCGGGGCTACGATCACGCAGTGGCCGTAGCGCTTTACGCTGCGCTGGACTCGCTTCATGAACTTGTCTTTGTTAAAGGCAATCTCCGGGAACAGGATGATATGCGGTGCGTCACCCTCGGCGTCGGCGGCGAGGCCCCCCGCGGCCGCAATCCAGCCCGCGTGCCGGCCCATGACTTCGAGAATGAACACCTTGGTTGAGGTTTCGCACATGGACGCCACGTCGAGGGCGACTTCGCGGGTCGATATGGCGATGTACTTGGCCACCGAACCAAAGCCCGGGCAGTTATCGGTGAGGGGCAGGTCGTTGTCCACGGTTTTGGGGATATGGATGGCCTGTACCGGGTAGCCCATGGTGGCGCTCAACTGCGACACTTTTAGACAGGTGTCAGCGGAATCGCCGCCGCCGTTATAGAAAAAGTAGCCGATGTTGTGGGCCTTGAAGACCTCGATCAAGCGTTCATACTCGGCGCGGTGCTCCTCGATACCTTTCAGCTTGTAGCGACAGGAGCCGAAGGCGCCAGAGGGCGTATGTCGCAGCGACCCGATAGCCGCGGTGGACTCCCGGCTGGTGTCAATGAGCTCTTCGCGCAGGGCGCCGATGATACCGTTGCGGCCAGCGTAGAGTTTGCCCATCCGTCTGCGATTTGCGCGTACTGTTTCAATAACGCCACAGGCGCTGGCGTTAATCACAGCGGTAACCCCGCCCGACTGGGCGTAAAAGGCGTTTTTCTTCGACATGGAGACTTCCCTGGGGCGGTTCTGCAAAAAACCGCATGATATCATTGACCGCGTTGAACAGGGAGAATCCGTTGGCCAGGCACGTCCATATTCTGGGAATTTGTGGCACTTTTATGGGAGGCGTTGCGCTATTGGCGCGGGAGCTGGGTTTTACAGTCAGCGGTTCCGATGCCAATGTCTATCCGCCCATGAGTACACAGTTGCAGGCGGCGGGTATTACCCTGCAGGAAGGCTATCTGGCGGAACACTTGCAGCCGGCGCCGGACCTGGTAGTTGTCGGCAATGCCTTGTCCCGTGGCAACCCGGCGGTAGAGTACTTGTTGAATTCCTCGATTCCCTATATTTCCGGGCCCCAGTGGTTGGGAGAAACACTGCTGGCCCAGCGCTGGGTGCTGGCGGTGGCAGGTACCCACGGCAAGACCAGCACCAGCAGCCTGTTGGCATGGATACTGGAGTCGGCGGAACTGTCACCGGGTTTTTTGATCGGCGGCGTACCCGGAAATTTTGGCCTCTCCGCCCGCCTCGGTACCAGTGACTTCTTTGTGGTGGAAGCCGATGAGTACGACACCGCCTTTTTCGACAAGCGTTCCAAGTTTGTGCACTACCGACCGCGCACGCTCTGTCTCAACAACCTGGAGTTTGACCACGCCGATATTTTCGCCGACCTCGAGGCGATCAAAACCCAGTTCCACCATTTGCTGCGCACTGTACCCGGTGATGGACTGGTGATTCACCGCGGTGGAGATGAAGCACTGATTGATGTTTTGTCCCGGGGCTGCTGGTCGCAGACCGAAAATTTTTCCGTAGACGGAGACGCCGACTGGGCAATTGCCAATGCCAGTGCTGATGGCAGCGAGTTTGACCTGGTGTACGGGGATCAGCAGGTGTCGGTGAAGTGGGCACTGGCTGGCCGGCACAACCTGGAGAATGCACTGGCGGCGGTTGCCGCCGCCCACCACGTGGGTGTACCCCTGCCGATCGCGGCTGAGGCACTGGCGAGTTTTGTCGGTGTCAAACGCCGCATGGAGCTGCTGGCCGAAGTTAATGGTGTGCGGGTGTACGATGATTTTGCCCACCACCCCACCGCGATAGCGACCACTTTACAGGGCTTGCGGGCCGGTGTGGGGAAGGCTCGCATTCTGCTCTTGCTGGAGCCGCGTTCCCATTCCATGCGGATGGGGCAGCACCGGGATAGCCTGCCGGCAGCGACAGCTGCTGCCGACCAGGTCTGGTGGTACCAGCCACCGGGGCTGGACTGGGATTTGCAGGATGTTGTGGCGGCGAGCCCGGTACCGGCTGAGTTGTGCAACGACACCCCCGATATGGTAAAACGCGTAATCGCTGTGAGCCGTCCCGGCGATCACATCGTAATAATGAGTAACGGCGGCTTTGAAGGTATCCACCAGACCCTGGTCGGAGAACTTACGGCGCTGCAGCCCAGGACTTGAGACCAGAGGAATTCTGAATACTATGCACGCCGCATTTATTGCTTTCTATGATCGCTGGATTTTGGCTCGCGCCGCTTGGGTTTTGCTCATTATCCTGGCTCTGCTGCTGGCGCTGGCCACTCAACTGGACCAGCTGAAGATTGATGCCTCTGCGGACTCGCTGGTGCTGGAGGGAGATGCAGACCTGGATTACTTCCGCCAGGTTTCCGCCAATTTTCGCTCAGAGGATTTCCTGGTGGTAACCTACCAGCCCAATGGGGATTTGCTCGGCGATGAATCTCTGGCCACCCTGAAGAGTTTGCGTAACGCGCTGCGCGACGTGACCGGTGTGTCCTCGGTAACCACTATTCTCGATGTCCCCCTGCTGCAGAGTCCGCCCATAGCGCTTGCCGACATCGGCGACGAAGAGGGACTGCCAACATTGGAAGATGCGGGTATAGACCGCGAAATGGTGCGCCGGGAATTTCATGACAGTCCCATTTATGCCCAGCTGTTGGTCAGTGAGGATGGCCGTACTTCCGCACTGCAGATTAATCTCGAGCGAGATGAACAGGACCTGAAATTGCTGCAGCGCCGGGAATCCCTGCGCGCCCTGGCGGCGACGGGTGAATTGACCGAACAACAGGCGCCTGAGTTGGCCGAGGCCGAACGTGCCTACAAAGAGCACGCGGCAATTTCCAACGAACGTCAGAGCCTGCTGGTTGAAGAAGTGCGTGGTATTGTCGAAGAGTACCGCGACCGTGCCCGGCTGTTCGTCGGCGGTGTGCCGATGATCGCCGCCGACATGGTCAGTTTCGTGCGTAGCGACCTGGTCACCTTCGGCGCCGGTATCCTCGCTTTCATGCTGGTTGTGCTGGCGATTATCTTCCGGCAGTTTCGCTGGGTGGTGTTGCCGCTGCTGACTTGTATTGTCACCGCGACAGTCATGCTGGGCTTGCTGGCCTGGCTGGATTGGCGAATGACGGTAATCTCCTCCAACTTCGTCGCCCTGCTATTGATTATTACCCTGGCTATAACCATTCACCTGGTGGTTCGCTACCGTGAATTACAGCTGGAAAGACCCGAGGCCAGCGAGCACGAGCTGGTGTTGGATACAGTGCGGGTTATGATTGTTCCCTGCCTGTACACTTCCCTGACCACTGCAGTTGCTTTCGTGTCGCTGGTGATCAGTGGTATACGGCCGGTTATTGATTTCGGTTGGATGATGACGGTTGGTATCGCGGTGGCACTCACCCTGTCGTTCCTGGTTTTCCCCTGTGTACTGGTGCTCCTGCCCCGTGCCGCTGCGCCAAAAATCAGTGACTCCCACAAGGGGCTCACCGTGGCATTCGCTCAAATGACCGAAAAGCACGGCGGCGCTATCTTGCTTGCGGCGCTGCTGTTGCTGGTGGGCAGCATTTACGGGGTCAGCCGATTGCAGGTGGAGAATCGGTTCATCGACTACTTTCATGAGAGCACGGAGATATACCAGGGCATGGAACTGCTGGATGCCGAGCTGGGCGGTACCATCCCGCTGGACATTGTGATCGACCTGGGTGACCAGGGCAGCCTGCTACCCGTTTTTGCGGAGGATGTGGCGGCGACACCGGTGAACACGGCGGCGGCCCCAGCGGACGATGGTTTCTTCGACGATGAGTTTGACGATGCCACGGAAAATCCCTATACGGATGATACGGAAGATCCCTTTGCGGATGATCCTTTTGCGGAGGACTTCGAGGATGACTTTGCCGTCGAAGGT
>Ga0114949_10001665_pt1 | contig 13583 bp, 9 predicted proteins | sample N074metaG_FD_83505 | JGI IMG/M metagenome (GOLD analysis project Ga0114949, IMG submission 83505) | Deep subsurface microbial communities from Kermadec Trench to uncover new lineages of life (NeLLi) - N074 metaG | ecosystem: Environmental > Aquatic > Marine > Ocean trench > Sediment | place... | reverse complement strand
CGGTATTCGTTTGTCGTTCTTCTGCTGTGCTTCCTGAATATAAAGAATATGAAAGAGGGATTGCTACCTGGCTAAATGCAAGTCTGGGTCCAGTGGTCAGCGGTTATCTCAACCGCCTGAGTGAGGCACTGGGGGATTGCCCGTTAATGATCATGCAGTCCAGTGGTGAAACCGTCACGGCGAAAACCGCTGCCAATCGTGCTGTGAATCTACTACTTTCCGGGCCGGCCGCGGGACTAGCAGCGGTTAGTTACTTAGGTAAACAAATAGCAGACACGAAATTCCTCAGTTTCGATATGGGTGGAACTTCAACCGATGTCGCGCTGATTGACGGTGAGTCAAAAATTACTAATGAAGGCTACATTGCGAACTACCCCGTGGCTGTGCCAATGGTCGATATGCATACAATTGGCGCCGGAGGTGGGTCAATCGCTTTCCTTGATGCCGGGGGTATGCTCCAGGTCGGGCCTCAATCTGCAGGAGCCGACCCGGGGCCTGCCTGTTACGACCGAGGTGGAACCAAGGTAACAGTTACCGACGCCAATTTGATTCTTGGGCGCTTAAAGCCTGGGTTTTCTCTGGCAGGGGATTTTGAGTTGAAGCTGGAACCGGCGCAAAAAGCCATTGAATTACTGGTATCAGCTACCGGGCTGAGTGAGCAAGAGGTTGCACTGGGAATTGTTAAAGTCGCCAATGAGCACATGGCCAGTGCTCTAAGATTGATCTCGGTTCAACGCGGCTATGATCCGGCAAAATTTACCTTGACAAGTTTTGGTGGTGCCGGTGGCTTGCATGTTTGCGCCCTGGCTGAGGCAATGGGAATGACTCAGGCTATTGTTCCAGCGCATGCTGGTGTGCTGTCAGCAATGGGCATGTTGGTTGCACCTCGAGGTCGCCAGTTTTCCAGGACGGTACACTTACTGAGTGATAGTGTAGACAATCAGATATTGCAGACAGCTTTTCAGCAACTACTTGACTCGGGGTTGGAAGAATTAAGCCGCGAGGGTTTGCAAAGGGAAAAGTTAATAAACCAGCTCAGCGTAGATATGTGCTATAGCGGGCAAGCGTCTACATTAAACCTTCCTTGGCGTGACAAACAAAAGGCGTTACATGACTTCAATCAACTTCACCGGGAACGCTATGGTTTTTCTCTCACCAAAAACATTGAATTTGTTAACCTGCGGGTGCGTATAATATCCCAGCAACCAATTCCCAATATCAATGGAGCCAAAGTTTACTCAAAATGCAATAACTTCGACCACGAAATGGTCTATGCACTGGACGAAGAGGTTTGCGTGTATGAGCGGCACAGCCTGATGCCCAATCAGTTGGTTTTAGGCCCAGCAATAATTACGGAACTTTCAGCGACAACATATATTGAGAAAGGGTGGTGTGGTAAAGCAGACAATCTAGGTAACCTGTGGCTCAATAAGGATAAGTAGACTTAACACCTGACAGAAAGAGTCTGTTGTAAACCTAAATCCAACTTACACGTTATTTTCCTGAGTGTTATAACTAATAGCCCTTTGGAAATCAGGTTAACCGTAGTTTAGTCTTGCCGATCATATTAACGTTGCTAACCCAGTAAAATGGTTTTCCGAAACCAAGTTGACGCTAGTAACCTATTGTTATAATGAACTATATTTGAAAATTATTTATGAGTGAGCTAACTAAAAGCTGCTGCCGACTGGGAGCTTTCCTACCGATGGTGTTTCTGTCAGGCATCTGTTTTGCTCAGGTACCGGAATCTGAGGATGTTGAGGTAGATGACGTTGAACCAGATATTTACGCTACCCTAGTTTTTGCTAGGCCAGAATTGGTTATTGAAGGCCTGGACCCAATGCCAGCTGATAACCAAACCCTTCCCCGAGAAGTTGAGATTGAAGCGATCCAGACAAGCAATGTAAATAGGCTGGAAAGCATAAGACAGTATCAGGCAACAATAAATGAATTGGAATTCGAAGGCGGTGCCTGGGAGCAAGGATTAACTCAGGAACTGTTGGCCATGGGCTCGTTACAACAACAACTAGGTTCCCACCCAGCGGCAGTTGAAGCCTACACCAGGGCCATGCAGGTGAGCCGAATCAATTATGGCCTCGATAACCTTGAACAAGTCTCGATTGTTGAACAGCTAATTAATAGTCATCTGGCGCTAGGGCAGTGGGAAAAAGCTGACCAATACCATAACTACCTTTATTACACGCAAAAAAAGGCGTATGGACACGATGATCCGAGGATGATTCCAGTGCTCGACAGGTTGGCAAGCTGGTCATTGAGCGCATTTAATGGCGGCTATGGTGAAGCCGTTGGCTTACGTTTGTTTACCGCTTTTTATTCCTATAGAGCCGCCTCTAATATCGTAAGCATGCACTTTGGTGAAGACGATGAGCGGTTTGTTAATTATTTGAAGGAAATGGCTGCTACGGCTTATTTAGTGTATAGAAACCCGCGATTGATAGAGGTAGCCGGTCAACCGAAATACCGTAGCGTTCGGTTAATGTTCGAAAATGAAAACAATCAATATGACACGATTAATCCTCCTGGATACAAAGATGGCCGTGAGGCATTGGAGAGGATTGTTAACCATTATGCTGACAAAGAAGATAAACAATCTGAATTTGCTCAAGCCCTGATTAGCCTGGCAGACTGGCATTTGATGTTTGACAGGCGCCGTACGGCGTCTGGTTATTACCAAGAAGCGATTAATATTCTAAGCGGTCTTGATCAAGGAGAAGAGTTGATCCAGGATTTTTTAGGCAACGTAGAACCACTACCAGAATTGTCACAGAAGATACGGCAGTTGCCCGATAGTACAACTTCGGGAGAATTGCAGGCTGAAATCAATTACACCGGTGTTGTTGATGTGATTTTTGATGTGACTATTTATGGAGGTGTCGCCAATTTAGAGGTGTTAACCGAGGAGACGGAAGCCAACTCTAAGGTGCTGTCTTTATTGCGCCGTAAGGTAAGAAATACTGTTTTTAGGCCAAGTGTAGTTGAAGGGGAGCTGGTTCGTACCTCAGATAATCATTTCAGGTATCGTTATTGGTATTGAAATGCTGGTATAGCCAGTTGCATTGGCTTATTGTTAAGGGTGGGTTAAGGCGTAATACTTTAAAAGTAAAGAGATTAGTAGTACTGCGGTCTCAGTAGATAGGAAGCACGAGATTCTATTAGAGAAATTGTATTGAAATGCCGATAATTGTATCGAACAAGATGCTAATTGTGTCGAACTGACCAAAAATCGATTGTATTGATAATTCATCACGGTGGTTGAACTAAGCAGGAATCGGGTAATGAACAGTAAGTTGATTCAAAGAGCTTTAATTATAGGGGGGCTGAGTCTGGTTCTCATGGCCTGTGAGAGTAGTTCACAGTCGCAAAGCCAATCTCAGGGCGCGCCTTCGTCATCAAGCTCATCATCTTCGTCGAGTTCGTCAAGCAGTAGTTTTCCATCGTCATCCTCAAGCTCTAGCTCATCGCCATCCTCACCCAGCTTTCCATCGCCATCTTCGAGCTCGTCCAGTTCATCCAGCTCTAGCTCTTCGGATAGCTCAGGACCACAGGCATCCACTTCATCTTCTACGGGTCGGGACTCTTCATCAGGTTCAGCATCACAAACCAGCGGCGGCGACCAGTCCCAATCAGCGGGTGCTGACGGCGATAGTGATTCAGATTCAGGTGGGCAACGTGACACTTCCGCAGGCGATCTTGGTGTTGGCAATTCAGGCAGCCAGGGGTCACAATCTGCCGGTGGCGGTGGCGGTGGCGGTGGCGGTGGCGGTGGCGGTGGCGGAGACGGAGACTACAGCCTGGATACACTACCTGATGGCGCCTTTGGCGGAAATGGTTCCTTTCCCCCCACAGGAGCTATTACAGCAGCCGAACGAACTGGGGCTTTGGATGATCAGTTACGTAGAGGATATGAAGTTTTTGATGGTCTGATCCTGGGCGAAAGGGAGCGTGCACAAACAGAAACGAACGCCAATCCCGGGGGCAGCACAGGTGTTTCAGCTTCCGGTAGCGGGTCTGCTACTGGTGGTCAGCCACAGACCTTGCCTGGTGGCGATCAGGAAGGTGTTGGACGTCAAGGTCAAGTGGTGTCAGCGCCGACATCCAGTTCTCCATCTGGGTCTGCAGAGACATTCTCACCACCGGATGATATTCCCAGTGGACGTGATGATGATGTAGTGGCTAGACAGATAAGAGAAGCAGCCATGCAAGAACCAGATCCTGAGCTTCGCGAGGCTCTGTGGGAAGAATATAGAAATTATACAGGTATTAGTGAGCAGTAATTATGAAACTAGTGAATAGATCTCTTATCTCTACGTTAATGATGGGCCTGATTGTCAGTGCCTGCAGTACTAATGTTGTGAAATCGACCACTTTCACACCGGTGATTCAGGATACTGAATTTACACCAGAGGAGTTGTTACTTGATATTGGTGTGGTGAATTTCGATCCTGGTATCGATGAAATTGACAGCGACGAAGAGGATACTACCAATCACCAGATAAGGGTTGCAGAATCACGATTCGCTGCTTTTTTGTTGACTGAAACTTTGCAGCGGTCGGGGAACTGGGGCATGGTAAGAGTGTTACCTAATAATTCTAGCCTTATGGATGTCATCATTAATGGAACTATCCTGCAATCCAACGGTGAAGCAATGAGGATCAGGATCAATGTCAAGGATTCTACTGGCAGAAATTGGTATACCCGCGAATATAACAAGGTAATTAGCCAATTCAGTTACGACCCGAACCAGCGCAGAATGAATGATCCGTTTCAGGCGATATACAATAACATTGCCAACGATCTGCTCATTTATCGAAAAGAAAATGTCACCGAAAACCGGATAACAGAGATTCGCAAGATCACCGAATTGTTGTTTGCTCAGCGATTTGCTCCTCAGGTTTTCGATGATTATATAGGTCAGAGTCGAGATGGCTACTATCAGCTTAAACGGTTGCCTGCGGAAAATGATCCCATATTGGAGCGCATTTACGATATTCGTGAGCGGGATTTTATGTTTATCGATACCGTGCAGGACTATTACGCAACTTACAATCGCCAGATGAAATTGCCCTATGATTCCTGGAGAGAACAGAGTTACTTTGAAACTATTACGTTGAGAGAACTCGAAATCTCTTCGAGGCGTCGATTTATTGCTGGTACTGTAGCAGTTCTGGGTGGCTTGGCCGCTGCGACTTCCGGGAATTATGCGGCTCAATCTAGCGGACTTGTTGGCGTCGGTGCGGGAGCTTACTTGATTAAAAGTGGTTTCGATAAGCGAGCCGAAGCTCAAATGCATGTGAACGCACTGGAGGAATTGGGCCTGTCCTTAGAAAACGAAGTGGCGCCAAAGGTGATAGACCTTGAGGATCGTACAGTGACCCTTACCGGGAATGTAGAAGAACAGTATAGCCAGTGGAAAGAAATACTTGCAGACATATACGCGGCAGATATCGGAGTACAATAAGCCATCCCGGTTAAACCCTGTTTTTAGAATTACATTCACCGGCAATGAAGCCCTATGTCTGATAATGATATTGAAAAGATAGAGCCGGTCGACTTTGATATAAACAAGTCTCCGCTTTTTACCGCCGACCCTGTTCAGGACCCGAGGAACAAACCATCGCCGTGGGTTTGGTTAAGCCTGGGTTTTTTGGCGATTGTCGCTTTAGCTGTAATATTTGTACTTCCCACAATAGTTTCAGAATACGAACTTCCCCTGGAACGCAGAACCGAAATAGCCGAAACCGGTACTGCTAATCCGTCTATTACACAGCCAACTCTAAATGCAGTTTCACCCTTTGATGCAGCCCAGAAATCATTACAGAGGAAAGAGGCGCAAGACGCCCTGGCTAATTTATTGGCGCTACAGGCAGAACTGGATTTACTAGGTGTAGAAACCTGGGCAGAGTTGGCTTATGACGAGGCGCTGAATTTTGCCAGGACTGGGGATGAGTCTTATCTGGTGCAGGAATTTATTGATGCACTCAATAACTATGAAGAAGCCTCCGTTGCGTTACAAGCACTGCTGAATACAGTGCCATCAGTACTCAGTCAGCACCTGGTAGCAGGTGAGGCAGCTCTGGTGGCCAACCAGTCGGCCGTGGCATTAGAAAAATTTGATATTGCTCTGAGCCTGGAGCCTGGAAATACACAGGCACTAGCTGGCAAAAGAACGGCAGAGACCCTAGACGAAGTTAATAGCCTTTTAAGTGAAGCCGCTGAGTTGATGGAAACGGGGGACCTTGAATCTGCCAGGGAACTCTATCTATCGGCCCTCGATCTGGATAACAGCAATAGCGTAACTCAACAAGGCATTCAGCAAGTAAATCGCCAGATACTTGGAAAAGAATTCGCACAGATAATGTCACAAGGCTATGCCTTATTACAAAATAACCAGCCGGAGCAGGCGATTGAAACCTTTCAGCGGGCAGGAGCGCTGGGAATAAATCGGGATCAGGCGCAAGCCGCAATACAGCAGACCCAGGACGAAGTGGCGCGAGTGGAGATTGATAGATTTGGAATTGATGCGCGTAGCGCAGAGGGTGGAGAAAAATGGGAATTCGCCGTTCAAGCCTATAACAGCGTGCTTGATATAGACGCGAATTTAATATTTGCGCAGGAAGGCAGGGATTATGCCGAGAAACGTCAACGACTTGATCAGTTGTTGCAAAGCGCCGTTGCCAGTCCAGAAAGGCTTGCCGATGATAGTGTTTACCAACAAACACTTGATGTGTATTACACCGGACGTGCAATCGAGAGTCCTGGACCACGGTTACAAGGGCAGCTCGATCAGCTTGAGGGAATATTGGAAAATTCACAAATAGTCCAGTCCGTCGTAATTGAATCAGACAACGAGACTGAAGTTACCCTTCTTAGGGTCGCGGAGTTGGGCATGTTTGAGTCCCACAACCTCTCATTGAAGCCTGGTCATTACATTGCCGTAGGGACAAGAGAAGGCTATCGAGATGTTCGACAGGAATTCGTCGTGGGATTTGGCCAAACGCCGGAGTCGGTAATTGTAAAATGTGATGAAAGAATCGTAGCAACCAGAGGCCGTTAATGACATGGAAAGCATTGGCGAAAAAAACGTTAATGGGCCAACAGACCCTATTATCCCAATTGACTTTTCACCAAGTGAAGACAAACGGGAAAGTTTGTCTTTTCGATTGCGTTGGATACACCTGTTTCTAGCCTTATTCCTTACCGTTTCCGGTATTACGGTCTGGTTTATTCTAACCGCCAAATCTGTCTTCATTGAAATTGATCCTATTACCGCTAATATCCAGATTGAGGGTGGTCTCGCAATTAAGATGGGACAGCGTTACCTTGTCAGGGAAGGGGTGTACGATCTCACCCTGAATAACGAAGGTTATCATGATCTTTCTACCAGTTTGTTTGTCACCGAGCAGCAGTCACAAACCCACCCAATTCAACTACGAAAACTGCCAGGTCTGGTAACCATCGAGGTACTGGGGCTGGAAGGATCGAGAGTGCAGATCGATTCGGTAGATATTGGGGTGACGCCGCTGATAGAGGCGACAATTGAAGCTGGTGAGCATCAATTAATAGTCACCCGGGATCGGTATCTTGCAACATCTGAACTAATCGTAATAGAGGGAAGGTCGATAAAGGAGCGATTTGAAGTTGAACTACTCCCGGCATGGGCAACTGTTAGCCTCACCAGCGAGCCATCAGGCGCGGATGTACTTGTTGATGGCGTGACAGTCGGCATTACACCCATCAATGCTGAGATTCTTCAGGGTGAAAAGGTAATTACCGTGAAGCTGTCAGGCCACAAAGCCTGGCAGGATAAATTCGTTATTGAAGCCGGTAAAGATTTGGTAGTTCCGGGAATAAGCCTCGAAGCGGCTGACGGTCTGGTTTTTATTCGTTCCAACCCAAATGACGCCGGTGTGACAATTGCAGGTGAGTTCCGAGGTCAGACACCACTTGAAGTTGCCCTGACACCCGGAGAGCGCCATGAAGTCACGCTTTTCAAAGCGGGCTATGCGCCCGCCAGTCGAAGTATCCAAACTGCCCCTGATGAAGAAGCTGAGCTGAATATTGACCTGGAGCCAATAATGGCCAGTGTCAAAGTGGTTGCTACTCCGGAGGATGCTGAGCTCTATGTCAATAATGAATACCGCGGGCTGGCTAATCAGACTATTGATCTGATGGCAGTAAGCCAGCTTATTGAAATTCGAAAGGAGGGGTTTGTTCCGTATACAACCGAGTTTACTGCTCGGCCTGGGCTTGACCAGGCTATTCAAGTCTCGCTCAAGTCGCTGGAGCAGGAACGGTTGGACCAGATAAAACCGGTCATAACAACAGTTGCAGGCCAAACACTTAAGTTGTTTTATCCAGGAACTTTCACTATGGGTGCATCACGGCGAGAAGCAGGCCGTAGACCCAATGAAGTCCTACGCAATATTGATTTGGTAAAGCCGTTCTACTTCAGCGTATTTGAAGTGACAAACGGGGAGTTCAAAAAATTCAATGCAGATCATTCTTCAGGCACTTTTCAGAGTCTGGCTCTGGGTTTGGATTCCCAACCAGTCTCGCAAGTTACCTGGCAAGACGCGGCACTGTACAGTAACTGGTTAAGTGAACAGGAAGGGTTACCTCTATTTTATCAAGTAGCGAACGACGAAGTTATTGGCTTCGATCCCGAGTCGACTGGGTACCGTTTACCTACTGAAGCCGAATGGGCATGGATTGCCAGGACCGATGGAAGTGACTCGATGTTAAGGTTCACTTGGGGGAACCAGTTACCACCCGCTGAGAATACGGGTAATTTTGCAGATATTTCTGCACAGGCGTATCTGGGCGATATATTGTTCAACTACAACGACGGCTTTATTGGTTCGGCCCCGGTAGGAGAATTTGCGGCGAACTATCACGGGGTTTATGACATTGAAGGAAACGTCGCTGAATGGGTGCATGATATCTATGGTTCAGTAGGCCGCCTGGGAGGTGCTACCGAAATTGATCCACTCGGGCTGGAGTCGGGCCAATATCACACCGTGCGAGGTTCTAGCTGGAGCCACGGTTCTATCACTGAGCTGCGGTTATCGTTTCGAGATTTCGGCGACGAGCCAAGGGACGACCTTGGCTTCAGGGTTGCCAGATACCTAGGAGAATAAGTGTTATGAAGCTGAGTAAATATGCGCTTGGTCTGGTTCTGATTTTTAGTTTCGGTTCCGTATGGGCAGCAGAAGCTACCATTCCACCTGTGCCGAGCGATGAGATTAAGAACAACGCAGAACAATTGGATACCGCTCCTGACATCGCAGACAGTACAGAGACTGAAGAAGAGCTGGAGACTGACGAAGTAGAAATTTCCCCAGCCAGAGTTATCCCGACTGAGCAAATTTCTCAGGATATAGGGGTTTCGTTTCCCATTGATATATAACGGATGTTGACCAGATAGATTTGTCCATAAAGGAATAGGGTATGAAGCAAGGCTTATTATGGGAACTGTTTTATCAGATTGTTGCGCTTGTTATTGCAGTAATTATAGTGCACTCAGTTTACGTTACAGTGATAAGGCCGAATGCAGAAGTTGTTCAAGAGCAACAAACATTCCTTCAGCAAAATGACGTAAGTTATATACCAGAACGATCAATATATATAATTTTGAAAGACTTCGAGCAGGAAACTTGTATTGTATTGTTTTTGTGGGCTCTGGCTATCATTGGACTGAAGACCCAACGCACTATTAGAGAACGTAATCTGCTTGAGGACAAGCTGGTTCAAGTTGCCGACGGCATGAGTATATTGCCTGAAGATTCGAGAAACTTTGCCAGGCCGGTGCAGGCGTTACCGGATATGCAGCGGGACTATCTGTTACCAAGGGCCTTGTTAGCAGGGCTACATAGGTTCCAAACAACACGCAGCATTCAGGATGTTGCCAATACAGTCAAAGATGTTTGTGACACAGAATCAGAAAGACTCGAAACCGAACTGACTATCGTGCGATATATTGCCTGGGCTATTCCATCGATCGGATTCCTCGGGACGGTAAGGGGTATCGGTCAAGCCTTGGGCCAGGCTTATCAGGCTGTTAGTGGCGATATAGTAGGTGTGACCGTAAGTCTTGGTGTGGCATTTAATTCAACTTTTGTTGCGCTGGTAGTAAGTATTATGCTGATGTTTCTATTGAACCAGCTGCAGTTGCTACAGGACCGATTAGTCTTGGACGCACAAAATTATTGTAATGAAAACCTGGTACGTTACTTACAGGTTCCGCATACGGATCATCAAGTATGAGTTTGAAAGTTATTGAGCTGAACGACAGCGCTGTTACAGTCAGTGATCAGACAGGCGTGATTGTACAAAGTCCGGGATTTGCCTTAGTTGGAGATAAGGGTCTCGAAGTGGGTGAGGCCGCGGAGAGACAGGCTCGCATCAAGCCTACCAGCAGTTTCAATAAATTCTGGCATCAGCTCAGCATGGAGCCACTTAGCTATTCACTTGGCAACATTCGGCATTTCGCTGATCTGGCTTATGCGCATCTATTACATCTGGCAGATAAGGCAGAGCTGGACGGAGATGTAATTCTAGCAGTTCCTGGAAACTTCACCGCACAACAATTATCAATACTCTTGGGATTGACTAAACAATGTCCGTTCAATCCGGTGGGTATAGTTGATGCAGCCTTGGCCAGGACAATTATGCTGGCGAAGAATTCCTCCTTGGTTTATGCCGATATTCAGTTACATCAGGCATTATTGACCAAGTTTTCCATTACAGATGGGCAGCTGCAGCGCGAATCCGTAATTCAGATTCCTGAAGTTGGTATGCAAAATTTTATGGATCTGACAATGCAGCTGGTAACTGGCCTATTTATCCAACAATGCCGCTTCAATCCACAGCATAACGCTGAATCCGAACAACAACTTTATAACGAATTACCAGTTTGGTTGAGTCACAACACAGATGCCAAGAGTAGCCTGTTGATGGAAATCAAGACAGCAAACGCCGTGCACCAGGCCAAGCTCCCCTGGGAAAGCCTGGTACAAAAGCTTGAAGATTACTATGTAAAGATAAATAAGCAGATTACTACATTGGCCAAAGAGAATAATAGCCAGTTGCTGGTTTCTTCAAGTCTGGCAGAATTGCCGGACTACATTAAGTCATTAAAATCCTACAGTGACGTGCAGATAGTAACTCCCGAATCAACCGGACAAGCCTGTATCCAATTGCAGCAGTATATAAATAGTGCTGAGGAAGGGTTGCATTTTGTTACTAGGCTTCCAATTCTCGACGTCGATTCATCCAGCAACAAAGTAGTTGAAGTCAATACGAACAGTGAAGATGGGATCTCAACTAAAGAAAACAACCCCACGCATGTGTTGTTTGAAAGCCATGCTTTACCTTTGGGGAAAGTGGCTATTAGCAATGAGGGGACTGGTAATACGGCTAAGATAAACGGTAGCGGCATTAGAATGGCGCTGAGTGATATGCCAGACTACCTGGGTCAGATTGAACGGGAGAATGACCAGGTATTTATTGTCTGTGGTGAAGCTGGAGCGATTATTAACGGTGAGAAAGTCATAGGCAAAGTACGGCTGTCATTAGGAGACAGGATAAAATTCATTACAGAAGGAGCTGATGTAAGTCTGATAAGAGTAACCGATGGCAAAACGTAAACGAAATAGCAGAGACCTTAATCCGATAAGCCTGGCTTTTCTGGACGTAATGTCCTGTGGATTTGGCGCTGTGATTCTATTGTTTCTGATACTCGATCATGCATCACAGGTGGAGGCGGTCGCTGGTAATCCAGACGTTTTGGCCGAGGTCAATTTGTTGCAGGATGAAATACTTGAAGGTCAATCCGGACTGGTACAAATCCGCAATACCTTGTCCGATGTCGACTTAGAGGTAGTTACCGCCGAAGGGCTTGCCAACCAAATTCAACAACAGCTTGATAATTTTCTTCAGGAACTGGCGGCGATGGAAAATTCCAGTCTGGCACGGATTGAAAGTATTGAACAGCTGCGGGCCGATATTCAAGCGCTGGAGGAAGAGTTGCTACGCCTTCAAGCCAGCGCACTTGAACAAGAAGGAAACAGTGTGCGTCAGCATCTCGGAGACGGTGACAGACAATACCTGACCGGATTATATCTCGGTGGCAATCGCATACTTATCTTGGTCGATAAGTCAGCCAGCATGCTGGATGAAACCCTACTCAATATAATAAGAACGCGGAATATGTCTGACACTGCCAAGCTTAATGCGCGCAAATGGCAACGCGTAGTCAAGACAGTTGACTGGATAACCAGTCAACTACCAATAACCAGCCGTTATCAGGTTTACACTTATAATGAAGACACCAGTGCCGTGCTACCAGGGACCGAAAACCAGTGGTTAGAAGTGGCAGACCGAGACCAGTTAAACGCTGTAGTACAAGGTATCAAAACAACGGTGCCGGAAGATGGCACTAATATGGCACAGATGTTTGACGCCGTAGCGGCTATGTCACCATTACCGGATAATATTTTTCTCATTACCGATGGGTTACCGACCCTTGGCAGCGGTCGAAACCCAGGTCCTTTGGTCACGCCAAATCAAAGATTGGATTTATTTAACGACGCAATTGAACAGTTGCCTAACGGTATTCCGGTAAACATAATATTATTGCCCCTTGAAGGTGATCCCAGCGCCGCCGCTGCTTACTGGCAATTAGCGCAGTTCACCCGGGGCTCACTTATCACTCCGTCTAAGGACTGGCCTTAATGCGCAGGCAAAGAGAAACAGATTCTTTCAATATTTCCTTTCTGGATGTGATGTCTTGCGGGTTCGGGGCTATTATCCTGTTGTTAATGATTACCCGGAGTTCGGCGCCAGTCGTTATCGAATTCACCGATATTATTCCGCAAGGAACGGTGAATGAGCTTCAGGAACAGCTATTCGCCATTCGTGGAGAAACAACAACGATAAACCGTGAACTCAACGCCAAACAGGAACAGTTGTCAGCTTTTAAGGACAGAGTTGCTCGGTTGCGTCGAGAATTGACAGATGTTCAGGCGCAATACCAGACTTCAAACCAAATGTCTGACGAATCAACCCAGGAAGTGGGGCGCTTGTCTATCGCCAAGCAATCGCTAACCGAAGAAATGCAACGCCTTCTTGGTGATAGTTTTAACAGGGTAAACAACACGGTAGGTGGCATTCCTGTAGACAGTGAATACATTATTTTCGTCATCGATACTTCTGGTAGTATGTACTCATCCAGCTGGAATCGAATGTTGGAGATTATCAGAGATACCCTGAATGTGTACCCTGACGTCAAGGGTATTCAGGTAATGAATGATATGGGTGACTATATGTTTGACTCCTATCGGGGAGAATGGATACCAGACACCCCTTCACGGCGTAATTTGATTCTTTCCACCCTGCGGACCTGGAACCCATACAGCAATAGTAGTCCGGTTGAAGGGGTTACGCGCGCGATAAGCGCATTTTACTCTCCCGATAAGAAAATCAGTATCTATGTTCTCGGTGATGATTTCCAACCTGGCGGGTCTATTACACAAGTACTGAGAACAATAGATCGAATTAACGTT
>Ga0114949_10001663_pt1 | contig 13592 bp, 11 predicted proteins | sample N074metaG_FD_83505 | JGI IMG/M metagenome (GOLD analysis project Ga0114949, IMG submission 83505) | Deep subsurface microbial communities from Kermadec Trench to uncover new lineages of life (NeLLi) - N074 metaG | ecosystem: Environmental > Aquatic > Marine > Ocean trench > Sediment | place... | reverse complement strand
TTGTGAAACTGTTCACAAATGTAATAGGGTACCAAGGGAGGGAAGTCCCACTACTCTCTCTGCCGTAAACCACTATCCCACAACGTATTACGGGAATATCACTTGTCCTATCCGCCTCCCTGCGAATCTCTGGGACGTCAATGCCGTGAACTCGCCCTGACGGTCCGCATCGCCGACCTCGCCGACGACAACCAGACCCTGCAGGACGCCGCCGCCACCTGGCTCCTCGGACACACGGAGAGCATCACATTCGGTACCCCTTATGTGGACGGCAACGAACTGCTTGTCGACGCCACGGTCCACGTGCAGTGCAAACATCTCCAGAGCGACGGCGACGGCGGGGCACTGTGCGACGTTTACGGGTATCGTGGGCGCACGCCGAAGACCACCCAGGGAAACCAGGCCAAGATCCGGTTCGACCGCGGAAGGGAACGCTATCTGGTGTTTTTCAAACGCCGCAATCGCGTGCTTCCACTTCCGCTCAAGCGTGCAGCCCGGCGCGCGCTTCCAGTGGTGAGCAACTCGAACCCGTGCGCCTCCGCGCCGTGTCGGACGGCGGACAACAAGCGAGGGGCCGCCTGTTGTCGTGATCTCACGCTCGACGTCGTCCTGACCAAGGCGGAGACCACGATGATGGCGTTACTGCGATCACGAAAATCTCCGTACCTCTGCAAGGTCACCAGAGAAAACGACACGACCGTCGAATGCGAGGTAATTTCGGCCTGCGGATACCTTGGGGCCGACCACGTATCTTGCGTGTTGCACGACCGCCTACTCCCGAACGGGCGCGGTGCGAAGCCTTCGATTTGCTACGAATGGCCTGACCTGGGCCCGGATGACGCAGGCCATCCAGGCTGCGTTTTCATCAAGGATGACGACCAATGAGCGCTATTCCCGAAATTCAACCTTCTGAACTCGCCCGTGCCATTGAAGGTAACGAACCCATTCAGGTACTCGACGTTCGCGCGCCGTTTCGCGTGGCATCTGGGAAGATCGATCTCGTACCTTCGGACCAGTTCTACAACATCGTGGGTTCGCGACTCGTCACGATGCAGTCGGCGGCCGACACCGGATTGGATCCTTCGCTGCCGGTGGCCGTCGTTTGTGGCCATGGCAACAGTTCCAAGCAAGCGGCTCAGTTTCTCAATCAACTCGGGTTTTCGGCGCAGTCGCTCCGAGGTGGAATGGCCGGTTGGATGCACCTCAATGTCACTCGCGACCTGCCGCCAACCTCATCGGTTGACATTCTGATGCAGTTCGATCGCGTGGGAAAGGGCGCGCTGAGCTACGTCCTGATCAGCGACGGCAACGCGCTCGTCATCGATGCTCCTCGCAACCTCGAGGACATCGTTGGAACAGTGGAGCAGGCAGGGGCGACGGTGGTGGCAGTGGCTGACACCCATTGTCATGCCGACTTCATCAGTGGCAGCCAGGTACTCGCCAGGCAGTTTGACGCGCCCTACTACCTCCACCCTGCCGATTCTGTATACGCGTACGATGGCACCCCCGGTAAGCTCGAATTCACGCCCCTCGATGATGGAACGACGATCTCGATTGGCAGGGCAACCGTACGTGCCGTACACACGCCGGGGCATACGGAAGGACAGGTCACCTATGTAGTAGACGATGAGGCCGCGCTCACGGGTGACTTCATCTTCATCTCGTCGGTTGGACGCCCAGATTTGGCGGGAAAGACAGACGAGTGGACGGAGACGTTGTGGGGCTCCCTCTCCAAGGCCAAGAGCTGGTCTGAGGATCTCGCGGTCTATCCAGGCCACTACAGCAGCGACGCCGAGCGCAACGACGATCGGTCCGTCGGAAAGCCACTCGGACGCGTGCGATCGGAGAACGAAGCACTCCAACTCGACCAGGCCGACTTCACCGCCTGGGTAAAGAGTAAGGCGGGTTCGTTTCCCGACGTCTATCGAACCATCAAATCCATCAACGTCGGTCTCACGCAGGTCGACCCTATGCAGGCAGATGAATTGGAGGTAGGGAAGAACGAGTGCGCGGTGGCATAGTGGATCAAAACGTCACTGTTACGAAGTACTCACCCTCGACGGGCGATCCATTCATCGTCCGAGCCGGATAGAACACCCACGCCTTCACCCGGTCCATCAGCTTGTTGCGAAAATCCGAGTCCTCGATGTGCGGGGTAATCTCCACTTTGGTTACGCGCCCCCGCCGGTCGACCCAGAAATGGAGCGTGAGTTCGACTCCGCGAACGTCGTCCGGGGGCGTTTCGAAGGGATAGATCACAGTCCGTGGTTCCGGCGCGCGAGCATCACCATTATCGCCGCCGGTGCCGTCACCGATACCACTGCCGATTCCTTCTCCTTCGCCGCTTCCAACCCCACCGCCGGTGCCAGTGCCCTCACCCGGACCATCGCCAGTACCGACACCGAGCCCAAGGCCCAGCGATTCCAAGGAGATTTCCGGCCGCTTCTCGGCATCGACCGCGGCGGCATCGGTCTCGACCACATCGGGCGTTGGCAGAGTGGTGAAGATGTCGTCTTCTACCGGTTCAGGCGGTGGAACCGACGCTTCAACGACCTTTTCGGCGGCTGCCGGAGCCGATGCGGCCGCCGGCGGGAGCTGGATGAATTGGATCTCGCGGCCACCGCCACCGCCCCCACCGCCACCCGGCTCACCCGGGTCTCCCATGACGCGCCGCGCCACGACCGGCGCCAAGACGATGATCAGAATCAAGACCAGATGCAGGGAAGCCGAAACGACAGCCCCCTTCTTCTGGACTTTTTCGAGCGCCGGCAGCTGACCCTTTGGGAAGTTCACCCGCCCCCGCACGGCGCGGCCGAATACGACCGCTTGCCCGTCTCTGGCCTCTGGTACCTCGGCTCCCATCCCGTGCTTCTCACGCCACGCCTTCTCACGCTCTTCGTGGAACCGCCGCTCCCGTTCAAACTGCTCTTGTTGGCGTTGGCGCCTTCGGAGCAGCCGGGCCTCGAGGTCACGCTCTGCCTCTGTAGGTTCTGGAACCGGTTGCTCCTTCGCTCCAGGATCTACCGTTGGGGAAACGGGCTCCGAGGCCTCTCCTTCGGCATCGGCGGTGCGATTGAAGAAGGTCTTCAGGAGCTTGACGAGATCTCCCAGACCGAACCACGCCGCGGGGTCGTGCGGCATTTGACCTCGAGGGAGGTTGACCCGCCTCCGGACGGAACGCTGAGCATCCCCGCCTTGGCTATCGTTCGGCTGCGCGATGCTATCGGTCATCGATTCCGGCGGATCTCCTGCTTCATCCGTTCGACGATTTCTGGTTCGAGATAGAATACCCGCTCGAACGCTCCTTGCGTCGAACTCTCTTCGGCGCCGACCGCGTTCAGGAACGCACGTCGGTAACGGGACGCCAAGACCGGTACGTAGAACTCGAGCAGCATGGCGCCACACCGCACTGCCGCCCGACGTTGAAGGTCTTGGGCCGCCTCTACGGAGCCACCCGCAAAACCTCGCAACGTCTCAGGGTCTATGATGATGAAACACAGCTCTTTGAGAAACGCGAACGTCGACGCATCCGGCGTATCGACTGAGAGCGGGAACATCATGGCCACGACTTGATCACCTGGATCGTACTCATCCCTTGCATCAATCCGACCCTCCGGCCCCAAACCCGGACTCGGCATCGCGAGCCCCCCCGACAATCGCTCCCTCTCCAAGAACGGGCCGAGCGCGGGTGCGATCTGCTTGTCCCAAAGCTCTTGAATCGCGTCGTACTGATCGCGACGCTCCTCGTACCACTCGTCCCAATAGTCTTTGTAGAACAGATCCCACTCTGCTCGCATGACCTCGACCAATTGCCGTAACACCCGCCGATCACCGCCACTGGTCAACGTATTCGTCAATACCGACACCCCCCACTCAGCCTCCGGATAACTCAGCTCCAGCCGGCCCACGTCGCGCTCAGCCACCGCCATCAAGATGTCCATCAGGTCTTCGGGTTCCGATCGCGTGAAATACAGCGGCAGAAAGTGGAATACGTCGAGGCCACCAGGGTCCGATTTCATCAGCTTTTCACGGACGTCGTTATCCAACGAGTCCAGTGGCGTCGGGTACACACCACGTTCCCGCTTCACGTCTCGAATGAACGTTGCGTACTCGGCGCTGTACATGCCGAGCGGCCCGACCTGGTCGGCTTGAATGACGGCCAGCGTGTGGTACCAGAGGTCCGTCTGCGGTTGAGGCCGGAATACCCACCCAAAGTTCGTCGGACGCGTGCGCCCGCTTCCCGCCCGGGCCGCGACGGCCTGCGGCCGAATGAGCTTACCCAACGCGCCTTCGAGTCCATCGTCGATCGGGTACGCCGCGGCCAGCGTTGGCGGCGTCGGCCCTTCGCCGGGCCACAGATCGAGGAACATCGTTTCATACGCGGAACGATAGTCTTCGAGATACGATTCGAGGACCATCGAGCCGCACCGTACCGCGCCATTGGAGGTCGCGTTATCACTCACCCTAACTCCCGGCGCGCGCTCCGCATCGTCGACCGCTGCATAGCACATCTCCCGCAGCATCGAGTACGGGATGGTGAGATCATCGGAAGCCGTTGCCGGCAAACGGACAGCGACCACATTGTCCGATCGACTGGCCGGTACACCCTCGTACATCCGCCCGTCAGGCCCCAGGGCCGGCGATACCAATGCCGTACCGCCGTCCATGCGCTGACTCCGGAGGAAGCCCTCCATTGCCGGTTCGAAATCGTTCATCCATTGGCGCCTGCTGTTGCTGATGATCTGGCGGCCAGCGTCGGTGCTTTCCTGCCAATAGTCGGCGAAGAAGACCTCCCACTCATTTTCCAGCAGTTCTACCAGATCCTTCAGGCGACCGCGCTGACCACCGTTCTCGATCACCCGCGCAATCACTGCGACTCCCGGCCTGGTCACTCGGTCCACCAGATCGGGATCTCGCGTTTTTTTCTCCGCCACCGCCCGGAGCGCCCGCAGAAACTCCTCGGGTTCGGCTTCGGGGAAATACAGCGGAAGGAAGTGAAATACCTGAAACGCAGCGTCTTTCTGGAGCTTCTCGCGAAGGTCTTCCGCCTCCTGATCGAGCTCGGTGGGATAGACGCCCTTGTCACGTTTTGCCCGAATCACGTCCGCTACATAGTCCGGGTCATAGGCACGCACGTTGGGGCCAGCCCCGAAGCCCAATACGGCCATTCCATGAAACCACAGATCTGCCGCCGCGCTCCGCCGTATGGCCCACCCGGTCTGCTGCGCATTCGCCGGACTCGCGCCGAGCACCAGGCTGGCCACGACCATGGCAATCGTCGTAAGACTATGTCTTTTCAAGACTTGCAATATGTCCTCCGTACAGTTCAACCCTGACCTACTAACACCCGATGCACCGAACCGAGTTCCATTAGTTATGGCCCGAACCAGCCGTGTGCAAACTGGGCTCCGTCAGACGTCACTCATGTCAGAACAACGTACACGGAGCGAACCATGAAGACGATAACCACGCTGTTACTGACCATTGCCCTCACCGGCCCTCTGGCCGCCCAAGGGTGGATCGAGACGCTCCCCGACCGACCCAGCGGAGGCGTCGTCAAAGTGCGCACCGATGTCTCAGTGGTCGTGATCGGGCGAGTGGCACACGTCGAAGTCGAGGAACTTTTCCGAAACGACGGCGGGCGGCTGGGAGAAGGTGACTATCTCTACCCTCTGCCAGGTGAAGCCGTGTTCTCGAATTTCTCCCTGTTCCAGGGCGACGAAGAGCTTCGTGGCGAAACGATGGACGCCGAGCGCGCGCGATCCATATACGAAGAAATCGTGAGGCGAAAGAAGGACCCTGCCCTGATCGAACTGATCGGGCACGGGCTCATACGCGCGCGCATTTTCCCCATTCAGGCCGGTGAGACACGAAAAATCACCCTGCGCTACACGCAGATGCTCGATCGTGCGGGGGACGCGTTGCGATTCCAATACGCCGCCGGGGGTGCCACTCGTTGGCAATTGGGCGAGAATGGCCGGACTCGAATGCAGGCAAAGGATGGTGCAGTACCACTGGCCTTCACTCTACGGGCCAACCAGGCCGATCGTTACGCCGATCCGTTTTCGCCAACCCACGACGTGGACATCCGGCGTGCCGGCGACCAATTGGTCGTGAGGCCTCGAGGAGACCTCTACGGCGATTTTGCCCTGTTCCTGCCACTGACCACCGACGAGGTGGGGATTACCGTCGCATCACATCGGCTGGGGAACGAAGACGGCTACGTCATGTTGACTCTGTCTCCCGGCCGGAATAATGGCGTGGTCACTCCGCGCGACATCACGGTTGTGCTGGACGTGTCGGGCTCGATGTCGGGAAGCAAACTCAACCAGGCGAAGGACGCGTTGCGCCAGATGCTCGGTACCCTCGGCGCCCATGACCGTTTCCGCTTGCTGGCGTTCAGCAATTCCGTCAGGCCGTTTCGCCGTACGTGGAGTTCTTCCGCTAGCGAGGGCCGGGCTGCCTTGGAGTGGATCGACGCCCTGGTTGCCGACGGCGGTACCAACATCGAGGGGGCATTGCATGACGCGTTTGCGGTCGAGTCAGACCCGGAACGCTTGCCGATCGTGGTGTTCGTGACCGATGGCCTCCCGTCGGTCGGCGAGGAAAACCCGGAGATACTCGCGCGCGACGCCGATGAACGTCGCGGACGCACTCGGGTCTTTGCGTTCGGCGTGGGACACGATGTGAACACGTACCTCCTCGACCGGCTCTCGGAGGCCGGACGTGGATCCACCGAGTATGTGGAACCTGGCTCGAACGTCGAACAGGCGTTGAGCCTGCTGATCAACAAGATCCAGCATCCGATGCTGACCGACATCGACATTGCCCACACACCGGTCGAACTGTATGACCTGTATCCCATGACGCTGCCCGACCTCTTCGCCGGCGAAGAACTCGTCGTATTCGCCCGGTACCGCCCGGGCCGTGAGACGACGGCCGGCGACGTGGAGATCACGGGTCGACGGAACGGTCAGCGTGAACGGTTTACCGCGGATGTCACATTCCCCATCGACGAATCGGGTAACGATTTCATCCCGCAGCTTTGGGCTGCACGCAAGATCGGATACCTCTCGCGGGAAATCCGGTTGCGGGGCCACAATGCAGAGCTGGTCGAAGAGATCAGACGCACCGCGCTTCGGTATGGGCTGATCAGCGAATACACGTCCTATCTCGTCCTGGAACCGGACATGGTAACGATGGATAGTCCGGCGGTGCCCGGCATAAACCTGTTGCCCTGGGACAACCTCATGGCAGCCCCGAACGAAGCCACGGGAGCCGGCGCGGTGGCCAGGGCAAAGACGAGTGCCGCCCGCCGGGTAACACGGTCTGCAGGTGATCTCAAGGATCTCGACAAAGAGTTTGCCCAACGTTTTGCGGACGATTCACGACGGGTCGTAGGTGGCCGGGTCTTTACCCTCACGGAGGGAACGTGGACCGATGCCGCGAAAATGCCGGGCCCCGTGGTACGTATAGCGCCGTTCAGCGACGCGTACTTCGCGGTGCTGCAGGCGCTGCCAGAACTCGAGAGGTACTTCACCGAGTTCGACACCGTGGTGATCGGCGGTGAACGGATTGCGATCGCGCTCGCCGAGGACGGCAAGGACACTCTCGACACCGGGCAAATCGCCCGACTGGTGCTCGGTTTCCGAGGGTACTAAACTCCGCATCGTGAGCGTCGACTGGGCAGCCGTGTACATCGCGACCTTTGATGACCTGGTCCGGTTCCTGTACCGCAAGGTGTGGGATCCGGATCGGGCCCAAGACCTCGCCCAGGAGGCGTTCGTGCGCGGACTAGATGAGTCGCCGGACAATCCACGCGCGTGGTTGTTCACCGTGGCCGGGAACCTCGCGCGCGACGAAGCTCGGACGGCCATCAGGCGCAGGCAACACCTCGCGCTCATCAAGTCGGAAACGAATCCGCACGCGCGCGAGAATCCGGCGCAGGAGTTGGAAGACAAGGAGCGCATAAGTGCGGTTCGGCGAGCACTCGACGAACTGTCCGATCGTGACCGCGACGTGCTCCTTCTTTGGGACGCAGGATTGGAATATCCGGCGATCGCCGCGGAGGCCGGCCTGTCCGCGAAGGCTGTAGGAACAACGTTAGCTCGCGCCCGCCGACGATTGGTCGAGGCGCATGGCAAGTTGGAGGGAACCCATGCTGCACATAGATGAAGGCCTGTTACACTGGTACCTCGACGAATACGAGGGTACCGAGCGCCCTATGCTCCCGGGCGAGTTACGCGACGCCATGGCGCATGTCGACCAGTGCGCCGATTGTACGGCATTGCTTCATGAGGCCAGGGCGATCCGGGGTGGGGTGGAGCGCATTCTCTCCGGAGCCCGGCCCCCGATCGAGAGACCACCTTTCGAGCAGGTGGTGGCAAGGGCAAACGCACGGCATCACGAGCGGCGGCAGTTCACCTGGATGCGCCGGGGCCGCACGCTCGGGTTGGCTGCCACCGTTGTCCTCGCGGTGGGAGCGGGGTGGATGCTTCTCGCGCGATTCCCGTCCTCAGTCGCCCCATCTCCACAACCCCGGGGTTCGGAAATGAGCGACGTGGCCGCGCCGGCTATCGCCGAACTCAATGCCCCGGCTGCCGACAGCCTGGGCGTCGGTGGACGCCTGGGACAGGCTCAACCGGCCGACCAACAGCGCGGGCAACTCGAAGAACGCGACCGGCTGGCGACACAAGCCGCACCTAAGACGCAGGCGACCGCGGAAGGTACCGGCATTCGATCGGACCAGCCCGCGGAGGCGCGCCGCCGCCAAGCCGCGCCCGCCCCTGCTGTGGCCACCCCCAGCGAACGGGAAGAGGCCATGCACGTTGCCCGAGAAGCTCCGGCCGAACCGCTCTTCCAGGATGTGGACATCGCAGCATTCGCCAATCTGCAACAGCTTCGGATGGAGTCCGTCGCCGTGATCCTCGATGCGGTGAAAACCAATCGAGCGTTCAAGGACGACGCTCGGGGACAGGTGAGCGGCGCCATCGCGTTTGACGAGGAATCCTCATGGCTACCAGTCGACCGTGCGACCGCCGAGCAAGCCGTCGGCCCACTCGCCATCATCCCATCGGCTTCGATCGAATGGATCCGAATGGGCGTACGGTTCGGTACCACGGCAGTCATCGTATCCCAACGCGTGGGTGATGCCGTCGTGACACTCCTAGAGTGGCGAATGCCCGCTGGGAACGAGCAGGCTTACCGCCGACTCGAGGCAACCCCTACCGACCGAGCCGCCGAGGATGCGAGACCCGACATTATCGTGCGAACGATGGGCGACCTTGTGATCGCCGCACAGGCGGATCTTGGTCCGGATTCTCTTGCGGCGCTAATCGAATTGTTGGAGAAGAATTAGGACGGTTGGAATGGCGTGATCGTCGACCCGCTAGTTCGACAACTCCTCTAACGTCGCGACGGCCCGCCGCAAATGCGGGATCACGATAGACCCACCCACCAAGTTGATATTGAGGTTTCCGGCCGCGAGAATCGCGTCGTTCATCTTCTCGCGAAAATGACGAAACTCTTCGAGGGCATCAGCCCGGTCAGTGATGGCCCATCTCCATCGTTCGCGCCACCCATCGAGGGCTAACCATCGGGAACGTCCGGGCGAACAGTCCGTGCGCAAGGAGGAACAACCCGAGGAATCCCAGGCTGATCCCAACTTCGGTCAAACCGAACACCGGGGTCTCGACGAGCGATGGCTGAACGAGCAGATACCGCTCGACCCATACACCGAGAAGGCTGATCGAGAGGAACAAGCTGAACGTCAGCGGGGTGATTTTCGCCTTGACCGAGATCAGACCCCAGAACGGGACGAGGAAGACCATCACACCGACCAGAATCGAAATCGGCAGCCATTCTCCAGACAAGCGGAAGAACACCCACGACGTTTCTTCACGCAGGTTCCCGTACCAGATCACCAACAGCTGGGAATACACCAGGTACGCCCAGAACACTGAGAAACCGAAGATCAACTTCCCGAGGTCGTGGAATTGCTGGCGGCCGATGAGATCTTCCATCCCCAGTTTGCCCCGCCAATAGACCATCAACAGTCCAAGCGTCGTGAGCCCAGTCAGGAAGGCGCCAATGAAGAAAAACGCGCCGAACAGGTTACTGAGCCAATATGGGGCAAGCGACATCACGAGATCGAACGCTATGACCGTCAACATGTAGGCGTACAGGGCGATCAAGACCGGTGCGAGACGACTCAACCGGAGGTCCACCGCAGCTTCGTCCTCCGCTGACCCGGTGTACCCCCCCAACACGCGATCGTACATGTCACGACGCCACCCACTCACCTGGTCCTTCAACCGATGGAGATCGGGCTTGAGATTGGTGCGTACAAACACGAAGGAGGCACCAAACAAGACAAGTAGCGCCACCAAGTCCCTCCAAAACACCCAGGAGGTCGTGAGCCACTGCCCTCGGGCCGGAACCGGGTGTTCGATCCAGGGGAACAAGTGATCACGTCCGAGGAACAACACCAAGAAGCACAACAGGGAGATCGGTAGGAACGCAATACCCGCCTCGGCAAACCGCACGATGGGGCCGGCCCACCTCGCATTGGTCACTTTCTGGATGGCAACGAACAGGATGCCGCCCATGGCGATCCCGGTGAAGAACAGGAAGTTTATCAGAAACATGCGCCAGGCTCGGGCTGGGTCGTCGCCCATCAAAAGGAAGGCAAAGAACCCCAAGCCCGCCACCGCGAGCAGGCCACCCAACATGACTAGGCCACTCGCGGGAGCATTGGTACCGCGCTGAAAGATCTCTTCGTGGGTGCGTTCGCTCACTGTCCCACCCCCTGCAACACACGCACGTAGTTCACGATGTGCCAACGATCTTCAACGGCAATCTTGCTCCCATACTCCGGCATCAGAGCACCGAACCCATTGGTAATCACCGAAAAAATCCAACCGTCGGAGCGTTCGAGCTGAGCATCATCGAGCAGGTTCCTCACCGTGTTTGCAATCGCGGGGGCAACTGGCCCATCCCCACGCCCCTCAAACCCATGACACAGCTCGCAATAGATCGCATACCGGTCTTCGCCACGCTCGATCGATGCTGCAGTACGCTGCACGGGGTTCTCCATGGCGTCGAGTCGAGCGCGGTTGCTCTGAATCGGCGGCGGTACGATGTCCGCTCCGTGCACCGGCACGGTGCCATCGACCGGCTGCAACGGCATCTTGTAGGGTTGAATCGCGACATGTTCCCGCATGTTGGAGAACCACGGCACGAGAGCAACGATGTCTTCGGGTCCGGGAAAACGCCGTGTTGTTTCGTTACACCCAGCGAGCAGCACGGCAAGGAGTACGAGCCCTGGTTTACGCCTCAACTCGCACCTCCTCAGCACCTGTCGTTTCCATGAGGTCCTTGACGGCATCGCGACGGTCTTCTACACACGGCACGAAGATGCCAATCATGTCGTCGGTAAAGCGGCCGTCAAAGGCCGCGGGTTTCGCATTTCGCCAACTGTGGAACGCGAGACCGGTCAAGGTCGCAATGGCGCCAAACAAGACCATCAATTCGAAAGCGAACACGACATACGGAATCGTGGACCCGATCGGTTTTCCGCCAACGGCGAGCGGCCAATCCGCTGACATCCAGAGCGTCATGGCAAATCCGGACGCGACACCCGTGAGAGCACCGATCAACGTCCAGCGACGCACAGGACTCACCTTGTGACCGATCGCCTCTTCCAATTCCAGGAGCGGCGTGGGCGAAAACACTGTGAAGTCGCGATAGCCCATGTCCTTCAAGTCATGGATCGCCTTGATTGCGGCATCGATGTGTTTGAACGCCGCGAGGATCCCTCCAGGATGCCCACTCATCGGTGCGCCTCCTGTTTACGCGGCAATGGAATGATCTCTTTCACCTCGGTGATCGACACCATCGGGAAGTTCTTCGCGAACAACAGGAACCACATGAAGAACCAGGCAAAACTACCCGCCAAGATCGAGAACTCGACCCATGACGGAGTGTAGTGCCCCATTGCGTACGGTACGTACTCGAACGACAACGATACGACGATGATCACGAAGCGCTCGAACCACATGCCTAGGTTCACGAACAGCGAGAGAACGAACAGTGCCGGGATGCTCCGGCGGATCTTCTTGAAAAAGAGGAAGAGTGGCAAGAACCCGTTACAGACGATCATTGTCCAGGTGGCCCACCAGTAGTCGCCAAACGCCCGATTCCAGAACGACTGCTGCTCGAACGGATTACCACTATACCAGGCCATGAAATATTCGATCACGTAGGCATAAAAGACGATCATGCCGGTCAACAGGAGCAGCTTCGAGAGGTTTTCGAAGTGATCGACAGTGATGTAGCGCTCCATCTTGAACGCCTTCCGGAGCGGTACCATGAGGGTGATCACCATCGCGACCCCAGAATAGATGGCGCCCGCGACGAAATACGGAGCGAAAATCGTGGCGTGCCAACCCGGCACGATCGAGACGGCGAAGTCCCACGACACGACTGAGTGCACGGAGAGCACCAGTGGCGTAGCAAGCGCCGCCATGTACAGATAGGCCTTCGAGTAGTGGCGCCACTGTTGGTCGGTCCCGCGCCAGCCCAGCGCGGTTACGGTATAGAGCTTCTTACGCCATCCCGTGGCTTTCTCTCGAATCGCCGCAATGTCCGGAATCAGGCCAACGATCAAGAACAGTGTGCTCACTATCAGGTATGTCGAAACTGCGAACACGTCGAAGACCAACGGCGATTTGAAGTTGACCCAGAGCATCCGCTGGTTCGGATATGGGAACAGCCAATAGGCGTACCAAATCCGCCCGACGTGGATGAGCGGGAACAGTCCGGCCGTGAGCACTGCGAATACCGTCATTGCTTCTGCGGTGCGGTAGACCGCGGTACGCCATGCCGACCGAAAGAGAAACAGAATCGCGGAGATCAGGGTGCCAGAGTGGGCAATACCGACCCAGAACACGAACGTCGTGATGTAGGCACCCCACATGACGGGGGGCGTGTACCCCGCTACACCCAACCCGTACCGGATCTGATAAAGGAGCGCAATGAGGCCGAGGGCCAGCACACTGAGGATGAACCCGAAGAGGATGTAGTACGTCTTGGACGGGTTCCCGAGCGTCCCAAAAACGTCTCGGGTAACGTCGGCATAGGTCGGTCGGGTCGACTGCTCCGGAGGAGCCGTTGTTGCCATCGTTTTACACCTTCGCCACGTTCCGGACCTTCTTCAGGTAGGTAATCGCTGGTCGGGTGTTCAACCCTTCCAGAACGTGATAGCCTCGCTCGTCTCGTGAGAGACGACTGACTCGAGAGTTGGGATCATTGATGTCGCCAAACACGATGGCGTCAGACGGACAGGTCTGCTGACACGCTGTCACGACTTCGCCGTCTTCGAGTTCACGCCCGTCGAGCACAGCTTCGTTCTGCTTGGCCCGGATCCGTTGCACGCAGAACGTGCATTTCTCCATCACGCCCTTAGTGCGTACCGTGACATCCGGGTTGAGCTGCCAGTTCAGCGGTTCGGGGAACGCGTGGAAGCGTTCGCCTTCGCGCGAAAAATCAAACCAGTTGAAGTAGCGGACCTTGTAGGGGCAGTTGTTGGAGCA
>Ga0114949_10001662_pt1 | contig 13598 bp, 11 predicted proteins | sample N074metaG_FD_83505 | JGI IMG/M metagenome (GOLD analysis project Ga0114949, IMG submission 83505) | Deep subsurface microbial communities from Kermadec Trench to uncover new lineages of life (NeLLi) - N074 metaG | ecosystem: Environmental > Aquatic > Marine > Ocean trench > Sediment | place... | reverse complement strand
TGAGAAAAAACCATTTTCTGTTTTTGTTACTGCTGGTGGTATTTGCGGTCAATTCAACAAATGCGATCGCCAAGACCGATAGACCCAACATTCTTATTATCTGGGGCGATGATATTGGCTGGTTCAACGTCAGCGCCTATAACAGAGGGATGATGGAGTATAAAACGCCGAATATCGACAGTATTGCCGCTGATGGTATTTTGTTTACTGATGGCTATGGCCAAAACAGTTGTACGGCAGGCAGGTCCACATTTATTACCGGTCAGAGCCCCTTCCGGACCGGCCTGCTGAAAGTTGGATTACCCGGGGCTCCTGAAGGCATTAATGAAAAAGACCCGACCATTGCCGGGCTGCTCAAACCCCTGGGCTATATGACCGGCCAGTTTGGCAAGAATCACCTGGGTGATCTCGATGAGCATTTGCCGACCAATCACGGATTTGACGAGTTTTTCGGCAATTTGTATCACCTCAATGCAGAAGAAGAGCCAGAGAATGAAGATTATCCATCGAGCCCTGAGTTCGCCAAGAAATTCGGTCCCCGGGGCGTGATCCACTCCCTGGCAGACGGCAAAATTGAAGATACCGGTCCGCTGAGTAAGAAGCGTATGGAAACCATTGATGAAGAAGTAACCGCACGCGCGCTTGATTTCATGGACAGGGCTCACCAGGCAAACAAGCCCTTTTTTGTTTGGTATAACACCACCCGTATGCATGTGTGGACCCGGTTAAAGGCTGAATCGAAAGGTGTTACCGGCCAGGGCATCTTTGCGGATGGCATGGTGGAACACGATGGCATGGTGGGTGAGATGCTCGCCAAGCTGGACGAACTCGGTATTGCTGATAACACCATCGTTATGTACTCCACCGACAATGGCGCCGAAACGTTTACCTGGCCAGATGGCGGTACGACTCCTTTCCGTGGGGAGAAAAATACGACCTGGGAAGGCGGTTTTCGTGTACCGATGATGGTGAGATGGCCAGGTAAGATCAAGCCAGGTCAGGTTTCAAATGAGATCATCTCAATGGAGGACTGGCTGCCAACACTGCTGGCTGTAGCTGGCGAGCCGGATATCAAGAACAAGCTCTTGAAGGGGCATAAGGCCATCGGAAGGAATTACAAGGTGCATCTCGATGGCTACGACATGTTGCCGTATTTTACAGGCGAGGTGGAGGAGAGCCCGCGCAAAGAGATGTTTTACTTCACCGATGACGGTGAGCTCTCCGCTTTACGCTATGGGCAGTGGAAAGTAATGTTTTCTGTGCAGCGGGCACACGGTCTCCACGTCTGGCAGGAACCCTATGTGACCCTGAGGGCCCCCCAGATAATTAACCTGCGTCGTGATCCCTTCGAACGCGCCGATTGGGAGTCCGGTGCTTATGAAAAATGGTACTTTGAACGCTTATTTTTGCTTTCCCCCGCTGCAGCATATGTGGGTCAGTTCCTCAGCACATTCAAGGAATATCCACCACGTATGAAGCCTGGCACGTTCAGCCTGGACCGGGTTCTTGAAACACTTCAGGACACGTCAGGCGGATCAAACTGAGACGTTTCTACAAGTCCACACCGGGAATTCCCTTATGAGTGCTCTGGAATCCGTGCAGAAACTCCAAGCCCGGATGGGTGAGTCCATCATTGGGCAGGAGTCGGTTATTAAACAGCTGATCATCGGTTTGCTGGCGAATGGCAATATTCTGATGGAGGGCCTGCCGGGGCTGGCTAAAACACGTGCTGTTAAGAGTTTGGCGAAGAACATGGATGCGGATTTCTCACGCATCCAGTTCACGCCGGACCTGTTGCCCTCGGATATCACCGGCAGCGAGGTCTTGTATACGGAGGCGGGACAGCCGACTTTCCGCTTTGTGGCCGGGCCGATCTTCGCCAACATCGTGCTGGCGGATGAGATCAACCGTGCACCCGCCAAGGTGCAGGCTGCTTTGCTTGAGGCCATGGAAGAGCGCCAGGTTACTGTCGCCGGTACAACACACAAGTTGCCGGATCTTTTTATCGTCATGGCGACGCAAAACCCCATCGAACAGGAAGGTACTTACCCCTTGCCGGAAGCGCAGATGGATCGTTTCCTTTTGCACGTTTACATCGACTACGGTAACGAAGATGCCGAAGCGCAGGTCATCAGGCTAGTCAGGGGAGAGGAAGGAACAGGCGGGCCGACAGACAGTGGAGGGCCGGTTGTCCAGCAAGTTATTTTCGATGCCCGCAAGGAAATCAGCCGTGTTCAGGTCCCCGATATGATCGAGAGATACATCGTTGACCTGGTTTTCGCCACGCGCTATCCGCAACGCTATGATGAAAAACTTGCTTCCTGGATTCGCTTCGGTGCCAGTCCCCGTGGCGCGATAGGCCTGGATAAAAGCGCACGGGTCCATGCCTGGCTTGACGGTCGTGATCATGTGCTGCCGGATGATGTTCGAGCCGTGGTGCACCCTGTCCTGCGCCATCGTATCGCGCTCAGTTACGAGGCTGTCGCTGACGGTATTTCCGCCAATGATGTGATTGATGAAATCCTGAAAGTTGTCGCCGTGGCTTGATCTTCACGGAGAATCCGTACTATTTCCCGATGGCCATCCCAACACATGCAGTAAACAAATTCCGTAAGAAGGATGGCGCCCCTGATGATGGCGTTTATGTGCAACTGGACGAACTGGTCAAGCTGCAGCACCAGGCATCGGGTTTCAGTTTCCTGCCGAAACAACCCATTCACGGCATATTGAGTGGCCGCCATGCAGCAAAACTAAGGGGGCGCGGTCTTAATTTCGAGGAGTTACGGAATTACCTGCCCGGTGATGACACCCGGCACATTGACTGGAAAGTAACCGCTCGAACCCGCACACCCTATGTGCGCATCTACACAGAAGAAAAGGACCGCACTGTCTGGTTGCTCATCGATCAGCGGGTCAGTATGTTTTTCGGCAGCAAGATGCGAATGAAGTCTGTTGTTGCAGCCGAGGTCGCAGCGATTTCTGCGTGGCGGGTTCTCAGTGTCGGGGATCGTGTTGGCGCACTGATATTCAATGACTCGGACATTTGTGTGGTACCGCCGCACCGTAGCCGGGATCGGGTCATGCAAATACTCAAACAGGTCGTGGACAAAAATCAGGCCCTCAGCGCTGACCCCGGATTGAAGCCTGACCCCGGCAAATTGAACGAGGCCCTCAAACAGGTCAGCCTGTTGGCCAGGCATGACTGCCTGGTCTGCCTGATCACTGATGGAGAGGGTCTCAATAGTGAAACACGTAAGCACATCACCCGCCTTTCGGAGCATAACGATGTGCTGACCGCCTTCATTTACGATCCGCTTGAACAGGAGATGCCGGCCGTCGGCCGCCTGAGGTTTGCTGATGGTGAGGGGCAACTGGAAGCTGATACTTCCAGCAGAAAATTGCGCAAGGCTTTTCGAAACGAATTTGAGCGAAAGCTGGAATGGATGCAATCTGCCTCGCGGCGATTTTCAATTCCATTGCTGCCTTTACACACTTCCAGCCCGGTACCTGAGCAGATTCGGGATTTGCTGGGGCATCACCTGGGAACAAAACGGTTTTGAATGCCAGCTGAGTATTATCACCCCATGAAATCAAGCGATCCAGCCAGCCTGCAAAATCTCAATGACATCGTCCTGCCGGCGACTGTCAGCTGGTGGCCATTGGCGCCGGGCTGGAATTTTTTGCTTGGCTTGTTGCTGATCGCTCTGGCCTGGTCCATGTATCGATTGCTACGGCACCGGATCAACAACCGCTATCGGCGTGCAGCCTTGCACGAACTGCAATTGTTGTCAGACCGGATTCGATCCAGGGAAGAATCGGATGTGAGCCTCAGGCAAATACCCATCCTGCTTAAACGAGCTGCTCTTTCAGCCTATCCACGAAAGCAGGTTGCTTCCCTGACCGGCAGGGACTGGTTCGATTTTTTGAATTCTACCGTCAGCAGGCCGTCTTTTTCTGAATCTACAGTGGGCACCCTGAATGAAATCGCCTACTCCTGCGGCAAATTGAATGCCGTTGACTCACAGGCAAGAGAAGCCCTGTTAAATGCCAGCAGGCACTGGCTGAAACACCATCAGCCGATCGCCAGCGCCGGGGACGGCAGGGAAACATGAAATCATGTTGATTTTTGCTCACCCCTGGTTGTTTATGCTGCTGCCTCTTCCATGGCTGGTGCACAAGCTGGTACCGGCCCACCATGAACGCAGGGCGGCTGTACGGGTTCCTTTCCTGCAACGCCTTTCAAGACTTACCGGCAAGCAAGCCGGAAGTGCTGATGTGGTGGCCAAACGGCCGCTCACTCAGTGGTTGGTGTTGGGCCTGTCCTGGGTGATGGTGGTTGCTGCTATTGCGCGGCCGCAATGGCTTGAGGAGCCCATTATCAAGGAACTTCCCATGCGGGATCTGCTGGTGGCAGTTGATCTGTCCGGTTCAATGGAAGCGCAGGATTTTAGCGACGCCTACGGCAATACAGTGGACCGTCTGACCGCTGTAAAACAGGTGCTGGATGAGTTTTTTGCCCGTCGCGATGGCGACCGTGTCGGGCTGATCCTGTTTGGCTCGGCCGCATTTGTTCAAGTACCTTTTACCGACGACCTGGATGTCGTCAGGGAACTGCTCGATGAGGCCCAAATAAGAATGCTGGGGCCAAGAACCATGCTGGGCGACGCCATGGGACTGGCCATCAATCTGTTCGAGCGCAGCGAAGTCGATGCACGTGTCCTGATCGTACTGACCGACGGCAACGATACCGGCAGCATGGTGCCGCCTGAGAGAGCAGCGGAAATCGCCCGTGATAACGGTGTCGTTGTGTATACCATTGCCATCGGTGATCCCACTGCGGTGGGTGAACAGGCACTGGATGAAAAGACCCTGGAAAATATTGCCAAAATAACCGGCGGAGAATATTTTCATGCCAACGACAGGGAAGAGCTGGAGGCCATTTACGATCACCTGGATGAGATCAACCCGCGCCAGGTAGAAACACAAAGCTACCGTCCACTGACGGACCTTTTCCACTGGCCACTGGCGGTCACTATCGTGCTGACCCTGCTGTACATCATGATTCTGGAAGCTCGTTTGCGTTATTTCAACCGGCAATTGGCTGACCATGCGCCACCGGAGCCGGCGAATTTATGAATCTCCTGGCTGCCCTGGAACAATTCCATTTCCTGCGGCCGTCGTGGCTGTTACTTCTGATCCCGGCTGGATTACTGATGTGGTCTGTGTACCAAAGGGCTGATTCTCTGCGGGCGTGGAGAAAAGTAATTGCCCCGAATTTGCTGGAACACTTGTTGTTGCACGAAAGCGGAGAGGGCGGGCGTTGGCGGCCGGTTTACATGCTCGGCTTTGCCTGGCTTACCGGTATCCTTACCCTGGCCGGGCCAAGCTGGCAGATGCAGGCCTCGCCCTTCAGTGAAGACCAGGCGGCGATGTTTATCGTCATCAAAGTAACACCCGAAATGCTGGCCCAGGACATTCAACCCAGCCGCCTGCAGCGTGCGGTGATAAAAATTCACGATTTACTGGAACTGAAAAAAGACGTCCGCACCGGCCTGATTGCCTATGCCGGTAGTGCGCACCTGGTCATGCCGTTGACCTCTGATGGCGGGATCATTAACAGTTTTGCGGAAGCTTTGGAGCCCGGCATTATGCCGCTGGATGGAGATGAACCTGCTGAAGCCATTGCATTGGCAAACCGGCGACTCGAAAAAGCGGCGGTCCCGGGCTCCATAGTCCTGATCACCGACGCCATTGACCGTTCGAAGGTTGCGGCACTGAATGAGGTCCATAAACAGGGTGGGGTCGAGGTACACATCCTGGCCATGGCCGCAGGACCGGAAGTGATTCCGCCACCCGGAAGCCCTCCGGCGCCGGTGTTGGATTTGGATTCACTTCACGAAGCCGCTGCTGCAATGGGTGGAACAGTGACCAGAGTGACTGCCGACAAGCGTGACCTTGAAAGCCTTTCAGCACGAATCGAGCGCAGTATGAGCCACGTACCTGCACAGGAAGGCCAACAGTGGCAGGATGCGGGCTATTATCTGCTTGCGCTGATCGCATTGATCATGCTGACTTTTTTCCGTAGCGGCGGGTCGGTGGCAGTAGAATGAAGACCGGCATGCGGGCGCAATGGTTCATTGTTATTGCCATTTTGGCGCAGGCGCCCTCTGCGTTGGCTTTTGAGTGGGCAGATCTGTGGTTTACACCAGACCAACAGGGCCAACAGCTGATGGACCGGGGGAAATACCAACAGGCTGCTGATAAATTTACTACACCCCGGCGCATGGGTGCAGCCCTGTTTCTTGCAGGTGAATTTGAAAATGCCGCATCGGTTTTTGGCCGTACTTCCAGCGCTGAGGCAGACTACAACCGGGGTAATGCTCATGTCATGCTGGGCGAATATGATGCCGCGATAGGCGCCTATCAAAGCGCGTTGAGTAAACGGCAAGGCTGGCTTGACGCTGAGCAAAATCTGCAGATTGCGATGCTGAGAAAACAAGCCATGGCGCCACCGGAGGATGACCATGGCGGTACCGGTGGCATGCTGGAAGCTGATGAATATGTTTTTGACCAGAGTGGGCGTGTCGATAAGTCATCCAGTGAGCAGATAGTTGATGCGACAGACCAAGAGTTGGGTGAAGATGCCCTGCGGGCAATGTGGTTGCGCAAAGTAGAAACCCGGCCTGCGGATTTTCTGGCGGCAAGGTTCAATTACCAGTTGGCTACCAGAAATAGTCCGCAGCCTGAAAAGACAAATAGGGAAGACGATGAATAGGGCGGTCCTGCATACCCTTCTCCTGATCGGATTGCTATTGCCGCTGGGTGTAAATGCTCAAGAGAATGATGTCCTGGCTGATGTCGCCATCAGCGTAGAAGGAAATGGCGATATCTGGACAGGTCAACAAGTGACGGTAAACCTTGACCTGAAAACGACGGGCTTCAGTTTTTCCAATACACATTTCAATCTCCCAGAAGTTCCCGGTGCATTCCTGATGCAAACCGATACCACCACAGTGAAATTTACCGAAAGCATTGGAGGGCAAACCTGGCAAATTATTCGCTATCCACTGGCGCTTTTTCCACAAAAAGCGGGCCTGCTGGAAATCCCACCGATATCTGTGCGATTCAGCACTTCACAGGGTTTCGGCAGCGTCGATAGAGCATTCGAGTTTCAGACCAGGTCATTGCAAATCACTGCAAATTCACCACCCGGTGTGAGAAAGGGCGATAGGGTGATTACGACTTCATTTTTTCAGCTTGATCATGTGTGGCAACCGGAGTCCGGTACTGCAAAAATTGGAGACGCGCTTACATTGACGGTAAGCAGAGCCGCCAAGGATATTTCCGCCATGCTGTTGCCCCCACTCCCGGTTTTTCGCACAGAAGGCCTGGCGGCTTATCCGCAGACGCCTGAGCTTAACGACAAAAGCAATCGTGGCAGCTTGACCGGTGAGCGAAGTGACACGATTGTCTGGGTAGTCGAAAAACCCGGTTTATATGAAATTCCGGGTATTCGATTCCAGTGGTGGGATCCAAAAAGCCAGGACCTGAAGCAACAGGTGGTTCCCGGTTTGAGTATTGAAATTCTGCCCTCGGCTCAGGACAAAATAACATCACCGGGCAGTGCAGGGCCTGCCCTTACGAATAAGCTCCTTGCCTGGATCGTGGCGGCTACATTCGCGGTCCTTGTCATCCTTTTCCTGTGGTTGCGGATAGGAGCGAATTACCGGCCCCAGGCCTCCAGCACTGAAAAATACTCGTTTTCAACACTCGTAAAAGCATGCAAAAACAATCAAGCGGCTCAAACATATTCTGCCCTTCATGCCTGGCTTGATTGGCACCCACGGACACACTCAGAAACTTCACGCCCCCTAAGCCTGAGTGAATTCGCCCGGACTTGTGATGACATCCAATTGCTGGCTGAATTTGAGTGCCTGCAAGAAGCGTTAGTCACAGCAGATACCAGCTGGCAAGGTGATGAACTACTTACTTCCCTGCGCCGTAAGCGGCATAAAATGAACAAACAGAAGACGGTAGCTTCGCAAGCTCATTTGGCGCCGCTCAATCCATAGTGATAACGAAACAATAACTCAATTGAGGTGAAAGGCGGCATTCTGTATTCGAATTTCTAGTAATAGGGTATTAATGCACCTTATACTTTATGCATTATGGGTCCGCCAGCGTGCAATTGGCGGGCTAAAGTCTGCTAATGTGCAGACCTGCTATTCAGCCTCGGGTGATCAATGGGATTTCTTACCACACATGTACTTGATACCGCCCACGGGAGTCCTGCCGCGGGTGTACGGATCGATCTGTTCCGCATCGATGGGGGCCGCCACCATCTGTGCAGTGTTACCACCAATGACGATGGTCGGTGTGACGGGCCCTTGTTGCCGGAAGACGAGTTTCGAGCCGGTGAATACGAGTTGGTTTTTCACGCGGGGGATTATTTCACGGCTCTGGGGGAATCATTGCCGGAACCAAAATTCCTGGACCAGGTGGTGATCCGTTTCGGCATCGCTGATGAAAGCCAGCATTACCATGTTCCCCTGCTCGTCTCGCCGTTCGGCTACAGTACTTATCGCGGAAGCTGATGTCGACAGGAATTCGATTCTTACTCGGTGAAAATCCGGTCGAAGTAACAGACTTTGACCCACAGGCCACCGTGCTGGACTGGCTGCGAATCCAGCAGCAGAGAACGGGTACGAAGGAAGGATGCGCTGAAGGTGACTGCGGCGCTTGTACCGTTGTAATCGGGGAACTCAAGGGTGAATCCGTACGTTACAGGGCAATCAATGCCTGCATTTTGTTGCTCGCCACCCTGGACGGCAAGCAGATGATCACCGTCGAAGACCTGGCAGAGGATGACCTGCATCCGGTTCAACAGGCCCTGGTGGACCACCATGGTTCACAGTGTGGTTTTTGCACGCCTGGTTTTGTGATGAGTTTGTTTGCTATGGCCCATGATGGAGACTGGAAGCCAGGCGCAACGGGACGGGCGGCCATTGATGAGGGCCTGGCCGGCAACCTGTGCCGCTGCACCGGCTATGCGCCTATTGCCCGGGCTGCAGAGGAAGTCCTGGCGGAGCCCGTACAAGACAGGTTCCGCATGAATTGCAGGCAAACTGCGAGCGCGCTTGGGGCCATTGAGAGTGAAAATGGCCTGGAGCTGGAATACGAAGGACGCAGATTTTTTTCACCACGATCAATTGATGGCTTGTGCCAACAGCTTGACCGGTACCCGGACGCAGTCCTGCTTGCGGGCGGAACGGATGTCGGGCTCTGGATCACCAAGCAACTGCGGATCCTGGACACTTTGATTTATACCGCCAACGTTCCCGAACTGAACCGACTTGGAATCAATAAGGAAAAATCCTGTCTGGAGATTGGAGCAGCGGTCAGTTACACAGACGCGATGGATGCCTTATGTGCGCATTATCCGGAATTCGGGCCGTTGCTGTCCCGCATCGGCGCCGTGCAGGTGCGCAACGCCGGCACCATCGGGGGCAACATTGCCAATGGCTCGCCCATCGGTGACATGCCTCCGCCGTTAATTGCATTGGGCGCGCGCCTTGTATTGCGCAGCACAGCCGGCCGGCGGGAACTGGACCTGGAAGACTTTTTCATCGACTACGGCAAACAGGATCTCAGGGCCGGTGAATGCGTGGAAAAGGTATTGTTGCCTTTACCCGACCCGGAAATTTCAGGTGACCTGCAGTTCCGGGTTTACAAGCTGGCCAAACGGTTCGATCAGGATATCTCCGCCGTTTGTGCTGCTTTTGCACTGCAATTGAACGGCGAGGTCGTGCAGTCAATCCGAATTTGTTATGGCGGCATGGCCGGAATCCCCGCCAGGGCGCTTCATACCGAAAGCACTCTTGTAGGGGAACGCTGGTCTCAGGAAAGCATCGAAGGGGCAATGGCGGCAATGACAAAGGATTTCCAGCCCTTATCCGACTGGAGGGCCGGCAGTGAATATCGAATGCTGTCATCGCAGAACCTGCTGCAACGCTTTTACCTTGAAACGACATCTACTGAAGCGGTACAGCTGACTCCTGCACGAGTCGTCGCTGAGGTTGGCAGGGCATGAACTCCAGTGATCTGAAGACAGCCCACGTCGTTCACAAATCCATCGCCCACGACAGCGCGGTGAAACATGTGACAGGTGAGGCTGTCTATGTTGATGACATCCTGGAGCCATCCGGATTGCTGCATGTCGGTTTTGGTGTCAGTTCATGTGCCCACGGAAGGATTTGCCGAGTGGATCTTTCCCGCGTCGTGGCGTTTCCAGGTGTTGTTTCGGTGATTTCCGCACGGGACTTGCCGGCTGGGAACGACATCAGCCCGATGCAGACCCGGGATGAAGAGATTTTGTGTAGCGGCGAAATTCACTTCCACGGTCAGGTGCTGTTTGCTGTGGCAGCGGAAAGTCGTGACATAGCCCGTCGAGCGGTGCTGCTGGCGGAAATCGATGTCGAAGAGTTGCCGGCCATTCTGGATTTTGAGGAGGCAATAAAACAAAAATCCTGGGTCGCCGAACCACATGAAATGAAGCGCGGCAATCCAGACCGGGCGATAAGGCAGTCCGCACACCGGCTCAAGGGTGAATTGCATCTGGGGGGTCAGGATCACTTCTATCTTGAGGGCCAGGCATCCATGGCCGTGCCGCAGGAGGACGGTGACATGCTGATCTATTCATCCACCCAGCATCCCTCAGAACTCCAGCACCTGGTCGCACAGGCCCTGGGCCGGGCTGACAACGCGGTTACCGTGGAAGTACGTCGAATGGGCGGTGCTTTTGGCGGCAAAGAGACCCAGGCGGCGCAATGGGCGGTTATCGCCGCTTTGCTCGTAGATCGAACCGGGCGCCCAACGAAATTAAGGCTGGATCGTGACGACGACATGATCAGTACCGGCAAACGCCACCCTTTTCGAATCCGTTATGACGTTGGTTTCAATGAAAAAGGTGTGATCAACGGTATTGATGTGGAACACGCGGTCCTGTGCGGCATGTCGGCAGATTTATCTGCTCCGATCAGCGACCGGGCGATGTTTCACAGCGATAACGGCTATTACCTGCCCAATGTCCGCATTCGCTCCTACCGCTGCCGGACCCATACCGTTTCCAACACGGCCTTCCGCGGTTTCGGCGGCCCACAGGGCATGATGGGCATTGAACGGGTTATCGATGCCATTGCCGCACATCTGGATAGGGAACCGTTCGAGGTACGTTTGGCCAATTTGTACGGTGGGGAAGGCCGTAATATCACGCCTTATCACATGAAGGTGGAAGACAATGTATTGCCGGAACTGATGCGAGACCTGGCGGAGTCTTCGGCATACGTGCAACGACGTGAGGAGATTGCAGCATTCAACCGGCAAAGCACGGTCATAAAGCGCGGCATTGCACTGACGCCGGTCAAATTCGGAATCTCTTTCACCACCTCTTTTCTGAACCAGGCCGGCGCACTGGTTCATGTGTACAAAGACGGCAGTATTCATCTCAATCACGGTGGCACGGAAATGGGGCAGGGCCTGTTCATCAAAGTGGCCCAGGTCGTGGCCGATGCATTTGGGGTCGATTTGGTCCAGGTCAAAATTACCGCAACCCACACCGGCAAGGTGCCCAACACCTCGGCGACTGCTGCATCTTCGGGCACCGACATGAATGGCATGGCTGCACTCAATGCAGTCAATAAAATCAAAAAGCGGCTGATTGATTTTGCAAGCGAAAAATACGGGGTGGAGCGCGAAGAAGTGAGTTTTATCGAGGGGCAGGTCCGGATGGGTGAGCAAAATATGCCTTTCACGGATTTAATTATGGAGGCATACCTGGGCCGTGTGTCCCTCTCCGCAACGGGCTTTTACCGCACACCCAAAATCTGGTATGACCGGGAAACCGCGCGTGGCCGGCCGTTCCTGTATTTCGCTTACGGAGCCGCAGTCTCGGAAGTGGAAATCGATACCCTGACCGGGGAAAACCGTATTCGGCGCGTAGACCTCCTGCACGATGTGGGCAAATCATTGAATCCGGCGATCGACCTGGGACAGATTGAAGGTGGATTCGTACAAGGCGCCGGTTGGCTGACCACGGAAGAATTATGGTGGGATGGAAAAGGCGGTTTGCGGACACACGCACCTTCAACCTACAAAATCCCGGTCAGCAGCGATGTGCCGGAGGAATTCAACGTCAGGATATGGGCGCCTGGAATAAACCGCGAGCCCACCATCCATCGGTCCAAGGCGGTCGGGGAACCGCCGCTTATGCTTGCCATATCAGTACATAGCGCCCTTAATCACGCCATCAAAAGCCTGGCTCCTTCCCGGGCCTTGCCTGCCCTGGATGCGCCTGCAACACCAGAGCGAATTTTGATGTGCATTCGGGATCAGAGATTGCCTGATGAGCAAAGTGAGGCTCCATAAGGCAAATGAATTGGTGCACAGATTTCAGAGAGCTTGTTGGTGAGCAAACCTGTGTTCTGGTGACTTTATACCTGCTCAGTGGTTCTGCACCGCGCGAGTCTGGCAGCCGGATGCTGGTTACCCAAAAGGGTATTAGCGGAAGCATTGGCGGGGGTAACCTCGAGTTCAAAGCATGCGACAAAGCACGTGATTTATTGTCAGGACATCCCGCCGGCCACCAGGAGCAGGAAATTTATGGATTGGGACCGGTACTGAATCAATGCTGCGGCGGGGCAGTGACGCTGCTTTTTGAGGTGTATGGACCAGGTGCCCCTGATTGGCTTGATGCAATAATCACGGCGCAGGAAATCGGTGAACCGTTCGTGTTGGCATCGAGGGTAGACTGCGCGGTATCTTTTAAGCAGCTTGTCACTCCGGAGATGGTCACAAATGATTCCATTCCGGCCGGAGTAGCTGAAGAAGCAAGGGGTCTGCTTCAAGCGAGCCCGGATGATGGGAAAAAAGAGCGCATCATTACCGTTGATACCTCAAACCAGACTTGGTGGCTTGAGCCTCCAAACGTTGATTTACCACATATCATGCTGTTTGGAGCCGGTCATGTCGGTCAGGCAGTGGCCCTTGCGCTGTCACCACTACCCTTCCGGGTAAGCTGGATTGATGGCAGGGAAGGGCTGTTCCCAAGCGATTTGCCAGCTGCCTTTATGACCGTTTTGAGCGAAGATCCCCCAGCGGAGGTTGCAGGTGCAGAGCCGGGCAGTATTTTTGTGGTCATGACGCACAGCCATCAACTGGATGAAGATATCTGCTTGCAGGTTTTGCAGCGAGGCGATTTTTCCTGGCTGGGATTGATCGGCTCCGACACCAAGCGCCGCCGCTTTGTTCACCGCCTGGAGCAACGAGGCATCACACCGGCACAGCTTGAAAGGCTGGTCTGCCCGATCGGGCTGAGCAGTATTCAAGGAAAGCAGCCTGCAACTATCGCCCTCAGCCTGGTTGCCCAGTTAATGACTCAGGCACCCACGACGGCAGGGTGCGCTACGAGTTGAAAACACCCTGGCGCCGGTTAATTCGGACGTTATGTGTAAGAAGGAGGTCATATCGGTGTTCGACCCGAGTCAATTTCGAGTAAATGAGGCTTGGATAGCATTCAAGCTAAACGACGCACCGGTTGTAAC
>Ga0114949_10001659_pt1 | contig 13606 bp, 10 predicted proteins | sample N074metaG_FD_83505 | JGI IMG/M metagenome (GOLD analysis project Ga0114949, IMG submission 83505) | Deep subsurface microbial communities from Kermadec Trench to uncover new lineages of life (NeLLi) - N074 metaG | ecosystem: Environmental > Aquatic > Marine > Ocean trench > Sediment | place... | reverse complement strand
TGTTGCTTTTTAGAGGCTCCACTCAATATCATAAATGGTTTAATGTTGTCTTGACAAAAACGTAAGGCTATCGCATCAATTTCAACCCCGTATTTGTCCGCTAGAGTTTTCAGATAATGATACAGCGGCTGATAATGCATATAATTCTTGTTAGGAAACAGCCTTCCATTTGCCAGGGCTTCTTTAATTACAAACCGTCTATCCTTGACGATGGAGTCACTGAATATTGCACCTATACGTTGGTCCAGTATGTTATAGGTAACCTGAAACACCTCAAATAGCCTGTATCCTTCAACTTCAACCTCCAGGGCCGTTTTAACGACCTCTAACTGGTTGGGCCCGCTTGTAGTAATGCCAACTCGCAGGCCATAGGTCTCTTTCAACTCAGCCAGTCTGTTTAGAATAGGTACATTGCTGAGAATCCCGGATTCGAATGTAGCCGAATGGACTTGGTAAGTGCTGAGAAATGGAAATAGTTTTATTGATCGTTCCCATTGTTGGTTGAGTTTTCCTAAAGAATGCTCTTTAATCTCATGTTGCATCGCATTGAGATCAAAGTTAGCGGTATAGGTATATCCCCATTTGGTGGCGACTTCGATTTTCTCGTCCTTGACATCATTGACCCAGTCGATTAAAAGCTGCTCGGCATGCCCATAGCCCGGGGCTGTATCAAAATAACGTATCCCCCTGTTATATGCATAATTCAGCAATTGAAATCCCTTATCTCTAAATGTTTCCAGGTCGACTTTTTCAGTATCAAGGTCGTGCTTAATGTTAATATATTGAGGTCTGCCGATTGCTGCCGTACCTAAGCCTAGGTGCATATCATTAATCTATTTAGACTTGTAGACAAGCTTACATTTTTGACAAACTATTTCATCATCTTGTTTTTTCAACTCAATACCAGTCAGGTATTTATTTGCGTATTCACGTACCCAGCCAACTGATGGGTCCTTTGCGTTAATATCGACGTTGTAATTCTTAACGGCCTCAAAAAATTTTCCGCTGTACTCTTGCTGTCCCCAGCAATTCGGGCATAGGCCTCCTGGTGTTGTACCATCGCCAGGAAATGGCTTTTTCTTCAAGAAGTTCAACAGGGATTCTAATATATTGGACATATTCGTCGTAAATTTTGATTTAAGATTTAAATCTACCTTAAGCAACCCAAATCATAAACTGTCTTCAAAGGTTTTCTATAAGTAAGTCTAAGTAATTAGCTGGCTGGAAGAATGATGCACCTCAAAAATCGTGAGTATTTTGATTTATGTCTGACCGTCCGTTTTCGGCCAATAGCGGCCGTTCACACTCACTATGGAAACCCCACTTTGTCCAGCATATGCTGCCAGCGGGCGTCACTGTGAAGGGATTCAAAAGAGGGCTCAATCTTAAACCAATACATTTCACCTTGTAGTTCTGGGAGGCTTTTTCCAGCCACTCAAAAGCAGTATCTACCCTGCCAACACAATCTGATGCTCACACACCTTCTTTGATTCTTTCCCATAATCCTCCGACAACTATAGTTCATCCTCTTTATTGATACAACCATTCAGATATACATCAAACTGGCACATCTGACAAATTATTTGAACCAAAATCTTACGTATGCCAGTTCTGGTGTCTTTCTGGTAAGCTCATTAAAGTGTAACCTGATAAATTGCTTTATTTTTGAACAAATAAACACCTATCGGGATGGCAGATTTTTTTAAGTGGAACTTATGCGTAATTCTATCTTCAGTATTATTTTTTGGATGCTCAAATAATGATGATGAACTTCAAGTCACGGGGGTACTTTCAGGGTTGATCGTAGATGCTGAAACGGGTGCTTCTTTAAGTAATGTAAGTATCATTGTATTTGATGCTAATACCAATGCCCCAACAGGCAATACGTTTTTATCAGATGTAGATGGAAATTATAGTATTGAATTATTAACTGGATCTTACTTTATTAAGCTATCCAAGCAAGGATACAGCAGGGTGCCAACATTAGACATTAGCCCGATTTCCTTTGCTATTATCGCTGGACAAACATTTGACAAACCGGTGGAGATGTTTAAAAGTAACTTAAATAATACGGGTTTCATATCAGGCAATGTTATTTCAGGGAACGAACCTCAGGGGGGCGCCCTGGTAGTGGCTTATAATGGCACTATAGGATTTTCCAGTGTTACTGATCAAAATGGAGATTACAACATATATAACGTTTCTGCAGGTGATTATTCTGTAAAAGCTTTTCTAGCAAACCATAACTCTAGTGAATTAAATATAGCAGTGACTACAGATATGGAAACTTCCTCGACTGACCTGCTATTATCAACTGGAGCAACTGGTCAGGTAACAGGACAGATAACATTTTTGGCTACTCAAAACATTGAGGTTGATGTTGCACTGACGCATCCCGGTACAGGTGAAACTATCCCTGGGTTGACGACCCATACATCGAACTTTTCTTACAGTATATCGGGTGTTCCCGATGGGATATACATCGGAAGGGCAACTTATGAAAATGACAACAAAGTAGTGGATCCTGATCGAATTGTAAAATTTGGAGAACCTACTGTATCTGTTTATGCAGTGTCAACAGAACTTAATTTTGATGTTACCGGTGCGGTACAATTAATAGGGCCTTCCAATGATTTTAGCACTTCTGAACCCGCCCTAGTGGATACTTCCCCATTACTTGAATGGACTGCGTATTCGAGTACTTCTGATTATGTAATCGAGGTGGTAAATTCTGATGGGAAGATCATCTGGGGTGGTTTTAACAACGATAATGCGTTGACCAGCAAGAACATTATTATTCCAAGTGACCAGACGAGCATTCAATTCAATATTGATAACAATGCAACAGAGCCTTTAGAAGTAGGGAAAATTTATCGCTGGAGAGTCTACGCTAGTAAAGACGATGTAAAAGAAGAAACTGGTTGGAAACTTATATCGGTAAGTGAAGACCAACAGGGACTGATTAAGGTGTTATTGTAGCCATTTCAATTACTCCTTTATTTAGCACCAGCTTAATCATTATTACCAATGTAATATTATCATATTCCGTTACGATCTTTCCAAATGAATACTATATATCTTGCCAAAGTTTTTTAAAACTGGATTTAATTCATTTAAACATATTTGTTATGAAGGCTTATAAGTTTATTCTGACAGTATTATTAGTCGGATCATTTTCTAACTTTTCACTTGCGCAAGCGAGCATTAACCCAGGTCTTGCCTTTGGATCGGAAATAGAGACTGTTGGCATAACATTAGGAGGCGAATATTTTGTTAGTAGCAAAGTTTCCATTGCTCCCGATTTCATTTTCTATCTCCCAAATAAAAATTCCCAGGTGTTCGGTGGGACTAAGACAGAAATCAAAAGCAAACTTTGGGAATTGAACGGCAATGTTCATTACTATTTTGTTGATAAAGCTAATATTGCTTTTTATGGCCTTGGGGGTTTGAATTATTCACATGTTGGTGTTGAGTATAAGCAAACTGATGTAGACTCAGGATTAGTAGAAGCTCAGTTCGATGCTGGGGACGGTGAGGTTGGAATTAATCTAGGAGTTGGAGCTAACTTTTCGATTCGGAAAAACTTTACTCCATTTACGGAGTTAAAGTATGTGGCGGGAAGCACCGACCAGGTGGTATTTAGTGCAGGAATAAAATTCGAACTGCAGTAAGCTTGTTAAAACCCTTTTAAGGTCAAGTTCACGTAGTCAACGAGCGTTTATGAGTTGGAGTAAATTCATGCGACTTACTACGCGCTTCATTCCAAGAATGGACACTTACACCTGATACTTTAAATACACCGTCTTTCGACGCATATAATGCTCCAATCCATGTTTGCCATCGTCTCCTCCAATACCCGAATTTTTCCAACCAGCATGATAGCCATGAATAGATTCTGCCAAACTTCGATTGACGTATAATTCCCCTACCTCCATATCTCTAACCGCTCGCATAATTTTATTCATATCATTTGTCATGATATACCCTGCCAATCCGAATTTGGTATCATTTGCTAATTGGATACCTTCTTCGAAGCTGTCAAATTGCATGATAGGGATGACTGGCCCAAAAATTTCTTTCTGCATTATTTCCATATTCTGCGTTGGATTCAAAATGACAGTAGGTTGATACCAGTAACCTTTATTGAACATACCACCTTTTAAAAGATCCCCTCCTAAAGCAATTTCCGCTCCTTGCTTCTTGGCTTTATTCACATATTTCCGGACTTTTTCTAGTTCGGTTTTATTTATTTTTGGACCTATTTGCGTACCCCTTTTGAAGGGGTCACCCACTCTGGTTTTTTGCATTTTTTTGATGAATTTTTTAATAAACTTATCAGCAATACCACTTTGCACATAGGTTCTTTCATTACAAATACAGGCCTGTCCACAATTTAACATTCTGGCAGAATAGGCATTTTCTACTGACATATCCAAGTCAGCATCATTTAAAATGACCATGGGTGCTTTTCCTCCCAATTCCATTGAAATGGTGGTGAGGTTATTCGCAGCCATTTTGGTGATCTTTTTACCCGTTTCGCTGCCTCCAGTAAAAGTAATTAACTGGGGAATTTCGCTTTTAACCAGTTGTACACCTACTGTATTCCCATACCCGCAAACCACATTGACAATGCCAGGAGGAAGACCTGCTTTTTCGCCTAATTCCACTAAAGCCAAAGCGGTCATTGACGTATCTTCGTGTGGTTTAAACACTATCGCATTTCCAGTTATCATAGCGGGTGCGATTTTTCTTAGGGCCATTGCAAACGGAAAATTCCAGGCAATTATGCCTACCACAACCCCGATTGGTTGTGGGATATTCCACATCACTTCACCAGGATTATCAGGTGACATCCATTCGCCTTCGATTCTTCGGTCAAATTCTGCATAATACTTTAGCCAATTGTTACCAAAGTCAATTTCTCCCAAAGATTCAGTGATCGGTTTGCCGACTTCTTCTGTGAGTAAATTGGCTAGTTTGGTTTTATTTCTATCGATCAATGCCGCCCATTTACGCATGACATAGCCTCTATCCACACCTGTTAATCTTGACCAGGCTTTTTGTGCTTTTTGTGCACTTTCTAATGCTTCTTGCACCTGTTCTGGAGAAGCCTCATAAATTTTGGCCGAAATGCTCTCATCAACAGGGTTGATGACATTGATGCTGTGGGCAGAAGTTACCCATTTACCGTTGATGTAGTTTTTAAAGTCTTTCATTTTGTAGATCGTTGTACTGCTCGGTTCTTTTTTAATAACTCAAATGCTTTCTGTTCATCTTCTCCTATCAGAGCTGTATACCTGACAATATCAGTAAACCCTCCTTCATTACACTTTGGACGGGCAGGCATGATGGCGGCAAGTTGGCATGAATACAAATTACAAAAAATGTAATGAAGTGCATCTACTCTGCTAATTATCGGGGATTGTTGGGCGTTTGCTTTCGGCCTCAATAGTGGACGTATGTTTGAATGGGAGGTAATATCCTACTTATCTAGCTGCTCCGAAAGTATTATTTCACCGTCACCGGGCAAAACAGAATAAAGTACATAGAATCCCAGGGCATCTTTTTTAATCTTAAGCCGGAGCCGATTTTCTTGCTTGGCTTTTTTATTAAGTACTGTAGTCTTCCATGTACTTGGCACATAAGTTTTTAGGGTAATTGGAACGTCATAAACTGTTGGATCAAGGTCAGATGAAATATTTACAACAATATTATCCTCCTGTACCACGCTAGTTATTTCTGTATTTTTTCTTTCTCTAATATATTTTGTGACGTCAGCAAAAGTAGCAATCCACAAATAAGCCTTTCTTTCATTCATGTAGTTGAAATATTCTTCCAACTCTTCTCCGGTTCTGGGTTCCCAGCCAATTCCGTCTATTCCGTGAAAAACGAGTACTAACCAGATATTATTATATGTAATGCAAGTATCCACCCACGACTTCATTACTTCCATACTGACATAGTTAAGCGGGCCTCTTTGCCATTGGACGTATTCCTTTTCTGATTCACCAGGAGGTCTTTTGCTGGATCTGTTGAGTTCATCAAGATAAGGTTCCGGCATTCGGTTTCGTAACGCAGGATATATTTTATATGCATATTCCATCACTCGCTGGTTCTCTGTACCATAAGGGCACTCGGCAGAAAAGGTATATTTCTCACCCAAAAATTTCTGAATGTCTGCCTTACTTTGTTCCAGCTCGTATAATAAATTAACCTCATCCAATACCGCTAATCGAGGGTGAGTCACGGTATGACTGGCTATTTCATGACCTTCGGCGACGTAAGCTTGGTAATCTTCCCAAGTAGTGGTGTCTACAGAATTATCATGAAAAACAACTTGATCTATACTCTTTAAATTATGGTTTCTTACGTGCTCGTAGCCTTCATCCATCAACTCATGAGCTTCTGTGATCTTACCGGATTCAAAAAGAGAGCCTGCTTTGGAATGGTATTCAACAGCTTCATTCATACCGGTAAAGCCAATCAAAGAAGCCCTTTCAAAAAAGTTGTCTGAGTTGGTATTACTTGAAGCTGTTTCTTTAATTATTTCATCATTCGGTCTTCCAATAAACTTGCCCTTACTTGATCCATTTACCTTTCCCGTAATAATATAAAATGTTCCTGGTATACCGAATTTGTTCATAATCGGTCTGGCCACAGTAAATTGATTGATGGTGCCATCATCATAAGTTATGGATATGGCCGATTGCTTATCTCCTTGCCATTTAGTAATGGCAGTATAACCAAGGTTATCTTCCATTTTAATTTCACAGGCAACAAAAAATAATACTATCCCGAAAAGGGAAATGCAATTTTTCATAATACACATGGCATGTGAACAAAATACCATAAATATACTCAAAGAGATATGTATAGGGTTGATTATGGATGTTTACTCATCAAACTACCGTTCATACCGGTAAGGCACTGCTCAAGGAAATTTTCTTTGTTAAATTCCAGATTAGAACTTACTTATCTTTTTACACCAAACAATTTAAAACCATGAAACAATTTATTAAAACAATCAAGACCCTATTACTGGCGCTGCTTTTTGTTGCTGGCACCAGCATCACCGTGGTGGCCCAGATTACCAGACCCAGAGCACCTAGCCCTGCGGCGAAAGTGAGTCAAACCATTGGCATCTCTAAAGTGACCATAAAGTATTCCAGACCGGCTGTTAAAGAACGGGAGGTTTATGGGATTCTGGCCCACTATGGATATAAGAAGCTTGGATTTGGCACCTCAGAAGCAGCTCCATGGAGAGCCGGAGCCAATGAAAATACTACCATTACTTTTTCCCATGATGCCACTGTGGAAGGTCAACCCATTCCAGCCGGGACCTACGGTCTATTTATTGCTCCCACCGAAAATGGAGAGGCGGAAGTCATCTTTTCTAAAAACAGTAGTTCATGGGGAAGTTTTTTTTACGACCCCGCGGAAGACCAGTTGAAAGTGACAATATCCTCCGAAGAAATCCCTTCTAAAGAAAGATTGACTTTTGATTTTGTAGATATTGATGCACAATCAGCGGTGGCTGTATTGGACTGGGAAAAGAAGCGTTTTCCTTTCACAGTTGCCTTCGATGTACATGAAATCGTACTGGCCAATGCCCGTGAGGAACTCAGAGGGGTAAAAGGCTTTAGCTGGCAGGGTCCGGCGTCGGCCGCCAACTACTGCTTACAAAATAATATCCACCTTGAAGAAGGAATCAAATGGGCAGATCAAGCGATAAACAACACTAGGAATTTCAACACGCTATCTGTAAAGGCCGGATTAACCGCGGCTATGGATAACGATGCAGGTGCGCTTTATGATGAGGCGGCTGGGCTGGCCAGTAAAAACCAGTTGAACCGTCTTGGATATCAGGCAATGGGTGCTGGCGATCATGAAAGGGCCCTCGAATATTTTAAGACCAACGTGAAGAACAACCCGGAAGACCCCAACATGTACGATAGCATGGCTGAGTGTTACAAGAACATGGGTGAGGACAAAGAGGCTATTAAAAACTTCAAAAAATCGCTGTCCATGAACCCTCCTGTGAATGTGAAAGCAAACTCGATTAAGAATCTTAATGAACTTGGAGTAGATACCTCAGCCTATGTGGCGGACAACTAGTTCTGTCTCCATTTATTGATAAAAAAGGCCGCTACTTCCACAGTGGCTTTTTTTCTTTAAATTCGGATATGATACATACCATTGATCTGAACTTTCAGGGTTTGCCTAAGGCAATTGCTTCATTTCTGGTACCAACAGAGGAAGGTCCGGTATTAATAGAAACAGGTCCTCACAGTACACTTCCATATCTCCGGGAAGGCGTTAGTAGGCTGGGTTATGACCTGTCAGAAATTAAGAATGTTTTAATAAGCCATATTCATCTCGATCACGCGGGTGCCGCCTGGTACCTGGCAAGCCAGGGTGCCAAGGTATTTGTTCATAGTATGGGGTACAGACATTTAAAGGACCCCGAACGACTAATGGCTTCTGCGGAGCGCATTTACGGGGATAAAATGGACCAGTTGTGGGGAAGTATGGAAGCTATCTCTAGTGAGCAACTGATGGAGGTGGTGGATGACCAGCCCATAGAAATAGGAGATAGGGTATTTAAGCCGTGGTACACACCAGGACATGCCATACATCACCTGGCCTGGCAAATGGGCGAAACCCTGTTTACCGGGGACGTGGCAGGGGTTAAAATTGGAAGCGGACCGGTCATGCCACCATGTCCGCCACCCGATATTAATATTGAAAATTGGATTCAATCAATTGATTTAATCCGTGAAATGAAATTGAAGAAACTTTTTCTAACACATTTTGGAGTTATAGACAATATTTCTGCTCACCTGGATGAATTGCAAGAACGATTATTGGCATGGTCCCAATGGATTAAGCCCTACTGGGAAGCTCAAACACCAGCTTCGGTGGTCACAGCTCCGTTCCAGCAATTTGTAGCCAGTGAACTGCGCCAAAGTGGTCTTTCAGATGTCGATATAGCAATCTATGAAGCTGCCAATCCTTCCTGGATGAGTGTTTATGGCTTGCTTAGATACTGGGAAAAAAGAGGCCAATAGATATCTGTAATTCACATATAATCAACATTTTATGATTTAGGAGGTTACATTTAGCAAACTTATAATATTAATATATGAGTAATAACTATAAATATAGTGGGATTAGCTTACACCATACAAGACCGTTTAGAGGGAAATGCCAGACAACGCCAGAGGTTGAGACAAGTAGGTATGGCTAGGTCACGGTCACAGGAAATCCATCTGGAGTACTTAAGACTTGAGGCTCAAACCTTCAATGAAATGTTGCTGGAACTGCAAAACAGACGGTGGACAATTTTCAAAAACAAGAAATTCTCCCTTATGTTGTCAATTTTTGCCATGTCCGTCTATGTCGTTGGTGTTTTCTATATGTTCAAGGAATTAGACCTAAGTAAAGTGGAACAATGGCAATTTGCTATAACAGCACTGCCGTTTTGGTTAATTCTGGTACTAATACCTATGGCCATTATTACTTTTCTTACTACCCGCAGTACTCGTTCTTGATCGCACCCCCGGCCCCAACCCTCGTAATTGGTAATTTCAAAACCGTGCCTTTAGCCCAACTATAAATGACCTCGGCATTCCCGGTCGTAAGCCGGCAGGCCTCCGGGCTACGTTATAAACCTGGTCCGTTAGATTTCTAATACTGCCGAATAGGGTTATATTTTTGTGTAAGTTAAAGTTGGTACTGAAGTCCACTACGAATTGGCTATCGGTACTTTCATTAAGAGGGATGTCTCCCTGACCAGGTACGGTTCGCAATGCGCTCTGATACTTGGAGCTGAGATTAACGCTAAATTTTCCTGATTCCAAACCTAAAAACAAGGCCAGTTGATGCTTGGGCAGATAAGGTAACTCATCTCCTTCTTCAACCTTGCCCCAGCCATCGAATTCACTATCAAATGAGTTTTGAAACTCACCTTCGGTTAAAGTATAGGTGATTCCAACCGGCAAACTTAAAGAAGATTTGGCTGTTGCCAATAGGTCATAGCGGAGTTCAAACTCAATGCCCCATACATTGACATCGCCTCCATTGAACTGGTCAATGGTGCCTTGTCCTCCTGATGACGCAAAATCAGAACCCAACAAGTTGCTGTAGTCATTGAAAAACAGCACACTTTGTATATAAAGTGCTTGGTGTTGGAACCGGAATCCTAACTCATAATTCACACTTTCTTCTGGCTCCGTTCCTTCCTTGGAACCTGGAGGAGAAAACCCTTTGTGAATCCCCAGGAAGGAATTCCATTTAGAGTTGATTTTATAGTCTACGCCTATGCCCGGGATAACCACATCCACTTTATTGGATCGAATAGATAAGTCTGCACCCGTTCTGGTGGGATCTTCCTTACCATAATCCAGTCGCTCAATATCAATATTTTCGTACCGTAACCCTGGAACCATGGTCCATGGTCCTACCTGAAGGGTATATTGAAGATAGCCGGCAAATGCATTGGCAGTCTCTACGCGATTACTTTCTGTTCCCAGTGTCCCACTGTTGGTCAACATCATCACACCGTCTTCCATTTTGTATTTGTCAACCCACTGAAATCTGTCGATTTGATCTTGATGGAACCTAAAACCAATTTCCAGGTCATTTTTTATAGTTTCAGATCCAAAACGGAACCCCAGAACGGTTTGGAGTCCTTTCGAATAGTATTCGCGGTTATTAGCCTTCACCTCTAAGGCATCACCGTTGAGTGAAGTGGCTCCGCGTATAATGTCAAACTCTTGGTTATATTTGATGGGGTCATCCAGGATTTTACTGATACTAACCTTGTCACCATCCTCAGACGCCTTTACTTTATTCAGCTTGTACCAATTCCGTTCAAAGTCCGTGCGGTATATTGTGGTGGTTACATCCATAAAATCAAATGGCTGTATCTGATGCCTTAGCATTACTTGCCGTTGCCTGGTATTCATTACATCCTTTTGAGATCCCGAGTATCGTCTAAAAGGAGTGGCTTGAAAATCAATATCTGTTAAACCCAAGTACGTTTCATCCGATGCTCCGATTGTTTGTCCTAATTTGAGGGTTAATGATTGATGGATTTTTGCATCTGGGTTGGTATTTATCCTAATCTTTGCTATATAATCCTGAAGGTCGTATCCAGTATCTCCACCGTTGTCTAACTCTTTGAAGCCATCTGAATGAGCTTGATAAGTTTCCAATGAAAAGCCAATATTCTTATAACTATCCCCAATTACAGCGTGTACCGTACGGGACCCATAGTTGCCGCCCAGGACGCTGACTTTTCCTGCAAATTGATTGGGGATTTGTGTACTGATGAAATTAATGGCGCCACCGGTGGTATAAGGGCCGTATTTAATTTGACTGGATCCTTTTCTTACCTCCACTCCCTGCATTCTCCCTGAAGTGGGGAAATAATAAGCAGCAGGAGCTGCATAGGGGGCAGGTGCCATCAGCACGCCGTCTTCCATAATGGTGATCTTTGAGCTTCGCTCTACTCCGGAACCGCGAAGTCCGATGTTGGGTCGTAATCCAAACCCTTCTTCTTCCTGTATATTAACTCCAGGAATGTTCCTTAGTATTCGATGAATATCACCATAATTAAACTTGTCTAGTTCGGCAGGTCCTAAATAGTGCACAGATCCTGGTATGTCCTGCAGGCCCTGGTGACCACCGGAAAGAGAAGTCCGTTCGATCACTATTCCCGGGATTTCTATAAAGTCTTCTTTTAATTCCCAGCGAACTATTAAGTCTTCTCCCGGGCCAATTACCACTTGCTGGGTTAGTTTTTGAAAGCCCAGGCTGGAAACCTCTAAATGAAAAGTTCCACTGGGAATGTCGTTTAGCACAAACCTTCCTTTTCCATCTGATACGGTTCCCTGTTTCAGTTCGTCCAGAAAGATATGAGCGCCAGCTATTATATTCTCGCTGCCGGTCTCCGTTAATCTCCCTGTAATGCTGGCAGTTTGAGCATATAGGCCGGTTGTACTTATATGTACTAACAGAAGTAGAAGTATATTTTTCACACTATTCTTACTTAGACTAATTTTAAATAACGTGAGTAAAGGTAGAAACAGGACGGGATGGACACAATACACCATTAAAGGTATTTTGTGTCTAACAAAATTGGGTATCAGTACCTAACATTAGGTACTAGTGTCGTGTCATGTATGAAATGACACTATGCGCTGATGATGCCGGTTTTTACTGCATACAGGGTCAGTTCAGTTACCGAGCCCAACGCTAGTTTTTTCATTACATTCTTTCTATGGGTGTAAACAGTATGATGACTCAAGTATAACTTGTCAGCAATTTGACGGGCGTTCATTCCACTAACGGTCAATTGGACGATCTCTACTTCTCTCACGGAAAGTTCTGTTGGCAGGCACTCATCCTCAGGGTCTTTGTTCAGATGTTTTTCAAGGATCAGGTCCAACACTTTGTTGCAAAAGAATTTTTCTCCCTTAGCGGTGGCGTAAATCGCCCCCACAATTTCTTGTTGGCTGCATTCCTTGGTCACATATCCACTAATTCCTATTTTTATTACGTCAAATATATTCGACTTGTCATTGTCGGAAGAGATTATCAGGATCTTGGTATTTGGACTCAGTATCTTTACTTCCCGCAGGTCACTAATTGACACGAAGTCGCGTAGATTATAGTCTACCAATAGTACTTGAGGTTGCTCGGATTTCAAAGTATTCCTTAGGTCATCCAAGGAATTTATTTCATTAAGCAGCTGAAGATCTTTCCTTTCATTTATAAAAGATTTGAGACCTACTTTGGTCAGCGCTTGTTTATCTGCAATGGCGACCTTAATGGAAGACACAATTATTATTTAGAATGATTATAAATTATTGCAATATAACGGCGAAAAGCTAAAGAAGGAAATCAATGGGGAATTTATAACGGGGATGTATAAAAAAAGATCTGCCCGGAGACAGATCTTTTAGATTTTAATTTCCAGCCATTACGGCTTCAGGCTGATACGAGAGATCGGGACGGATGCGGCCGTCATAAGATTCGAATTTCCTGGTGATCGCCATGGTTCGGTCCATGAGGTCTTTAATATCACCTAAGGCTTCCTGTGTTTTTGCTTGCTGTGCATAAAATTCTTCGGCGCTTTTTGCCCATTGTACTACCATGATTAACGGCTCGGTACCCAAACCACCGGTGTATATGCGATAGCCTTGAGGAATGTTTTTGGAGGTGTAGAGCTCTTTCCATTCCTTACTGATGGCTTTGGCTTCGGTTTCTTTATCCGCGTAGACAAAGTGATAATCGAAATGTCTGAAATAAACTCCCTCTTCCACAATTTCTCCGCTATTATAAGAGAGTTCATTTGATAGATTCAACACGTAATCTCTGTGAGTATCGTATGTACCATCAAACTTTGACATCAGAGCCTTGGTGCCTTCTTCACCTAAAGCCTCATTGAGCGCTTCAAAAACCGGGCGGCTATCTAAAGCAGCCATATTGTCAATGGGGCTTACATAAAGATATCGCATATCATCCAACGAAACAGCCAAATACTCAGCACCCACGGCGCCATGCTCTTTAAGTACTTCACTAAAAGCCTTACTTGCCGTTT
>Ga0114949_10001658_pt1 | contig 13608 bp, 7 predicted proteins | sample N074metaG_FD_83505 | JGI IMG/M metagenome (GOLD analysis project Ga0114949, IMG submission 83505) | Deep subsurface microbial communities from Kermadec Trench to uncover new lineages of life (NeLLi) - N074 metaG | ecosystem: Environmental > Aquatic > Marine > Ocean trench > Sediment | place... | reverse complement strand
AGAACGGTAACTTCTGGCAGAACGGTAACTTCTGGCAGAACGGTAACTTCTGGCAGAACGGTAACTTCTGGCAGAACGGTAACTTCTGGCAGAACGGTAACTTCTGGCAGAACTAGCATTACTGATTTTAGGAGCTGCGATTAACGAAAATTCGCGGCTTTTTGGTTCCGCTGCTTGCTCTTTGCAGGCATTTAGGCCCGATTAGCTCGCTAGTCGGGCCTTTTCTTTGTGTGGAGTTGGGCTTCACTATTTCGTCCTGGGAGATATAATGCCCAGATGAAAATAAGAATATCGTATTTACATCAGCTAGTTACGTTCTTATCTTTGGGCGTACTCTCCGCTATTGCTACAGCAGAGCCGGAGCCCTATGTCTTCACTGAATCCAGCCTCACTGGAGAGTTAAGTCAGGTAGTTGCACGGAAAGTATTTCAGGATTCCCGAGGCTTTCTGTGGATACTTACTCAAGAAGGGCTAAATAGATACGATGGTAAGCAAAATAGAATCTTCAGATCGGATGCAAATGCGCCTGACACGTTAAGTAATAACGTTCTGCGTGGTGTAGTAGAGGATTCCGTCGGAGATCTTTGGTTTGGGACAGATGGGGGTGGATTAAACCGCTACATCTCGGAAAATGAAACTTTTGAAAATATAAGAAAGGGCCGAGATTCAACGCAATCGCCTTTGGCAGACAGGATATGGTCAATGAGCGCCGGACTGGATGGTAAAATTTGGATTGGATATAAAGAGGGTGGTTTCAGCGCTTTCGATCCCCAATCTAGAATATTTCGCCACTTCACTTCGCATCGCTGGCCTGTTATTACAAATGATTCCGTTACGGATATTCACGAAGAAGTTAATGGTGACGTCTGGATTGCAACGGACGGAAATGGGCTTCTGAAACTAGAACTAGCTACTGAATCTCTCACAAAAGTAGGTGGTATTAATCATCCGATAATACCTTTGCCATCAGATGAAATTTCAGATGTGTATCGCGATATTAGGGGCAATTTCTGGGTGGCAATGTCCAATGCTGGAGTTGTCGTAATTGACCCCGTCACATCAATGATTCGAGAGATTAGCCTCATCTTTCTCGATGGGGAGCAAAGGACGGAGGCTCTGAGGGGAGTCCACCAAATATTTGAAGACTCTGTTGGTACTGTTTTCTTAGCAACAAACTACGGCATCGGAATTCTGACTGAACAAGATAACGTGGTCAATCTTATTAAGGTGGACAACCTGGATACGGAATATCCTAGGATATTCTCGATGATCCAGGATCGGTCCGGAGTGTACTGGGTAGGTTCGTATAGAGGCGTTATAAGTGGGTTTAAGTCGTCCTTTTACAAAATTGACTCTGCCAGTGGGCTTTTTGATGAGAATGTGCTGAGCATTGCCAAATCAACCAATGGTACTTTGTGGGTTGGCACTGCAGGTGGACTATATCGTGTGTTACCAAACGATAAGCTGGTAAATGTCTCAAAATCCGGAATATATGCACTAGATGATTCTCCAGTTACCAGCCTGCTGTTTGAGGCGGACCAACTTTGGGTTGGCACGTACGATTCTGGATTGAGCTTAGTAAATTTGATATCGAGAGATGTCCAAAATATAAGAAAAATTGAGGGAGACCTGACTAGCCTTTCGTCGGATAAGGTTACGTCCATGCTGCGAGATTCCTTTGGTAATTTGTGGGTTGGTACGTATGGCGGTGGTATTAACTTGATGCGTCGTGGCGAGAACAAGTTTCTCCGATACGTAAATATTCCGGGGGATATGTCTTCATTGAGTAGCAATAATGTGTACACGTTATTCCAGGAACGAAACGGCGATCTCTGGATTGGCACTGAGGCTGGTCTCAACCGATTCAATTATGATGTAGGCGATTTTGATCGTTTTACACACGATCGAGACAGGCCGGGCAGTCTTTCCAGCCACACCATCTATTCAATTTACGAAGATACCAAGGCACGCCTGTGGATCGGTACCCAGGGTGGTGGTCTTAATATGTGGGAGCCAATTGACAGGAAGAGCTCGATAGGTAAGTTCCAGTACTTTCAATCCAACATTGAGTTACCCAGTAGCACAGTTTATGCGATGCAGGGCGATGAGGTAGGCAATCTGTGGATGTCTACTACTGGGGGTATTACCCGCTTTAATGTAGACACTGGGAAGTATAAGCACTTTACCGTCAAGGATGGTTTAGTTGCCAATGACTTCAATCTTGGAGCTTCTTTTAGGGACTCCAATGGCCGCCTATATTTTGGCGCGGCGACTGGTCTTAACGCTTTCTACCCGGATAGAGTTAGAGATAACAAGGTTGAGCCTTTGCTGGCAATTACCCGCATATCTATACGGAACGAGCAAAAATGGTTCGACACGCCCTATAGCGAAATCGAGGATCTTGATCTTGGCCCCGAGGACCGAATGCTGGGTTTTTCGTTTGTAGCCCTGGATTTTAGTGCGCCCCTCAAAAACCAGTATCGTTACCAGATGGTTGGCTTGAACAAAAACTGGGTTGATCTTGGCAACAGGAATAATGTTGATTTTACAAACCTGCCAACGGGTAGTTATGTATTCCGCGTGCAGGGCAGTAACGCCGACGGGGTCTGGAACCAGAAAGGTATTTCTTTCAATATTGTTATTCATCCACCTTTTTACCTGACCTGGTGGGCATTTGCCGTCTATCTTTCTACCTTTTTGATGGTGGTGCTTTATGTCATTACCAAACAGCGCGAAAAAGAATTTATGCAGCTGCAATATCAGTCGCAATTGGAATCAGACGTGCGTTCCAGAACCCGCGACCTGCGCCGGGCCAACGACAAACTACAATCAGCTGTTGACGAGATTGACCTGGCCCGTGGCGAGGCGGTTGAGGCCAACCAGGCCAAGAGTGAATTTCTCGCAGCGTTGAGTCATGAAATTCGCACCCCTATGCACGGGGTTCTCGGCATGACAGATTTGTTGCTCCACTCTGGTTTGAACGATCGCCAGGAGGGCTTTGCAGAAACGGCCCATGAATCGGCCACAGAGTTATTGGGACTGATCGACAATATCCTCGATTTTTCAAAGATAGAAGCTGGCAAGCTTGTATTGGAAGAAACGACGTTTAATCTCAGGGAGATGGTAGAAAATCTGTGTTACCTCTACGGCGAGTTGGCGCAGACTAAAAATATTGAACTTAACCTGGTGTTTAATGCGGACTTGCGTCGTCAGCTATATGGTGACCCGGTGCGCCTGCGCCAGGTTTTGCAGAATCTTCTTAGTAACGCCATCAAGTTTACCAAGCGCGGTTCGGTAACGGTGGTTATCGATGAGTTAGCCAGGGAGGGTAAGAATCTGCGCCTGCGCATCAGCGTGGAAGATACGGGTATCGGCATGTCAGAGGAGGCGCTACAGCGTATCTTCGAAGCATTCTCCCAGGCAGATTCCTCGACGACCCGACAATACGGTGGCACCGGTCTTGGCCTGTCCATTGCCAAGCAATTGGTTGAATTGATGGATGGCGACCTGGCGGTTAGTTCAAAGCCGGGTTTGGGCACAGCAATGTCGGTGCAGCTGGTGTTGGCCGAATCGCCTATTTATACGGATAAGTTGTCTACCCCTGCGCTGGAGGGCTTCTACGCCGAGGTCGTGGCGCCTGCACCGGAAACGCGTGCCATGTTGCGTAGCCAGCTAGAAGCGCTGTCGCTGAAGACACGCGAATGCGCCACTGTTGAGGAATTGGGCATACATGCTGACCATAAGCGTGTGGTTCTAATCGACGTTGGTTGCCTCTATGACAATGCCACCATAGCGCAAGTACAAAATTTGTCGGAAGATGAGCATACGGTGTTGTTGCTGGTCACACCTTTGTCCATGCAGGGTGTTCCCGATGCGTTGCAGCATGTTTCTCTAACCACCAAGCCAGCCCGTCTGGTCGGTTTAATTAACGACATCCTGGAAGCCATGTCTGAGGAGGGAACTCGCAGTCAGGTTCCGGGTAGTGCGCCAGTTGTACTGCGCTTTTCCCAGCGCGTCTTACTGGTAGAAGATATGGCGGCCAATCAAGAGATTGCGCGCGCTATGCTGGAATCATTTGGTTGTAGTGTAGACATCGCAAAGAACGGTGCTGTTGCTCTGGAGATGTACCAGCAGGAAGAGTACAACTTTATCCTGATGGATTGTCAGATGCCGGTGATGGACGGCTTTGAGGCAACCAGGCACATTCGGCAATATGAATCTCAGCAGTCAGCCAATGTACGAATTCCGATTGTTGCGCTCACCGCAGGTAAAACAGAAGTAGAGAAAGAGCGTTGCTATGCTTCCGGAATGGACCGAATATTGTTCAAGCCTTATTCAACGGTGGAACTTAACCATGTACTGTCGCAATACTTTGATGCTATTGGTGAGGTCGAAACTTTGAAGGCGCCAACTCTCGCGGTGCCTACCAGTGGTGATATTCTTGATCTGAAAGCACTGGATAATATTCGCAGCGTTGATTTGAACACCGGCAACGATTTGCTGGCCAGGGTGTTTGAAAACTTCAAGAGTGATGTTCATTTAAAGCTGGATGAACTGCGAGCCAACGTGACTGACCCGGCAATGCTGTCCGCCGGCGCACATGCTATTAAGTCCATGAGTCTGAATATGGGTGCCAAGGCTCTGAGTGAGTATTGCCGAAAGCGCGAAGCGGATTGGAAGAACCAACTGATCGATGATGCCCCTCGGGAAATCGAAGTCATGCACGGGCATTATCTCGACGCCGTACGCGCATTGGAGCCGCTGATTGAGCCCAGGCAGGAAACCGTAGATTAGGCGGAGCGATACTGCTGGAATGTACTGCTAAAATCGGTATCCAGTAGTTCAGCAATTTTACTGACGGGCATAGGCCTGCTGAAATAATAGCCTTGTAGCAGGTGGCAATTGCGATCCACGAGGTATTGCACTTGTTCCAGGGTCTCTACCCCTTCCGCAACTACCTGCAGGTTCAGGGTGCTTGCCAGCGCAATGATGGCATCCACCAGTGCGCAGCCATCCTGACTGCCTAAATCAGCTACAAAGCTCTGGTCGATCTTTAGGGTGTCGATAGGAAAGCGTTTCAGGTAACTCAGGGAGGAATAGCCGGTCCCAAAATCGTCGACCGCCAGGGCAATACCCAGTTTCTTCAGCTGGCCCAGCTTTTCGATATTGGTTTCTGCATCGGTCATGATGGCTGATTCTGTCAGCTCCAGTTCGACTCTCTCTGGAGCAAGACCAGATTCTTCCAAAAATGCTTGCACGCTGTCGGCAAGATTCGGCTGGTTAAATTGCAGCGGAGAGAGGTTGACGCAAACGCGGAAGTTGTTATACCCGTCCGCATCCCAGGCGGCACAATTGCGTGCTGCCTCCCGTAAAACCCAGTCGCCCAACTCTATAATAAGGCCGGTACGCTCAGCCACGGGGATAAACTCGCCAGGAGAAATGAGGCCGCGCACTGGATGATTCCAGCGCACCAGTGCTTCCAAGCTGACGACCAGGCCACTGCTGGCGTCTACTTGCGGTTGGTAATATAACTCCAGTTGATCACTGACAATGGCTTCGCGCAATTCTTCTTCCAGTCTCAGGTGCTCCACGGCCTTGGCGTTCATCTTCTCATTGTAAAACTGGTAGCAAGCGCGACCTCTAGCCTTGGCAGCGTACATGGCGGTATCGGCATTGCGAACCAGTGTGTCGGGGTCTGCACCGTCGTCGGGAAAAATGGCAATGCCGATGCTGGGCGTAACAACCGGGTTATAGGAATGCAGCGCAATGGGTTGAGAGAGTCGATGCAATATGCGCTTGGCGACTACTTCCACGCTGGAAAGATCGTCAATGTCTGACAGCACAACGGTAAACTCGTCACCGCCCAGCCGGGCTATTTCAGTGGAGCCGTCATGTTCGTCCTTTTCATCCGGTGCCATATAATTTATTGCGTCATCTTCGCGCACTTCCAGGGTGAGTCGTTTGGCGATCTCGACCAGCAGTTTGTCGCCCCGACCGTGGCCGATGGAGTCGTTAATACGCTTGAAATTGTCAAGATCGATAAACAGCAGGGCGGCATTTACATTGCGCCGCTGGCTTCGCTTGAGGATGCGGTTTAGCTGCTCGCTAAAACTGCGCCGGTTGGGCAGGTTGGTGAGTGGGTCAAAATAGGCGAGGTAGCGCAGGCGGTCTTCCTGCCGCTTTAACGAGTTGAAGGCATTGCTGGCTCGCAGCATGTACTGTACATCGCGGCTCAGCAGCGACCAATTGACGGGCTTGGTCTTGTACTGGGTGGCGCCGGCCCGAAAACCCTCATCAATAGAAGCTCTATCGTCCGAGCCGGTTACGATCATGATGGGTATGACTTCACCCTGAGGCATATCGCGAATGCGACGACAAACTTCGAGGCCGTCCATGCCTGGCATTGCCACATCCAAAAACAACAAATCGGGTCGTTCCGAGGTGAACAGCTCCAGTGCCTCTGCGCCAGAGGACGCCTCTATAACGATGATGTCATCGGCTTCCAGGCACTGTCGTGTGAGCATGCGAACGCTGGCGTCATCGTCGCATACGAGCACTTTCGGGCGGGTGTGAATATCACCTTGAGCTGGCATTTCGGGGCCTGAGTTTTTGTTATAGGCTAACAATTTACCATCCTCGGTAACTTTACTCAAAAACCTATAACATCCGAGGTAATGGAAAGATCATGAGTCTGAGCCCCAAAGCACTGTTGCGCCTGATTGTACCCTGTATTTTGCTGTCTGTGGCGATCTGGGGTCGCCGCTATTTGGAGGCGCTAGACTCTGAAAATATGCGGCTGGCAGAAAACGCTCCCTACCTGCTTGCGCTCATCAGTATTGTCCTGGCGCAGCAGTTTAATCGCAGCCGACTGTTGTTGTTGGCACTGCTTACCGCCAGTGCATATTGGTTGATTCAAACTCGCTTGCAGGTATCACTACTGGAATCGCAGCCCCGCCAACTTTACGCTGCATTGGGCCTTGGGGTGCTGTTAGTACTGGCATTTCTGATGTTGGTGCCGGAGCGAGGAGTGCTGAATCGATATGGGGCGCTATATCTGCTGGTTGCAGGCGGGCTGGCCACTGTGTCCCCCTGGCTGGTTGAGTTGCTCGCGCGTATCTTTGCGGCGCACCCACAGTGGTTGCAAATATGGCCTGCCGAGAATTTTGTTATGCCGATGGGGTTGGCGGTACTTTATGGCGGCGTGTCGATAGTGGGTTTATTGGTTCTGTTTTGGCGCGATACAGAAGCAGAGGCGGCGCTACTGGCTACTCTGGGAGCCATTTTCCTGGCGTTGGCCTGGTTTCAACTGCCGCAGGCATCATTGACATTTTTTGTGGCGGCAGCTGCTATCCAGTTGATCAGTATTTTGCGAAGCTCGCATGCCATGGCCTACCGTGATGATCTCACGGGGCTTTTGGGGCGAAGGGCGTTGAACGAACGCCTGGCCGGGCTCGGTTGGCGATATTGCCTGGCGATGCTGGATATTGATCATTTCAAGAAATTTAATGATACCTACGGCCATGATGTCGGCGACGAGGTGTTGCGACTGGTAGCGACCCGTATTGCTCGCGTGGGCGGTGGGGGCACGGCTTTTCGATATGGCGGCGAAGAGTTCTGTATTGTCTTTCCGCGCTGTTCAAAAGAACAGTGTGAGGCCCCCTTGGAGAAAGTACGAACCTCTATTGCGTCATACACCATGACCATTCGTGACAAAGGGCTGAGACCCGCAACGGGAAAAGACGGCGCCAGAAAACGTGGCCGCATGGCGACAAAAATTGGCGGTAACACCGTGAGTGTGACTATCAGCCTCGGGCTTGCCGAGCGTGATCTTGACTATTCCAACCCTGCAGCTGTGCTCAAGGCGGCAGACGAGCAATTGTACAGGGCGAAACAGGCGGGTCGGAACAAGCTCTGTTTTTAGCAGCTGCTCAGTGCGGGCTTCTTAAAACGCTGCTCCTCAATAAAGCGGGGAACCTGGCTTAGCGGTATGGCTGGGCTGTAGAAGAAGCCCTGCACCTGGTGGCAGCGCGCACCGGCCAAAAAATCTACCTGCTCCTGACTTTCGGCACCCTCGGCAATTACCACCAGGCCCAATCTCTGCGCCATGTCGATGATCATCATGCACACGGCCTGTTGATGTTTATTGGCGGGTACATCTTCGACAAAGCTGCGATCAATCTTGAGCGCAGATATGGGTAGTTCGGTCATATGCGACAGTTGCGAGAAGCCGGTGCCAAAGTCATCCAGAGAGAAGGAGTGCCCGTGTGATTTAAGCTCCTCCATTCGTTGTTTGGCTTCTAGTGGACTTTTCAGCACAGAGCTTTCGGTGAGTTCAAACTCCAGGCGCCTGGGGTCAATGCCCGATCGTCGCACCGTATCCTGAACCATGTCACCAAATCGCTCGTCCTGGAACTGGGAGAATGAGACGTTCACGGCCACGTCGATATCGGCCAGCTTTTGCTCGTCCAGCCAGTTGATTGCAGCACAGGCTTTTTCGATTACACGCTGACCCAGGTTTTTCATCAGGCCCATGCTTTCGCACTGGGGTAAAAAATCATCGGGCTTGATGTAGCCCCGTTGCGGATGACTCCAGCGCAGCAGCGCTTCCAGCCCGACCACGTTTCCAGTGCTGAGATCTATACGCGGCTGGTAGTGTAATTCAAATTGATCGTGACGAACGGCCAGGCGCAGATCTGCCGCCAGGTTGAAGCTACTACTGGAGCTGCCAAAACTGATTTGGTCGGTGTAGCCAAAATACTTGTTTCCGGGGACGCTCTTGGCTTGCATCATGGCGGTTCGCGCCGCTTCAACCAGGTCTTCAAAGCGCGTGCCGTCGTCAGGGTACAGGGAAGCGCCAACAGAAACTTCTATCGACACCTGTTGATCATTGAGCCGTATAGGTTCAGCCATGGCGGCCATCATTTTCTCGGCAATCATCTTCACGTTGGATTCGTCGCTGACATCTTCCAGCACAATGGCGAATTCATCGCCCCCCAGGCGAGCAACACTGTCGGTATTGCGCTTTTTGTTGGCGAGGCGTTTATACATGATCTGTATGGCCTGGTCGCCAGCGCCTTCGCCGTACTGGTCATTTATTTGCGAAAAATGGTCAATATTGATGCACAGTAACGCTGTCTTGAACTGGTAGCGGTCGGAGCGCTCTATGGCACGCTCAACGTGTGCCCTGAATCCTGTGCAATTGAGGGCGCCGGTAAGCGCATCGCGATTCGTCAGACTCTGGATTTTTCGGTGCGCCTGGCCCAGCTCAATACTGTAGTCCAGAATTCTGTGCAACAGGTCATCCTGGATGTTGCCGCGTATCAGGTAGTCGCGGGCGCCAAAGTTGCGCAGCCGTGCAATCGTGGTCTCGCTGGCTTCGTTGAGGATGACAATGATGGGTACGGTGACATCATTTTTTTGCGCCAGGCGCAGCATGTAGTCAGTTTCCGGGGCATGCGCGAGGATGACTGCATCGTTGCTTTCGTCCATCAACGCATCGAGAGGGCGTTCCAGTGTCGTCGCCGTGGTGATGTTGAAGCGCGCTGGAATGGCGCGCTCCAGCGAGGCTGACAGGACAAGGTGGTCAGCCTTGTCTTCAGAAATTATCAGTATGTTCTTCAGGCCCACAGGCGCCCCTAATGGTCGTTATGTCCTTTCAGCAGGCTTTGAAACTCCCCCCCTAAGCAAGTTCCAAGGTCTGTTTAATATATTTTTATTCTATATATTACAGTTAGTTATACGCAGTTATTCAGAAGATTTCTAGTAAAAAGTAGCTTTATTTTCATAATAGTTGGAGATGGGGTCAATCTGCACTTATGTCTTTGTAGTGCAAGTGCCGGAGATTGTTGGCCCCTGCTGTCATTGCGCCGCTGTGGTTCGCCGCTATGCTTTGCTGATTACCTGATGGACGCGTAGACGATGACAGACGAGATTTTATTTGAACTGCAAGACGGCGGCATTGGGCTGATTACCTTTAATCGCCCCGACGCTATGAATACCTTGAGTGGCGCGATGATGGACGGGCTGGGTGAACTTTATCGACGTTGTGATGAGGACGACGACGTGCGCGTGGTGGTGGTGACCGGTGCCGGCGATGCTTTTTGCGCGGGCGCCGATATGAGTGGCGGGGGGGAAACCTTTGACGCCGATGGCAAAGAACTTGATTTCAGTTCCTGCCCACTCAGCTTCCAGGCCTGGGACCTGCGCAAGCCGGTCATTGCGGCCTGCAACGGTCACGCCATTGGAGTTGGCCTGGGCATTGCCCTGCAGGCTGATATGCGGGTATTTGCCGAGCAGGGCAAATATGGCTTCCTGCAAAATCGACGCGGTGTTGTGGCCGACTTCGCCTGCGAATATTTGCTGCCACGCCTGGTCGGATTCGAGCGCGCTTTTGAGTTGCTGGTACGCGCACCGCGCTTAACGGGCAAGGAGGCCGCAGAGTGGGGGCTGGCGGGCAGGGCAGTGCCCGCTGCCGAGGTGCTTGAAACGGCGCTGGAAATTGCCCGGGACATGGCTGTCAATTGCTCGCCACTGGTTATGGGTATGCACAAGCGGCTGCTGTGGCGGGCGCTGGATATGCAGGTCGGTGAACTTATCGAACTGGAGACAAAGGCTCTGCATCACAGTATGGGCAAGCCCGATGCCGTAGAGGGTGGCGTGGCCTACTTTGAGCGCCGCGCACCCCAGTGGCAATCCACGATCAGTGCAGATTGGCCCCAATGGTTGAAATGAATAAGGAATTCAAATGAGTAACTTGAAAATTGATAGCTCGTTGATGTTTGACCCGGTCAAGGTTGGGACCATGGCTGCGCAGATGGAAGCAGTGGGTTTTGACGGTGCCTACACCTTTGAAGGTCAGCACGATCCTTTTATCTCCCTGGCCTCGGCGGCGGTAAAAACCGAGCGCCTGGAGTTGATGACCTCTATTGCCGTGGCGTTTGCCCGCAATCCTATGAGCCTGGCCTACCAGGCCAATGATTTACAGTTGCTTTCCGAGGGTCGTTTTATTCTCGGCCTGGGTACGCAGGTAAAGGCACATATTGAACGCCGTTTTAACATGCCCTGGTCGAAACCGGCCGCGCGCATGCGAGAGCTGGTACTGGCGGTCAAGACGATCTGGAGCTGCTGGGAGACCGGTGACAAGCTCAACTTCGAGGGCGAGTTCTACCAGAACAGCCTGATGGTGCCGACCTTTTCACCCGGGGCCAACCCCTTTGGCGCGCCGGATATTTTTGTCGCCGGGGTGGGTCCGTTGATGACACAGGTGGCCGCCGAGGTGGGTGAAGGCTTGTTTGTGCATCCTTTTCATTCGCCCCACTCGCTGCAGCATTTGACCATGCCCGCGGTAGAAAAGGGCTTGCAGCTGGCCGGCAAAACCCGCGCTGACTTCACTATTGCCGCGCAGCTTATAACTGCCACCGGCTTGAACGAGGAAGAGATGCAGGCGGCAGAGTTTTCTGCTCGCAGTCAAATTGCCTTCTACGGCTCCACGCCGGCGTACCTGCCGGTTTTGCAGCAGCACGGTTGGGAGGGCCTGCAACCGGAGGCCAATCGCCTCTCCAAAGAGGGTAAATGGATGGAGATGGCTGCCCTAGTCGATGATGAAATGCTGCGAACCTTTGCGGTAGTCGGTGAGCCGGCAGATGTCGCCCGGCAGATTGTCGATCGCTTTGCCAACAAGGTTGAGCGGGTCAGCCCGGTCATTTATTCGCCCAGCCCTGATTTACTGGGAGTATTGCTGGGAGAAATTCAGGCTCTGACCCCATAACTGCCTTGCTCTCAGTGTCACCTGCAGCGGCCATCTGTGCTAAACTTGGTGGCCATTTGACGATGTAACCAGCACCATGAGTATTGCCAGCAACCGTCTGGAAATTATCCGCAAACAGGTAGAACAGCACCTGGACCACGCGGAGCAAGAACAACTTTCAGACGAGCAGAAGCGTTCCCTCATAGATCGCATCAAAACACAGCTGCAGCGCGAGGACGCGGTGCTGGTGGCACACTACTACACCGCGCCGGAAATCCAGGCCCTGGCGGATGAAACCGGTGGTTGTGTCAGTGACTCCCTTGAAATGGCCCGCTTCGGCCATGAGCACAAAGCCACTACCCTGATTGTGGCTGGCGTGAAGTTTATGGGTGAGACCGCCAAGATCCTCACCCCAGAGAAACGGGTTTTGATGCCCACCCTGGAAGCCACTTGTTCGCTGGATATTGGCTGCCCTATCGAGGAGTTCTCGGTCTTCTGCGATCAGCATCCAGATCGAAAAGTTGTGGTGTATGCCAATACGTCGGCGGCGGTGAAGGCGCGCGCTGACTGGGTAGTGACATCAAGCATCGCCCTGGATGTGACCGAGTACCTGCACGACCAGGGCGAGAAAATTATCTGGGCTCCAGATCGTTATCTGGGAGACTATGTACAGCGACAAACCGGCGCCGATATTCTTATGTGGGATGGTGCCTGCATTGTCCACGAGGAATTCAAGGCGCGCGGACTTCAAGACCTGAAAAAGGTGTATCCGGATGCGGCGGTGTTGGTCCACCCGGAATCTCCCGCGTCCGTGATAGCACTGGCAGACCGGGTCGGGTCAACCACACAGATTATTAATGCGGCCGTGGAGATGCCCCAACAACAGTTTATCGTGGCCACCGACCAGGGCATTTTCTACAAGATGCAACAGCAGGTCCCCGATAAAGAATTGATCATTGCCCCCACCGCCGGTCACGGTGCAACCTGTCTCAGCTGCGCCAATTGCCCGTGGATGGCAATGAATAAACTGGAATCCCTGGCCGCTGTTTTCGAACGCACAGATAATGAGGTATTAGTCGATCCTGCTATCGGCAAACAGGCCATGGTGCCGCTGCAGCGCATGCTGGATTTTGCCCGACAATTGCATTAAAACTTCATACGGTTGCGCATTTGAGAAAGGTCTTTCAGCCGTTGGTTGATCTTGGCTGTGGTGTGATAGTCGCCCTTGGATAAATCCATAGCGTACTTCAGTTGCCGCTCTGCCTCATCGAACACGCCGCTGAGTATGAAGTACTCGGCGCGGGATTGATGCAGGCCGATAATGTCACCGGAAAGCCCCTGCACTTCCGCCAATAAATACCACAGGCCCGGGTCGTTGGGCTTGATTCGACTTTGTTCCAACAATACCTGCTCGGCGATATGTGCTTCATCGTTGAGAACCATGGCGCGGGCGTAGGTCATGGTAAGCGCGTGATTACCCGGATAGAGCTGAAGTTCACGATTAAGTGACCGAATTGCCGATTGAGCTTCGCCGATACTCATGTCCACTTCAGCCTGGGCAACGATGTATTCCAGCTGCTCGGGTCGCTCTCGCTGCAGGCCGTCCAGTTCGGCAATGGCTGCGCCGGGCTGACCGGCATCGGTTAGTGCCAATACCAGGCCATAGCGATCAGCTTCGCGTGAGCGCGGTTCCCCCTCCAGGCTATCTCTAAACCTGGCGGCGGCGATCTGCGGCGTCTGGGCGTGATGAACCTGCATGCGGGCGCGCATCAAGTGAAAGGGCAGGCTGGGTTCTTTCTTTACCACCGGGTAGCGCCGGGCCCGGTTGCGGGTATCGGCAATGCGGTTTTCAGACAGTGGGT
>Ga0114949_10001656_pt1 | contig 13613 bp, 8 predicted proteins | sample N074metaG_FD_83505 | JGI IMG/M metagenome (GOLD analysis project Ga0114949, IMG submission 83505) | Deep subsurface microbial communities from Kermadec Trench to uncover new lineages of life (NeLLi) - N074 metaG | ecosystem: Environmental > Aquatic > Marine > Ocean trench > Sediment | place... | reverse complement strand
TTGAGGGTGACGACCTGTGGGCGGTAGTGGACAAATTTGGATCTCTTGTCAAAAAACGCGGTGTCGTACTCATCTGACTCAACTACAAAATAACCCGCCCCCTCGCGCGCTGAAACATTAAAGTCCTGCGGTACACCACCGATCAGAAAGCCCGGGTTCAGACCGGCACATTCAAGTATCCACGCAATCATGCTGGAGGTGGTGGTTTTGCCGTGGGTGCCGGCAACGGCTATGACCTGGCGCCCGCGCAGATAGTTTTCACCCAGCCAACGCGGGCCGGAAGTATAGTTCAGTCTTTGATTCAGTACATATTCCACGGCCGGGTTGCCGCGGCTTAGAGCATTACCGATAATGACCAGGTCAGGTGTGTCGTGCATGGGCTCCTCAAAATAACCCTCATGCAGGACAATTCCCTCACTCTCCAGCAGGGTACTCATGGGTGGGTAAGTATGCTGATCGGCACCGCTGACCTCGTGTCCGGCCCGCCGGGCCAGTATCGCGACACCCCCCATGAATGTCCCGCAAGCCCCCAGAATATGAATTTTCATCAGTTGTTGTTGACCAAAAACAAGAGCTCAATGGAAACGTAACTGACCGCAAGTGTCAGTACGGTAATCAGCATACCGATAGACAGGTTGACAGAAAGCGATTGCCGGTAAATATTTGCATCAACAAACAGGCTCCAGATAAAAACCGCAAACCAGATCAGCGCAAGTGCAGGCTGGTTCATTTCAGGATCCGATTGTGTGAGCAGTGCCCAAGTGATGGTGTTGAATACAATCCCGACGGCGATCAGGGCGCTCAGGGTTTGGGCGAAACGTTCGCCTCGGCGACGCCAATAAAGCAATCCCGACAACACTATAATCTGCAAGCCAATTGCAACCAGGCTTTTAGCGGCGGCGTTTTCATCTTCCAGGCGCTGGCCAGTGATGAGGTTTTGCACCAGAAAGGCGGTCAGCAGGAAAATCATCAACGGCCATGAAGCAGGGAAATGTTGCGGTCCGCCGCGCAAGCGCAACATATTTGCCAGGTTCAAAAAAATACCATTCATGTCTGTGCTGGTGGACAGTACACAGGTTGTCTATATGAAGTGGATGCGATTGATCCGCATGCTCAGGAAAACGAGTGACTTACTTTGAGTATGCTGAGGATGCGTTCCAGCACGTCTTCGACCGTACCGTCGCCCAGTACATGTGTCAGCAATCCCCGGCCGGCATAATAATCAATGACCGGAGCAGTTTTCTCATGGTAAACCCGCATGCGGTTACGTACGACCTCTTCATCATCGTCGGCACGCCCTTCCTGTTTGGCACGCCCGGCGAGGCGCTTGATGATCTGTTCCGGATCTACGTCAATCTGGATGGCATGATCAGCCGCTTGACCAAGGCGTTCAAGCATATCGTCCAGCGACTTGGCCTGATCCAGGTTGCGCGGATAACCATCCAGAATAAAACCATTGGCCACGTCGTCATGGCCCAGCCGTTCTTCGATCATGTCTGACATGATTTCATCGGGCACCAATTCGCCTTTATCAATGATTGACTTGGCCTTCAAACCCAGGTCGGTTCCCCTTTTTGCTGCATTTCGCAGCAACGCGCCGGTGGAAATATGCGGCAGCCCCAGCCGCTCGACCATCAGCGTTGCCTGGGTGCCTTTGCCTGATCCTGGTGCGCCTAATAATACAATTCGCATGGAACGGTTCTCGTCCTCTAAAATAGGCGCTAACGCTAACCGCTCGTACCAACCAAGTCAATGCAGACTGTAAGTGTTGCAAAAGGAAAATTATGACAAAAAAGAATTTGCTCTATGCACAATCGGGCGGTGTCACACCGGTAATCAACGCCACGGCCTGTGGACTCATCGAAGAGGCGCGCAAATACAGTGATCGCTTGGGCAAAGTATACGCAGGCAAAGACGGAATCCTCGGTATCCTTAATGAGCAACTAATTGATACCAGCAAGGAGAGGAATACCGATATCGCGGCTTTACGGCATACCCCGGGCGGCGCTTTTGGATCGTGTCGCTTCAAACTCAAGGGTATGGATGAGAGCAGGGCGCAATACGAAAGGCTTATCGAGGTTTTCAAAGCACATAATATCGGCTGCTTTTTTTACAACGGCGGCGGTGATTCGGCAGATACGGCTTATAAAGTTTCACAGATTGGTGACACCCTGGGTTTTCCGGTGCAGTGCATCGGCGTTCCAAAAACCATCGATAATGATTTGCCGATCACGGACAACTGCCCCGGTTTTGGTTCGGTGGCGAAGTACATAGCTGTTTCGATCATGGAAGCCAGTCTGGATGTTGAATCTATGGCGTCGACTTCCACCAAGGTTTTTGTACTCGAGGTGATGGGGCGTCATGCCGGTTGGATTGCCGCAGCGGGTGGTTTGGCGCAACGCCAAAAAGGTGATCCACCGCATATCATATTGTTTCCCGAACTGCCGCTGGATGAAGCCGTCTTTTTAAAAAAAGTCGATAAGGCGGTTAAAACCCATGGCTATTGCTCGATCGTGGTTTCCGAGGGTGTCAAGAACCAAAAAGGCCAGTTTTTGGCGGACTCCGGCCGTCGCGATGCCTTTGGGCACGCGCAACTGGGTGGTGTGGCGCCGGTGGTTGCGGCGATGATTACCGATGCGCTGGGTTATAAAAATCACTGGGCCGTATCCGACTATTTGCAGCGTTCCGCCCGTCATGTGGCTTCAAAAACGGATGTAGACCAGGCCTATGCGATGGGCAAAGCTGCCGTACAGTTGGCCCTCCAAGGCAAAACCGGGGTCATGCCAACCGTGGTCAGGACTTCGGACAAGCCCTATCGCTGGAAAGTAGGTGAAGCGGACCTGGCGCAGGTTGCCAATCGTGAGAAGATGATGCCCCGGCGCTTTATATCGGCGGATGGATTTGGCATTACCGCAGCAGCGCGGCGTTATCTGGAACCCTTGATAAGGGGTGAGGACTACCCGCCATACGGTCGTGATGGCTTACCAAAATATGTTCGATTAAAAAATGAGCTCGTGCCTAAAAAACTGCCGCCTTTTGAGCTTTGAGTAGGTCCGCTTTAATAAAAACAGAGGAAGTCCCATGCACTATTTTCTAAGCACCCTGGGTGTTTTGTTGCTTACCACCACATCAGTATGGCCGGTGGTTGATTCAGACCAGCAATTACAGAACCGGCTGCGGGCCCACATAGAGTTTCTGGCTGATGATTTAATGCTGGGCCGGCAGCCGGGAAGTGATGGTTACAATATTGCTGCCAATTATGTCGCCAGCCAGTTCAGGCAAATGGGATTGCTGCCTGCCGGGAATGAAGGTGGATTCCTGCAACAGGTACCCTTGCGCCAGGCCTTTCTCGAACCCGGCTCTGCTGAATTGGTGTTCATTCGTAATGAACAACGTACCGCCATGACATTTGTAGAGGAGTTTTACATGGGTCCATCGCTGGCACATACCTCCTCAGAAGTGGAAGCAGGATTGGTGTTCGTTGGTTATGGCATTGACTCTCCTGAGTTAGAGCACCGTGATTACGCCAACATTGACGCAAACGGTAAGGTGGTAGTGCTGTTCGCCGGTCAGCCGCAAGATTTTCCCAGTGAAGAGGGTGCACATTTCGCCTCGACCAGGGAAAAAACCAGGGCGGCGGTCAATCACGGCGCAGTTGGGATGTTGATGATACACACGCCCAGGTCGTCCAAGCGATTCCAGTGGGAAAGGGTTAAGAGTCTCGTTGGTATGCCATCGATGGGATGGACCGATGAAAATGGCGAGGCGCACAGGGTGTTTAAGCAAATTCGTGGTTCGGCATTCTTACGCCACACCGCAGCCGGACATTTGTTCAAGGATGCGCCAACGGACCTGACCACACTGCTGGAATACGATGAGAGTGCCCAGGCCCTGCCTGCCTTTGATCTTGAGGGCAAAGTCAGCATGAGCCGGCGCAGCACCCACGAAACCATATTCAGCCCGAATGTCGTGGCCTACTTGCCAGGCTCCGATCCGCTATTGGCGAATGAGTATGTGGTCTACACCGCGCACCTTGATCATATTGGGGTATTGCATGCCGATGGTGCCGAGGAAGGGCACAGCGACCGAATAAATAATGGCGCATTGGACAACGCTGCGGGTATTGCAGTGATGTTGGAAACGGCAAGGTTGTTCGCGCAGAAAGAGTCGCCGAGGCGATCTGTATTGTTTGTAGCGGTCACTGCTGAAGAAAAAGGCCTGGTCGGCTCGGATTATTTTGCCGTACACCCGACTGTACCGATCGAGATGATTGTCAGCGTCGTCAACCTGGATATGCCGCTACTGCTCTACGATTTTGGCGATGTGATCGCGTTTGGTGCAGAACACTCAAGTCTGGCTGATACGGTTCGCGAGGCGGCGCAAAGCTACGGTGTTGAGTTATCTCCCGACCCTTTCCCCGAGAAGAATATATTTGTCCGTAGCGACCATTACCGCTTTGTGCAGCAGGGTGTGCCTTCCGTATTTCTGGTTACCGGCATGAAATCAAATGATGGAAGCGTCGATACGCAACCGATTTTTGAGGGGTTTTTGAAGGAGCACTACCACAAACCCAGTGATGACCTCAATCTGCCGATACACTATGGCGCGGCCGCCAGGTTCACCAAAATCAATGCAAAAATTGGTGAGCTGATCGCCAATGACCCGGTCCGGCCCCGCTGGCATGAAGGCGATTTTTTTGGCCGGACTTTCGCGAACTAGAGCCAGGGGGCCTATTTGCTTGTAAACACACTGTTATTCAAGGGAACTGTGCTACCATGCGCGGTTTTAGCGGGCCGGATTTGGCCGAAGAATTTTGAGGGAGATATAAATGGGTAGTGGAATGGCACTATGGCTGGCGGTGGGCGCATCCCTGCTGGCATTAATTTACGGAGTTTTCATGGCGCGGTGGGTTCTAAAACAGCCTGCTGGCAATGAAAAAATGCAGGAAATTTCCAACGCGATCGCCGAAGGCGCAAATGCGTATATGAATCGCCAGTATTCGACCATCGGGATGGTGGGTGTTGTCCTGTTGGTGGTGGTTGGCTTTTTTGTTGGCTGGGCAGCGGCGATCGGGTTTGCGATTGGCGCGATCTTTTCTGCGCTGGCCGGATATAGTGGTATGTACGTTTCGGTACGGGCCAATGTGCGTACGGCAGAAGCTGCACGCAATGGTATTGCCCCGGCACTGAAAATCGCCTTTCGCGGTGGTGCAATTACCGGTTTGCTGGTGGTAGGCCTGGGGCTTCTGGGCACGGCCGGTTATTACGCCATCCTGTTGTATCAGGGTTTTAGCACCGAAGATGCCATTCACGCGCTGATCGGGCTGGCCTTTGGTGGCTCCCTGATTTCCATTTTTGCACGTCTGGGTGGCGGTATTTTCACCAAGGGAGCGGATGTGGGTGCCGACCTGGTTGGCAAGGTCGAGGCCGGCATACCTGAAGATGACCCGCGCAATCCGGCGGTCATTGCCGATAATGTTGGTGACAATGTTGGCGACTGCGCCGGTATGGCAGCGGATCTGTTCGAAACCTATGCAGTGACGCTGGTTGCAACCATGTTGCTGGGTAGCCTGATGGTAGAGGAGTTTGGTGCGGGCGCAGTCTTGTACCCGATCGTTTTAGGCGCCTTGTCAATTTTCGCTTCGATCATCGGTACATTTTTTGTCAAAATCGGTAAAAGCGGCTCCATTATGGGCGCACTGTACAAGGGTGTGCTGGTCTCCGGCATACTCGCCGCCGGCGCGTTTTACTACCCGTCGATACAGATGATGGGTGAGCATGGAATGGGCTTGTACTATTCTGCGCTGATTGGCCTGCTGTTAACCGCAGCAATGGTCTTTATTACCGAATACTACACCGGTACGCAATACGGCCCGGTGCAGAAGATTGCCGCCGCATCCACCACCGGCGCGGCCACCAATATCATCGCTGGCCTGGGTGTTTCGATGAAATCAACCGCCTTGCCGGTATTGGCCGTGTGTGCCTCCATCTGGGGCGCTCATCATTTTGCCGGTTTGTACGGAGTTGCAATTGCTGCAACTGCCATGCTTTCCATGACCGGTATGATTGTGGCACTTGACGCGTTCGGCCCAATTACCGATAACGCCGGTGGTATCGCGGAAATGGCGAAACTGCCGGAAGATGTACGCAAAACAACCGATGCACTGGACGCTGTGGGGAATACCACCAAGGCTGTTACCAAGGGTTATGCCATTGGTTCCGCCGGTCTGGCAGCCCTGGTTCTGTTTGCCGATTACACCCACAGCCTGGAGAAGGCCGGTCATATCGGTATCACTTTTGATCTGTCCAACCACATGGTGATCATCGGTCTGTTCATTGGCGGCATGGTGCCATTCCTGTTCGGTGCGATGGCGATGGAGGCCGTTGGCCGAGCAGCGGCCACGGTGGTCGAAGAAGTACGCCGCCAATTCAGGGAAATCCCGGGCATTATGGACGGCACCGGCAAGCCGGATTACACTCGCGCGGTTGACCTGCTCACCAAGGCCGCTATCAAGGAAATGATAGTTCCTTCATTGCTGCCATTGCTGGTACCGATCATCGTTGGCCTGATGCTTGGGCCGCAGGCGCTCGGTGGTCTGCTGGTGGGTACTATCGTGACCGGTCTGTTCGTGGCCATTTCCATGACCACCGGTGGTGGCGCCTGGGATAACGCCAAGAAGTACATCGAAGATGGTCATTACGGCGGCAAAGGTACGCCCGCCCACGAAGCTGCGATTACCGGCGACACCGTGGGTGACCCGTACAAAGACACGGCAGGCCCGGCGATCAACCCGTTGATCAAAATTATCAATATTATTGCTTTGTTGATTGTGGGTTTGTTGTAGCTCAAAAAGAGGCACCGTCTTTTCGGCATTACGGAAGCGTGTCGACGTCCCGGATATTTGCTACGCAAATTCCGGGATGACGGGATTTATTTAAGACACCCATTTAATTTCGTAGCGAATGATGTCAGGTCTTGTAAGAAAGGCATTGGGTATGGGTGTCTGGCTTTTCGTGGGCGTCTGGCTTTTCGGCGGCGGAATCAACGGGCCATGGGGGGTGCCTTTTCCGCCTTCCCGTACGGGCTTGCGTGGTAATCACCCCGCCTTATTTGGCGCTGATTTATGGATTATAAGGCGCTACGTCGATCATAACTTCATTCCCATTCGAGGAGATGTGGTTGACTCAGCTTTTGTTTGCTGCCTAGTGCCTTAAATATGGATTTCGCAGGAGATATAAAGGCCAGCGATATTTTCCACCGCAGCGTCCGTTAAAGCCGAGTTATGACGTCGTCATTATCGGCGGCGGCCACGGCTTGGCCTGGCCTACTACCTGGCCCGCGACTGGGGCATCAACAATGTCGCGGTGCTGGAAACTCTGTTTTGGCCTCATCAATGTGATGCCAGTGGGTCGTTGCGAGACAGCCATCCAACACACCCGCCCGAGCCAGGATGAACAGGCCCGTACACACGCTGCCAATTCGGTTCACCTGTACAGCCTGTTGCTCGACCCACTGAACAACTTTTTTGGAGATGTTATCCCCTCTCGCTCACGTCTTGCGTTCCAACGCGCCTTCAACCAGAGAGTAAACAGCGGGTACAACGACCAGAGATAGCAATGTTGAGCTGAGCATTCCGCCGATGACGGCGACTGCCATTGGTGCGTTGCTGTCTGAGCCGGCACCGACACCGAAGGCCGCGGGTAGCATTGCCAGGATGATGGTCAGCGATGTCATCAGGATGGGTCGCAAGCGTATTGGGCAGGCTTCTTTTAAAGATTGCTCAATACTCTTGCCGTCTTCGCGGCGCTGGTTGGTCAGGTCGACCAGCAGGATGGAGTTCTTGGCCACCAGCCCCATTAACAGTACCAGACCTATCATTGAGAACATGTTCAGCGTGTGGCCGGTGGCCCAAAGTGCGACCACGCCGCCGATAATGGCCAGCGGTTGGGCGACCATGATGATGACGGGCTGGATGAATGAATTGAACTGGCTGGCCAGCACCATGTATACAAGAATGATTGCGAGGACGAAAGCGAATAGCAGGTAGGACGCAGTTTTACCAAACTCTTCGGCACGCCCTGACATGCTGATTTCGTAACCCAGGGGTAATAAATCCGCGGTCGCTTCGTTGACCAATGTAACTGCCTCGCCCAGCGATACCGTTGGCGTGCTGAAGAAATTGGCTGCGTATTGAAGATCGTGACGCGAAATAACTGCAGCTCCAAGCTTGGGTGTTAACGTTACCAGGTTAGCCAGGCTCACCATTTCACCGTCTGCTGAACGCAGGTAAATATTGGCGATATCATCGCCGTGATCGAATTCACCTGTCCCGGCTTTCAGTCGAATATCATATCGTTCGCCATCACCCGGGTCGTCATTGAAGCGGGCAATGTCTACACCGCCAGCCAGCACGTTAATGGCCAGCGCAATTTCATCAGAAGACAGACCCAGGCTGCGGACCAGCGAACGTCGCAATTTTGTCTCGAGCTGGGGCAAATCGAGCTGCAGTTCCATATCAAGATTGCCCATTCCTGCCTCTCCAGCAAGACGCTGCTGGACGATATCGGCCAGACGGGCGACTTCATTGAGGTCCGGGCCGCTCAGAATAAAGTGCAGGGGTTCGCCGCGGTTGCCGCTGACCATCGGCATCGGTGAAGGGAAGGTTTTTACACCGGCAATGCCAGCCAACTCGACACGCAGCTGCTCGATCATGTCCGCCTGGGCGATGTCGCGTTCACTCCATGGAACCATTCTGACCAGGAAACTGGCCTTACTGACCTGTTTGGATTGGTCGGCACCTACGGTTACGAAATAACCCGCGATGTCCTCATGTTTATCGAGGACTTTTTCAATTTCAATAATCTTTTCTTCGGTGTAGCTGATAGAAGAGCCGAGTGGTGTCTTGAGGCTGATCATAAAGCGGCCCTCATCCTGCACCGGCATAAAACCGGAGCCGGTATGGGTGAAAAAGTAGCCGCTGGAGAGCACCACGGCAAGCGTGATCCAGACCACCAGCCTGCGGTTGCTGAGAGCCATATCGAGGAGTCTGATGTAAGCCGTGTCGATCACCTGAAAACCGCGGTCAATGAGGTAGTAGAGCTTTCCGTGTTTCTTTTCAACCTTGAGAAAACGCGAACACAGCATGGGTGTCAGTGTCAGTGAAACAAATAGCGATGCCAGCACGCCAAAAGTCACGACGATGGCGAAGGCTTCAAAAAACCGGCCGATGATGCCCTGCATAAATATGACAGGTGCAAAAATGGCAACCAGGGTCAGGGTGGCAGCCATCACCGCAAACGCCACCTGGCTGGTGCCGTGTATGGCCGCATCCACCCGGCCTGAGCCATGTTCTTCGGCGTGCCGGTAAATGTTTTCCAGCACCACGATGGCATCATCCACCACCACCCCGATGAGTAATAGTAGACCCAGCATGGTCATGGTATTGAAGGTGTAGCCAAGAAAATACATAACCGCAATGGCGCCCAGCAAAGAAACCGGAATGGCGACAGCGATGATGATGGTGGAACGGAGGTTTTTCAGAAACAGTAATACGACAAGTGCGGTCAGTAAGGTGCCGGAAATCAGGTGCTCTTCCAGCGCATCGATAATCCCCTGCACCAGGGCGCCGTCATTATGGGCGACCTGCAATTCGATACCTGGAGGCAGGTTGGGAATGATTTCTTCATTCAAACGCCTGGTTATTTCATCCACCATCGCAACGGTATTGGCGTTTTGTACTTTGACGATACCGATTCCCACGGTGGGCACGCCGTTGAAACGTGCCAGTTGGCGATAATCTGCCAGGCCATCCTCAATCTCGGCAAAGTCACGCAAGCGTTGCGGTGCGCCACCGGTATAGCTGACGATCATCTCGCCCAATTCCTCCGGGCTGTGATATTCCAGGTCCAGTTCGATCAGTTCTTCTCTGCCATGGCTGATCAGGAATCCACCAGGCAGACGTAAATGCTCGCGATTGAAGGTCCGTACCACATCGGGCACCGTGATGCCCAGTTGTTTCATACGCGCAAGATTGAGGTTGACCCGAATGGTTCGGCGTTGCTCACCGCCAAGACGGACCTCACCCACGCCATCGATCGTTTCGAGTCGTTTTTTGATGATGTTGCGAGCGTAGAGATTCAGCTGCTGCAATGTCCGGTCGCCAGTCAGGGCAAGCCACATCACCGGCAAAGCACCAAATTCGATTTTTGCCACCACCGGTGGTTCTGCTTCATTCGGCAGCTCCCTCAGCACCTGGTTGACGCGGGTCTGGACTTCGTTAAACGCAATGTTGACGTCCTTGTCCATTTTGAAACGGATGTTGATGGCAGAAACCCCGGGCGAGGAGCTGGATTCAATATGGTCAATTCCGGGTGTGCTGTTGACCGAAGACTCGATCAGGTTGGTGATACTGGAGTCGACGATTTCAGGTGTGGCGCCAGGTAAAATCGTCAGCACGGAAATCATTGGAAACTCAACCGTTGGATAACGATCAATACCGATATCCTTGTAGCTGATGATGCCAAACAGCACCAGGACGGCTGACAGCATGTAGGCAAATACATGCCGCCTGATGGAAAGTTCAGGTAAATTCAATTGGCTAACCCCGTCACAGTTACAAACGCACCGTCGGTTAAAAAGGCCGCTCCATCCACCGCCACTGTTTCACCACCCTTAAGGCCGGAGGTGATTTCAACAAGGCCGTTCTGGTGATGACCGGTCTTTACCAGCCGGGCTTTAGCTTTATCACCGTTGATGACATAGACCAATTCACCGGCCGGTCTGCGCACAACACTGATCACCGGAACCATCACGGCCTGTTGCCGTGTCTCAATCAAGACTTTTCCGGAAAGTGTTGCTTTTGGCCTCAAATTACCCGGGTCTTCCAGATCCACGATGGCCATTACGGCGCGGCTTCCTGCACCAACCGACGGCTGCAGCTGTGTGATGACACCTGGGACAAATTCCCCGGGGGTCAGCGGGCTGTAAATTTTTACTGGCTGGCCGACCCGGATTTTCAGCGCTACCGTTTCAGGGTAGGGCAACCAGGCTTGCAATAACTCGGGCCGGGTGATTTCAAACAGGGCTGCGCCGCGTTTGACGAAATCGCCGGCGGAGATGTAACGTTGCTGAATCACGCCGGAAACCGGTGCAATGACCCGCGATTTGGCCAGCGAGTCTTCGACAATTGCGAGTTGTGCCACCGCTGCCTTGTAATCCGCGCGGTAGGCCGCCAATTGCTCGTTGGCATCGTCGACCTGGGTCTGGGATGAAAGGTTCCTGGATGAAAGGGTCTGGAAGCGGTCCACACGGCGTTCACCATTGGCAATATGTACAGCCAGGCGCTCCAGACCGGCTTGTGCGGCCTGTTTCTGCAATAACAATGTGGAGGTGTCGATTTCGGCGAGCAGCTGTCCTTGTTCTACGATGTCACCTGTATCCGCCAATACGATGGTGATACGCCCTTCCACCTCTGCTGCCAGCGTTGGTACGGACAGGCTGTACACCTGGCCGACGGTTTGTAGCCAAATCGGCAGATCCGTGATGACTGCCCGTTGTGTGGTGACCGGCACTGCGCTGCGGTTGCTTGTTTCGGCGTCGGCGTCTGGTTCCATTTCGCCGCAGGCATTGAACAGCAAAGTTACCAATACCGTAAGCATTACGATTATCGACGTCTTCATCATCACGAGCCGGTACCTTTCTGGAGTACACCATTGAACAAAATATCCATGACACCCTTGCTGTAACTGCTGGCGTCGGTAGAAAAAATGGCTTCAGGTATGTGTTGCACGATCGGGGCTGCCTGGAAAAAAAACAGGTTTGCAGCAATGATCATGAAGGCCGCCAACGAGGGGTCTAGATCCTTGCGGAACTCATTTTCCTGTTGACCCTGGCGCACCATCGCAACCAGTCGGGTGAAAACCTCGCCTACAACGTGCTTGGCAATGTCCTGACCGCGCTGCGGCCCGCCCGACAGGGCTTCGCGCAGAATCAGCTGGGTACTGCGTTTGTGGGCCAGAATGTTCTGCAGCTGGCCGGCGGAGAATTCTGACAAATGCTCAGCGTAGCTACCGGGGGCAGTTTCCAGGGAATCAAGCAGGATCGAGGTTCGCTGGACAGCGGTTTTCATGACTGCGAGGTATAGTTCATCCTTGTTTTTGAAGTGATGGTAAATGTTGGGCTTGCTGGTGTTTGCAAGACGCGCGATGGCGCTCATCGAGACCGCATCAAAACCCTTCTCGGCAAACAGGCTTTGAGCGGCAGCCAATATGGCCTGCTCTCCATTTGAATTTGTGGTCTTATTGTCGGGAATAGGTGACATAAGTTTTTCTCTGTGGTTCTGATAAACTGACCGAACGGTCGGTTAGTATACGCTCATTTGAATCCCTAACAAGAAAACCTCGGTTCAGATGTTCCTGTTAAGGAATCGTTTAAGGTAAAATTCGCCACTTCGACAATGAAACTACTATGCATATGTAGCGTCTACTATCGGGCGATGAATGCAAACCAGACTGACGACGGTTCAATTCGATGATGATAAATACAAAAATGAGATGGCTATCCAGCCTGCTGTTGACGTTGCCTTTGTTGGTAAACGCACTGGAATTTGATGAGATCAAGGAGTTTGGTGAGGTCTTTAAAATCTCAGCGCAGGCAAACAATCGACAGCTTATCGAGGTCAGCTGGGATATTGCCGAGGGTTATTACCTGTATAACAACAAATTTCTGAGATTTGAGACAGAGACCATGGGTGTGGTGCTGGGCGAGCCCAAAATCCCGGAGGGTGAACGTAAATTTGATGAGTTACTGGGCGAAGAAGTGGTCAAGTACCATGACCGCCTGACCATCGGCGTACCGCTGGAGTCCGTCCCTGCGGGTCTTAATTTCATGAGTTTAAAAGTGCGGTCCCAGGGATGTCTGGAAAACGTGCTGTGCTACCCCCCGACTGAACAGATTTTACTGGTCAGTTTGCCGGCGGCAGTGCTGGAACCAGTCGTCAAACCTGAGTCTGAACCCGCCTTGCCTGAGCCGGAACCTTCAATACTTGAGCAGGATTTATCAGAGCCGGCATCGTCGCTGGTGGACTTATTCAACCCGCCGAACGCTGTTTTGGGTCAGGATGCGGCCAATAACCAGCCCGCTCTGTCGGCAGATGAAGCCTTTGTTTATGAGGCCATCGGTCTTTCTGCCGATACGATACTGGTGCGCTTTACCGCCCAAGACGGTTATTACCTGTATCGGGACAAGTTTGCTTTCCGGGTGGTAGGTGACAGTGGGTTTGAAGTTTACGAAGCCCGTTTTCCCCAGGGCACGATCAAGGATGACCCGGAGTTTGGGCCGGTAGAAGTCTATTTCGGGCAGATCGAAGTACCGGTGAGCGTTAACAGGCCTGCCGGACAGGAGCTGAGCATAAGCCTGGAAGCAGATTACCAGGGTTGCCGTGACGGCGATATTTGTTATCCGCCGCAAACATCACGTGTTGATTTGCTCATGCCGGCTTCGGATCAGGCCGTGGTACATGGCTTGGTTGCAGACTCTGATTCAGCGACCACAGTTATGCCTGTCTCAGAACAGGATGTACTCGCCCGAATGTTGCTGGATAATCCCGGCGGCGC
>Ga0114949_10001655_pt1 | contig 13614 bp, 13 predicted proteins | sample N074metaG_FD_83505 | JGI IMG/M metagenome (GOLD analysis project Ga0114949, IMG submission 83505) | Deep subsurface microbial communities from Kermadec Trench to uncover new lineages of life (NeLLi) - N074 metaG | ecosystem: Environmental > Aquatic > Marine > Ocean trench > Sediment | place... | reverse complement strand
GATGGCGAGCCAATTAAGGTAGATAGCCAAGGGCGTTTTGTTTTTGGCTTTGCCCGGGATGCCGGACCTGAAGCAAATTTGAAAATTATCTATAACGACGGAAAAACCCTGGAGCAGACGTTAAAAATTGCGAAACAAGTATACCAAATAGAACGGATTGATGGCTTACCACAAAAAACTGTAACAATTCCCGAGGAGGAAAAAATACGTCGCGCAAAAGAAACCGCGATGGTGCGGGAGGCGCGTAAAGGGGTGACCGAGGCCACCGATTGGGTGGCTGGATTTATGCTCCCTGCCGAGGGCCGTATCAGCGGTGTTTACGGCTCGCAAAGAATCCTGAACGGCGAACCGCGTTGGCCCCATTTCGGCCTTGATATTGCAGCACCTTTGATGACCCCGGTGAAGGCGCCGGCAAGCGGGGTGGTGACGCTGGCTGAGAGGGAATTCCTGCTTGAAGGCGGCATTATAATTATTGACCATGGTTTCGGGCTGACATCGACCCTGATGCACTTGGCCGAAATCAATGTCTCGGTTGGCCAACAGGTAAAGATGGGAGAAGTTATTGCTGGTCTTGGGGCCACCGGGCGGGCTTCGGGCCCCCATGTGGATTGGCGTATTAATTGGCGATCAGTTCGCCTCGACCCGGCGCTAGCGCTTGAGGCCGGGACCCTGGTAAAAGAATAGGATTTTGTGAAGATGAATTTTAAATCTTTGGTTTTTGGTCTCACCCTGGCGGCGCTTCTATTTCCAACTTTTGGTTCTGGCGCAACAGCAGGTGAGTTGACGCTTGAGGGCGAGCTTGCCTTTTTTTCCGACCGGGTTTTCCGGGGGATTTCGCGCTCTGGCGGCGATGTCTCCGGGTATGGAATTCTTGACCTGGTCCACGAAAATGGCCTTTACGGCGGAGTCTTTATCGCAAATTTTGATGATCCTTTCGGACACGACTTTGAGACTGAATTTTATCTTGGTTATACCACCACGCGCGGGGCCTATGATTTTAACCTGGCGCTTTCCTACGATAGCTTTCACGGCAGTGGGGATTCCACCGGGTATTATGAGGTTCGCGGTTCAATCTCGCGCGATTTTGGCCTGGCTTACTTGACCGGTGGTTTTGCTGTTACGCCTGATAACCGTGAATTTGGCGGTGGCCGTTCGATCTATACCTACACCAGTGCAGAATTTCCGGTCCCGCTTCAGAACTTGCCTCCGATGTCGATCGAAATAGGTATTGGTTATGAAGACTTTGAAGGCGGGTTTAACAAATGGGATTGGAACGTCGGGCTTTTTGTCGATTTGATCGGTCTTGAATGGGGGGTCCAGTACAAGGATACCAACCTCAATAATTTCCCGAATGCTGGCGCTAAAGCAATTTTTACAATCAGGAAGTATTTTTAGGTTTTCGCCCCTGCATTCGTTCTAGAATTTCAGGCAAAAGGGCAGGGGTTGTTGCCACGATTTCTGCTAATCGGGTATTTTCCTGATTATAAACAAAAGCCTTCCCCTCACCATCACAACACATGCCACCGGCCTCGGTTACGATTAGGTCGGCTGCTGCTACATCCCATTCGCTTTTGGGACGGGCCGAGATGGCGGCATCAAAGTTTCCGGCGGCTACGCTGGCAATCCGCAGAGCAAATGATTGGTATTTCCCAAAGGTCATTTCCGGCCAGGGGGTTTGCCACCGTTTCACATTTTTAAAGTATCCGGCATCGCCCTGCAGTTTCATCCCCGGGATCCCTGAGGTCGTGCCAACCTGGATCTGTTTGTTGTTTAGGAAAGCCCCCTGGTTTTTTATGGCCGAAAAATATTCATCCCGCGCTGGAGCGAACAAAACACTTAAAATCGGCCGGTCAACTTCCAGCAGGGCAACGCAAATTGAAAAATCCTTCGCGCCTTTGATAAAGGCCCGGGTACCGTCAATAGGATCAACCACCCAAACAAATTTTTTGTCCAACCGGGCGGAATTGTCCGTGCTTTCTTCCGACAGCCAGCCATAATCCGGGCGGGCCTCCATCAAGGTCTTTTTCAGTAGATCATTAACCGCCAGATCAATTTCACTAACCGGTTCAACACCTCGTTTTAACCAAGTTTTCAGATTGGTTTTACCCAACCCCGCCAGGGCCAGGGCGCCGGCTTCAAGAACCGCATTTTTTAGCAGTGAAAAATCTTTTTTTTCAGAATATGTCCGGGTCATGTGCCGGCAACCGTCATGGCCCCCAGCAGTAGGGAAGGGGCGTTAACCGCGCCCTTAAATTCCAGGTCAGACGCCGGGGCAAGGTTTAAAAACATATCTTTAAGATTTCCGGCGATTGTTACCTCATTTACTGGATAGGCAACCTCGCCCTTCTCAATCCAAAAGCCGGTGGCGCCGCGGCTATAATCGCCGGTAACTAAATTCACCCCCATACCAATCAATTCGGTCACCAGAAAACCTGTGCCAACATTCTTGATCATGTCGTTTAGGGAAACTTCCCCATTCTCCATGTAAAAATTTGTCGGCGATGGGTGGGGAACACCAGCCAGGGAACGCGAGGCATGGCCGGTTGTCTTTAAGCCGAGTTCCCGCGCGGACGGGCAATCAAGCAGCCAGGATTTTAATGCCCCACTTTTAATAAAATGTCTTTTTTCCGTGGCAACCCCTTCGCCATCAAAGGGCCGGGACGCCAACCCTCTTATTCGCAAGGGGTCATCAATGATATCTATGCCCTTGGCAAAAACAGGCATGTCCATGGTTTCCTTTAAAAAAGTGACACCCCGGGCCACCTGGGCGCCATTGATAGCGCCAGAAAAATGGCCCAGCAGGCTGGCCGCGGCTCGTTTTTCAAAAATAACCGGCACCGTTTGCGTGGATACTTTTTTCGGGTTTAATCTCTTGATTGTGCGTTCTGCGGCACTGTGACCAATTTTTTCCGCGGGCTCCAAGTCTTGAAAATACCGGCTGACCGAATAATCGTAATCCCGTTCCATGCCATCATCTTTTCCAGCAATGACCACGGCAGAAATTTGAAAACTTGAAGAAGATGTGCTGCCCTGAAATCCGGTAGACGTCAGATGGCTCTTGGTGGCTTTATTCCAACTGGCTTCGGCGCCCTCAGAATTGCTGATGGCTTTTTCTTCAAAAGCCGCAGCCTCAGCCTTAAGCGCCAGATCCCTTAGAGCTTCGGTTTTCGGGGTGGTGGGATCAAAGATTTGCAGGTCTCTGGCCGGCCCTGTGAGCAATTCCTCTTTGCAAGCCAGGCCGCAATAAGGATCCTCCGGTGAAATTTTTGCAATGGCTGCCGCCTGTTCAACCAGCTTTTCAAGCGCGCCCTGAGAGAGGTCAGAGGTTGAAAGTGATGTTTGCCGGTGGCCGTAAAACGCTCGCAGGCCCAAGGCTGTTTCGGCGGGCCTTTCAACCTGTTCCAGCTTGCCATTGCGAACCGTGACCGAAACACCGTCAAGATTTACAAAAACCGCCTCAGCCGCATCGCACCCGGCTTTCAGGGTTTCCTGGATGACCTTATCCAGCAGGTCAAAGGGTTGGTTTTCTTCTGCCATAGGAGGGATATTTAGTGTCCAAAAATTATTTCCATTGTGTCGGGGTTTGATTAGCACATTTTTATCGCTTGGATATAAAAAAGACCCCCGCTTTTAACGGCGGGGGCCTTGAGGAGGGTGCAAGGGAATTGAATAAATCAATTCTTACTTATGTATTTTTGGGAAAGCAGACTGTTACCCAAACTATGGGCCTTCCCAAGCGTGACCAATGGCCACATACCCCTACAATATTATGGGCCGGGCCAAACAACTGGAAATCATATTTTTGTGATAAAGATTGGTTTTGGGTGGAGCCAAGGTTTTGCTTGTATCATTTCTTAGGCCCGGAAGGTTTGCCGCTGCCGGGAAGCCCCAATTTTGGCCATTTGTTGGTAACAAGATCAACAATATCTTCACTCATTTTAATTTTGGTTCCCCACTCACGGGTGGTCTCGGACCCGATTTTTGTTGTCGCATCCAAGCCCATTTTGCCGCCAAGCCCGGATTGTGGTGAGGCGAAATCAAGATAATCGATAGGTGTATTTTCCACCAGCGTGACATCGCGAACCGGGTCCATCCGGGTCGAGATTGCCCAGATCACATCTTCCCAGCTTCTAATATTGATGTCGTCATCAACAACAATCACAAACTTGGTGTAAATAAACTGTCGCAGATACGACCAGATGCCCATCATGATCCGCTTGGCTTGACCGGGATAAGATTTTTTAATGCTGACCACCGCTACCCGGTACGAACAGCCTTCGGGCGGGAGCCAGAAATCCTGAATTTCGGGAAACTGGTTTTGTAAAAGCGGGACAAAAATTTCGTTTAGAGCCTCACCAAGTATGCTTGGTTCATCCGGCGGTCGCCCGGTGTAGGTCGAAAGATAGATCGGATTTTTGCGCATAGTGATGGCTGAAATGGTAAAAACTGGAAATTGCTCCACCGAATTGTAATATCCGGTGTGGTCACCATAAGGCCCCTCATCGCGGTAATCGTCTAATGACACATGGCCTTCAAGAACAATTTCCGCGGTTGCCGGAACCTTCAAAGGGATGGTTTTACAATCGATCAATTCCACCCTTTTTTTCCGTAACAGGCCGGCAAAATGGTATTCAGACATGGTATCGGGCACCGGGGTGACAGCCGCCAGGATTGTTGCCGGATCTGCCCCGATTACGGCAGCAACCGGCATTGGGTCACGCTTTTTGCTTTGCCAGTCACGCAAGTGCTGGGCCCCGCCACGGTGTTTTAACCATCGCATCAGGGTTTTGTTTTTGCCAAGTTTTTGCATCCGGTAAATGCCAAGGTTAAAATCTTCCTTGCGCGCACCCGACCCTTTGGTCACCACCAGCGGCCAGGTAATGAGGGGTGCCGGTTCGCCCGGCCAGCAGGTCTGGATTGGCAAGCTATCAAGGTTGATGTCTTTACCGGTAAAAACAACCTCTTGAACCGGGGCCTTTTTCAATGTCTTGGGTCGCATGGCCAAAACATCCTTGGCCAGGGGTAACAACTTCAATGCCCCTTTCATGCTTTCCGGCGGGTTGGGTTTTTGCAGAAAAGCCAAAGCCTCGCCAATGGCACGCAGGCCTTCCGGTTTGGTATTCAGGGCGCGGGCAATACGCTCTACACTACCGAAAAGATTTACCAGAACTGGCATCGTTGATTTTTTACCGGTTTCATCCACCACATTTTCAAACAGAATGGCCGGACCGCGGTCAGCGATAATCCGGGTTTGAATTTCAGTCATTTCCAAATCGGTTGAAACCGGTTCAGAGACACGCACCAAATCACCCGCCGCTTCAAGGGCGTCGATGAAATCTCGCAAAGATGTGAAAGCCTGGGCCATGGCTAAAATACAATTATTTTGCTGGCGACAATGCTTAGGAAAACAATAACGCCAACATACATATTAGACTGGAAGGTTTTTAGGCAATTGTCGCCATCATCGATATTCAGCGTGGAAATCTGGTTTTTAAAGTGAAAGAAAACCGCAATCACCCCTAAATAATAGACCCGGTTCAGGTCATTTTCTATACCCGCTAAAATAAAAAAACCTAAGGATAACCCGTAAAACAAAAATAACCACGCCTTGGTATTTTCACCAAATTTCAATGCTGTGGATTTGACGCCAACAAGAATATCATCATTTTTGTCCATATGGGCGTAGATCGTATCATAGCCGAGAGTCCAGAAAATGCCGGCGAGGTAAAGATAAAGCGCGTCCAGGCTCAGGCCGCCGGCAACAGCGGCCCAGCCCATCAGAACTCCCCAGTTAAATGTCAGCCCCAAAAACAGTTGCGGCCAATACGTCACGCGTTTCATGAAGGGATAAATGCCAACCAATATCAGCGAGAAAAAACCCAATAGAATGGTAAATAAATTAAGCTGCTGCAGAACCAATAGTCCAAGAAGGCTGAGAAGCCCTAAAAACATAATGCCTTCACGCAAAGACAATTGCCCACTGGCCAAGGGTCTTTTTGCCGTCCGTTCAACCTGCTTGTCAATATCACGATCGACAATATCATTAAAGGCGCACCCGGCGCTGCGCATGGCAAATGCCCCAATCGTAAAAAGAACCAGAAGTAGAAAATCAGGGTAGTCGCCAAAGGGCGTTGCCAGGGAAATTCCCCAGAAGCACGGCCAAAGCAACAGCCAGGCACCAATAGGCCGGTCCAGGCGGCCAAGTTTCAACAGCGGACGCAAGCCTTCGGGCGCCCACCGGTCTACCCAGTTACTGGTCGTGGCATCGGCGATAACCCGGCTATTCGCCATTCCTTTTGGAACCCCTCTTTTTAGTTCAGCCAGCTGTTTTTCTAAATCTGCTGTTTGAATATGACTTTAAACTTAAGTAACATGGATGTCATCCGGGGGTTTTACCTTTTTCTTGAATAATATGGACCACTTTATGAACCACCCAGTTGCCAAAATTCGTATTTTTGTTGCCAACCCTTTAGAGGTGGGGGGCACGGTCACCTTGACTGGGCTCAAAGCCCATTATGTTGCTACTGTCATGTGCCAGAAGATTGGCGCGCACCTTTTGCTTTTTAACGGTGTTGACGGGGAATGGCTTTGCCGCATTGAAACCGCGAACAAAAAAGAAGTGCTTTTGGCTGTAAGGAAAAATACCCGGACACAGGCGCCAGAACCAGATTTGTGGTTGGTCTTTGCGCCTATCAAAAAAGGCCGGATAGATTATTTGGCCGAAAAAGCCACCGAACTAGGGGTGTCCAGGTTGATCCCTGTCAAAACCGAAAGAACCGTTGTCTCGCGTGTCAAAACCAGTCGCCTTCTGGCCAATGCCCAAGTAGCGGCAGAACAATGCGAACGGCTAACCGTCCCAACAGTTTCTGAAATGGAAAGTCTGGAAAGCCTGCTGGCCAACTGGCCTGTGGGCCGCAATCTTCTTTTTTGCGACGAACAAAAGGAAGACCCGTCTATTCTGGAAGCGTTAAAAGCCCAAAATCCCGAAGCTCCCTGGGGTATTTTAATTGGCCCTGAGGGCGGCTTTAGTGAACATGAACGCAACCTAATCCGCTCTTTTCGCTATTGCATTCCAACTTCAATAGGGCCACGTGTGTTAAGGGCTGATACCGCTGCCTTTGCCGCCATTAGCCTTTGGCAAGCGGCGATTGGTGATTGGGTTTAGGGGTGAATGTGGAAAAAAATCCTTATATAGAAAAAAAAGAACAAATGATTGAGACGCTGGCCTCGGGAGTCAAATCAAGGGAGGAATGGCGGATTGGTACCGAGCATGAAAAATTTTGTTTTGACCTGGAAACCAAAACCCCACTGCCCTACGCCGGCAAAAAAAGCATAGTCGCGGTCCTGAACGGGTTTCAAAAATTTGGCTGGAACGGAGTCTTTGAAAACGAAAACATCATCGCTTTGGAAAAAGATGGTGCTTCGGTCTCATTAGAGCCCGCCGGCCAGCTTGAGCTTTCCGGTGCCCCTGTGAAAACCATCCACGAAACCTGTGATGAGGTGACTTCACACCTTTATCAGGCCAAGGAAATTGGCGAAAATCTAGGTGTTGGATTTTTAGGCCTTGGGTTTCACCCAACCCTTCGCCGCGAAGATGCCCCGATCATGCCCAAGGGGCGGTATGGCATCATGCTCGACTATATGCCCAAAGTCGGCACCCTTGGCCTTGATATGATGCTGAGAACAACCACGGTTCAGGTCAACCTGGATTTTTCCAGTGAGTCTGACATGGTGAAAAAATTCCGGGTCGCGCTGGCATTGCAGCCGCTGGCGACAGCGCTTTTTGCCAACTCACCTTTTTCGGAAGGAAAGCCGAACGGGTATAAATCCTATCGCAGCCACATCTGGCAGCACACCGACCCCGACCGTTCAGGCATGTTGCCTTTTGTTTTCGAGGATGGTTTCGGATTTGAACGGTATGTCGATTATGCCTTGAGCGTTCCCATGTATTTTGTTTTTCGCGATGGTTACATCAACGCAGCCGGCCAATCATTTAATGATTTTCTAGATGGCAAACTTCCGGCCTATCCCGGACACCGGCCAAGACTTTCTGATTGGACCGATCACCTGACGACAATTTTCCCGGAAGTTCGCTTGAAAAATTATCTGGAAATGCGTGGCGCCGATGGCGGCGCATGGTCGCGGTTGTGTGCTTTGCCTGCCCTATGGGCCGGACTATTGTACGACCAGACATCCCTGGATGCAGCCTGGGATCTGGTGAAAAACTGGTCTACCGATGAGATGCAGGAAATGCGAAACCGGGTCCCGGAGCTGGCCTTTGAAACCCCTTGGGGGGATAGGACTTTTCTGGAATTAGCCAGGGAAGTCTTGGCGATTTCCGATCAGGGTTTGAAAAATAGAAACTGTCTTTCCCAAGGCGGTGAAACCGAGCAGGGCTTTTTGCAAATCCTCAAATCAGGGGTCGAAAAAGGCCAGAGCCCGGCGGATGAAATTTTAGAAGCTTATAATGGCCGATGGAATCAAAATATTACGAAAATCTTTGATGAGTTAAGTTATTAGTTTATCCACAATTCAATATTTTTTTACCTTAAGATATTTCCAATTATTTACGATTAGAGTAATAAAATAACAAAAATAGTAAACTATCAGCAATATTTATTTAAAAACCATTTGCTTGTTTGACCTGATCCGGACAAATTTAGTACATTTGGTAGGTTCAGCGAATCGTGGATTAGAGGCAGATGTTGTGCTCACGAAAGCTGGCGACACAATATCTATGAAAAATGTCTGCCTCGTTAATAGATACTGTAAACAACAACCTTACCTTAGGGGGGTAATATGGTAGACGATCTCATTAAAGGCGCTTTGCTAGGTGTCTTCGGATATTTCTGGTACTGGCTGGCAACCGCTGCACCTTACATTGGAAACGGTGAAATGAATGTTGGTTCTGGCTATATGTTCTTCACAATCGTGGCAGCAGCGCTGCTCGCTGGCAAATAGGGGAGATACAGAAATGTTTGATGGAATTTTAAATAACGCCAAAGGCTCACTTAACATGGTGGTCATGTTCTTTGTGGCTGGTCTTGTTGCCAGTCTTATCTTTAACTTCGTCGATACCGGCGGGTTCGATATTGAAGGTACGATAAGATTTGCTGTTAAAGCCGCTGTAGCGGGTTTTGCAACTGCCTTGGTTATGGGAGCCGCCAAAGGCTAATTCGGAATAAATTTCGAAAGCTTTCAAAATTCAATTGGGCGCAGAAGGGTTTTCTGTGCCCAATTTTTTATAGTATTTAAGGGTTAAATTGACTCATTAAGCGAATCTCTATACCCTCCAATTTTCCTGGGGGGGGAGCAATCATCGAAACTTGTTTAACACTCTCCCTTTAACAACAATCTTACCTAGGGGGGTAATATGGTAGACGATCTCATTAAAGGCGCTTTGCTAGGTGTCTTTGGATTTTTCTGGTACTGGCTGGCAACCGCCGCACCTTACGTTGGCAACGGCACTGAAACTGTCAGTGGTGCCTACATGTTCTTCACAATCGTGGCAGCAGCGCTGCTCGCTAGCAAATAGAGGAGATACTGGAAATGTTTGATAGCATTATAAATAACGCAAAAGGCTCACTTAACATGGTGGTCATGTTCTTTGTGGCTGGCCTTGTTGGAAGAACTCTTGGAACCTTTATTATAGGGGACGGAGATTTTAATATTGAGGTAATCCTGATGTTTGCTGTAAGCGCTGCCATAGCTGGTTTTGCTACTGCTTTGGTTATGGGAGCTGCCAAAGGTTAATTCGGAATAATCTTTAGATTTAAGCGCGGGGTCTCAAACCCCGCGTTTTTTTTATGAGCCGGTGCCGCCAACGGTCAGGCCATCGACCAGAAGGGTCGGCTGGCCAACGCCAACAGGAATGGATTGCCCTTCCTTGCCGCAGGTGCCAACCCCGGGATCAAATTCCAGGTCATTGCCGACCATGGTGACTTTTTTCAAAACCTCGGCACCGGTGCCAATCAGGGTTGCCCCTTTAAGGGGCTCACCAACTTTTCCATCCCTGACCCGGTAGGCTTCGGTGCAGGAAAAAACAAATTTGCCATTGGTGATATCAACCTGGCCGCCGCCAAAACTTACCGCATAGATCCCGTCCTTGACACTTTTCAAAATTTCCTCGGGTTCATGTTTGCCCGCCAGCATAAAAGTATTGGTCATTCGCGGCATTGGCGCATGGGCATAAGATTCCCTCCGGCCGTTGCCGGTCGGCTTCATTCCCATCAGCCGGGCATTGACGCGATCCTGCAAATATCCCTTTAAAATCCCGTCCTCAATCAGCACCGTTTCTTCCGTGGGGGTTCCTTCATCATCAATTGTCAAAGACCCACGCCGCTTTTCCAGGGTGCCGTCATCAATAACAGTAATTCCTTTGGCCGCAATCTGCTGGCCCATCAAGCCGGCAAAAGCTGAGGTTTTTTTACGGTTAAAATCCCCCTCCAGGCCATGACCGATAGCCTCATGAAGTAAAATCCCGGGCCAGCCGTTGCCAAGCACAACCTGCATTTCCCCAGCAGGCGCGGGGATTGATTTCATATTTACATCCGCCTGACGAAAGGCTTCATCGGCCTCATGCTTCCAGGTGTTTTCGTTTAATATATTTTCGTAACCATAGCGCCCGCCGATGCCGGAAAACCCGGTTTCCATGCGGCCATCTTTTTCCAGCACAACACTGACGTTAAGACGCACCAGGGGGCGGACATCGCTGGCTGAAGCGCCGCCCGCGCGCATAATATGAACAAGCGACCAGCTGCCAATGATCGAAGCGCTAACCTGACGAACCCGATTGTCTTTGGCCCGGAGGTAACTATCGATTTCTTCCAAAAGTTTGACCTTGGCGGAAAATTCAAAATCTTCTAGGGGGTTTTCCGGGGCATAAAAGCGACGGTTGGTGTTTCTCGGGTCCACCGCCAGGGTGCCACTGTGCCCACTCTTGACCACCTCAATCGTCGAGGCCGCTTTTTTAATAGCATCTTCGGTTAATTCATTGGAATGGGCAAAGCCAGTCACTTCCCCTGCCACCCCGCGCAAACCGAAGCCCTGACTGGTATTAAAGGAGGCAGTTTTCAGGTGGCCGTTATCAAAACTCAAAACCTCTGACAGGCTATATTGAAAATACAATTCACCATCATCAAGGCCCCGCAGAGTATTATCCAGCACCCCCTGAACCCGGCCTTGATCCAGGCCGGCATGGGTGAAAAAGAATTCTTCTGGTTTGGGGCTGTTTGCCATTATTAATTTCCGGGTTCTTAAATGTCAGATAAGTACTCTTTAAGGCAAATGAAAGGAAAAAAACAGAACTGAAATTTAGAAGTAATAATCAATCTTAAAAGTGGCAAAATAAAATGCCGGGTGGGGCTTGTAGAGGGAAATAAATCTGATATAACCGCAGCCAAGGGGAGGCATCGTCCAAGCCGAAAATCTTAGCGTTAATACCGCCCAAAAAATCTTAAGGGCGCCCGAGCAAAAAGGGGTACCGTGTTTAAAAATTTTTGGAAAACTGCCACCGCAACACTTTTCAGTTTGGTTATGTTTAGCATCCCGGCCCTGGCCCAGGATGGCCGCATTGGAATGGCTGAGGACAAGCAAATAAATTTCCAGCCCCCGGCCACCGAAGTTATGGAACAGATAATCGATCTGCATGTCATCATAATGTGGATTATTACAGCGATTATCGTTTTGGTTACGGGGTTAATGTTTTGGATAGTATTTCGCTATAACAGACGCGCCAATCCTACTCCTTCCAAGAATACTCATCACACTGGCCTTGAGGTAATTTGGACTGTAATCCCTATCGTTATTTTGGTTTATCTTGGCTATCACAGTATCAAGCTTCTTTATAAACAGGACGTCATCCCGCCGGCAGACATGGTCATCAAGGTGACCGGCCATCAATGGTACTGGACCTATGAATACCCTGATCACAATGGCCTGACGTTTGATGCCTATATGGTTCCAGAAGAGTATTCCCGTGGTGTTGCCTCAGCGGATGTAACCAGCGAGTGGGATGCCATTATGGAAGAGCTGCGCATTACTCTTGGCCGGGAAGCGCCGATTAAAACCATGCGGCTTCTGGATACCGACACCCGGATGGTGGTTCCGGTGAACACCACGGTCAAGGTTTTGGTCACGGCTGATGATGTTATCCACGCGTGGACCATTCCGGCGTTTGGTTCCAAAATTGACGCAGTACCGGGCCGGATAAATGAAACCTGGTTCAACGCCTATGAGATAGGCACCTATTATGGCCAATGTTCAGAATTATGCGGCATCAAGCACGCCTTTATGCCAATCGTTGTAGAGGTTGTCTCAAGGGAAGATTTTGAAGCCTGGCTTATTCGCGCCAGCTCACCCCCCACTCAATAGGGGTGCAGGCGCAGGCGGTGTAAACACGTTTAAATAATAAGAATTTTGGAATTGCTAAGAAGGGATTTTAAGAAATGGCATCGTACGGAAAGCACGCAAGCGACGATCACACGCCGACTGGCCTGAAGCGATGGTTGTTTTCCACAAACCATAAGGATATTGGCATCCTTTATCTGTTTTTTGCAGGCTTTGCCGGCGTTATCGGTTTTATTTTCTCATTATTGATGCGCCTGGAGCTGGCCGAACCGGGGGTGACTTTCCTGACATATTTTACCGGGGGTGACGTTGACGTTGCGGCCCAATTTTTTAATGTTTTGATCAGCGCCCACGGCCTGATCATGGTTTTCTTTTTGGTCATGCCGGCCCTGATCGGCGGCTTTGCCAACTATTTTGTGCCGATTATGATCGGTGCGCCCGATATGGCGTTCCCCAGATTGAATAATATCAGTTTTTGGCTGCTTCCTCCGGCCTTCACCCTTCTTTTGCTATCGGCATTTGTTGGCCCATCGGGTTTTGAAGGTATGGCAGGGGGAACCTCGGTTGGGGTCGGCGGCGGCTGGACAATTTATCCACCCCTGTCAACTTCGGGCCATGCCGGCCCGTCCATGGACCTGGCAATCCTGTCCCTGCATTTGGCCGGTGCCTCGTCTATCCTTGGCGCGATCAATTTTATCACCACCATTTTTAATATGCGTGCGCCGGGCATGACCATGCACAAATTGCCGCTTTATGTCTGGTCGGTTTTGGTAACGGCTTTCTTGCTGCTGCTGGCGTTGCCAATTTTGGCTGGTGCGATCACCATGCTGCTGACCGACCGGAATTTTGATACCACCTTCTTTAATCCTGCTGGCGGGGGGGATCCGGTCTTGTTCCAGCACCTGTTCTGGTTTTTTGGCCACCCGGAGGTGTATATTCTGATCTTGCCGGGGTTTGGTCTTATCAGCCACATCATTTCAACCTTTTCCAGAAAACCAATTTTTGGCTATCTCGGCATGGCCTATGCCATGGTCTCAATCGGCTTTATCGGCTTTATTGTCTGGGCGCACCATATGTACACAGTCGGTATGGACGTTGATCTGAAAGCCTATTTCATGATTGCCACCATGGTTATTGCGGTGCCAACCGGGATAAAGATATTTTCGTGGATTGCCACTATGTGGGGTGGCTCTTTAACCTTTGAAACGCCAATGCTTTTTGCGATCGGTTTTATTTTCCTCTTTACCGTTGGCGGCGTCACCGGAG
>Ga0114949_10001654_pt1 | contig 13619 bp, 15 predicted proteins | sample N074metaG_FD_83505 | JGI IMG/M metagenome (GOLD analysis project Ga0114949, IMG submission 83505) | Deep subsurface microbial communities from Kermadec Trench to uncover new lineages of life (NeLLi) - N074 metaG | ecosystem: Environmental > Aquatic > Marine > Ocean trench > Sediment | place... | reverse complement strand
CTGAATCGTGAGTTGAAGCAACACCCATCCCGGTAACCAGACCGGACCGGAGCGGATGGAGTCGGCGCCGCATCGGAATCTGAAAACAAAACGGCCCGGCGGCCAAGAACCACCGAGCCGTCTCAAAGTTTTCATTACGCGGGTCGTCGCCGAAAAGCGCCCATGACTACTACGCCGATGCGACGCCCTCGTCCTTCATCGCCGCTTTACGCGAGAGCTTCACACGGCCCTGATCATCAACGAGGATCACCTTGACCCGCATCATGTCACCGACCGTACAGACGTCACTCGCGCTCTTGACGAAACCTTCGTCCAGTTCGCTGATGTGACAGAGTCCATCCTGCCCCGGGGCGATTTCGATAAAGGCTCCGAAATCCTTGATGCTGGCCACGCGGCCGTTGTAGATCTTGCCGACCTTGATCTCCTCGGTGATGGCCTCGATCTGCGCCATCGCCGTTTCGGCACCTTCCATCTTGGCACACGACACCACAACGGTCCCGTCGTCCTCGATTTCGATTCGGGCGCCGGTGTCCGCCTCGAGCTTGCGAATGCCCTTGCCACCCGGGCCGATCACCTTGCCGATCTTCTCCGGATCGATCTTCAGGCTCAGTATCCGCGGGGCATACTCGCTGATTTCCTTGCGAGGCCGTGATATGGTCTCCAGCATCTTGCGAAGAATGTGGATGCGTGCCGCCTTGGCGGTCTCCAGTACCTCGGCGATAATTTCGTGCGAGATACAATCCACCTTCAAATCGAGCTGAATGCCGGTGATGCCCTTCTGAGTACCCGCCACCTTGAAATCCATATCGCCGAAATGATCCTCTTCGCCGATGATGTCGGTGATCAGTACGTGGCGATCCTTATCACAGATCATACCGATGGAAATACCCGCCACGGGACGAATGATCGGTACACCGGCGTCCATCAACGCCAGCGTGCCGCCGCAAACGCTCGCCATCGAACTGCTTCCGTTCGATTCGAGAATGTCACTGATCAGCCGAATCGTGTAGGGGAACTTGTCGGGCGAAGGAAGCACCGCTTCGAGCGAACGCTCGGCCAACGCGCCGTGGCCGATCTCGCGACGTCCCGGGCCCATGATCCGCCGGGCCTCGCCGACGCAGAACGGCGGGAAATTGTAATGCAGCATGAATTTCTTGCTGTACTCTTCGAAAAGCCCGTCCACGACCTGCTCATCGCGTACCGTGCCGAGCGTCGTCGTGACCATCGATTGCGTTTCGCCGCGCGTGAACAGAGCCGATCCGTGCGTACGCGGCAGCAAGCCGACCTCGCCGAATATCGGGCGAATCTCGTCCAGCGCGCGACCATCGGCCCGCTGGCTGTCATTCAGGATCAGTTCGCGAACCACCTGCTGTTCGATCTCGTGCAGGCAACTCTTGACCAGCGATGCTTCGTATTCGGGCGCCTCGGCATCGGCCGGTGAGAATTCCTCCGTCGCCTCTTCGTACAGTTCCTTGATCGCATCTTGACGATCCAGCTTGCCCGGAATGCGACGGCGTTTGCGAAACTCTTCCAGCGTCCGATCGCGAAGCTTAGCCATCAATTCGGTCGGCTCTTCCGGCTCGTCCCAGACTTTCTCCTTCCCGCACTGCCGAACCAACTCCTCGATCATCTCGCAGATTTCTTTGACGGCCTTGTGCCCGAACTGAATCGCCTCCGCGACGACGTCTTCCGGAAGTTCGTGCGATCCGATTTCGATCATCGTGACCCCGTCCGGACGACCCGAAAGCAGCAGGTCCAGGTCGCTGAATTCCATCTGCTCACAGGTCGGAAACAAGACGAACTCGCCGTCCACGCGCCCGACGCGAACCGACGCATTCGGCCCGCGGAACGGAATCGAAGAAATCGCCAGCGCCGCCGCCGCCCCGTTCATCGCCAACACGTCCGGATCGTTGTCCTGATCGGACGACAACACAAACGCCTGAATCTGAACCTCGTCTTTGAAACCCTTGGGGAACAGTGGGCGGGCCGGCCGATCGATCATCCGCATGGTGAGGATTTCTTTGGTCGTGGGACGACCTTCACGCTTGATAAAGCCACCCGGAAACTTGCCCGCCGCCGCCGTCTTCTCGCGGTAATCCACCGTAAGAGGGAAGAAGTCGATCCCCAGTCGAGGTTTGTCGCGCACCACTGCCACCAAAACCACCGTGTCGGCAAACTGTGCCCAGACGGCCGCGTTGGCCTGCTTCGCGATCACGCCCGACTTGAAAGTAAGCGTCCTGCCACCAATCGTTTTCTTGACTACCGACTCTTGCATCATTGTCTCCGCCATTCTTTTTTTCCGCCTTGCCGCTTCCAACGCGGCGATTCATCCATTCTTGCCAACCAACACGAAACCGAAAAATTTTCTATCCAGCCGACGAACGCTACGATCCGCCGAAGGGTTCAGTAAGGGCATTTTCAATCCGAGTGTCGCGGCCGGCTTGACCGACTCCCAAGCAAGACTCGAATCCGAAACGCTACAACAGAATAGAACTTGTCTAGCCTTGCATGGGCACGGCTAGCCAGGTTGCTAATTGACGAATCGGGAAGTCTGCACGACCGGGCGAGCGACGAATCACAGATTGCCGGTGGGAGAGACTATAGTCGAGAAGGGTGGCCCGAGCCGAAGAAAGGGTCCCGAGCTTACTTTCTCAGTCCGAGACGGCCGATGACACTCTGATAACGCTGAACATTGCGACCTTTGAGGTACTGCAACAGGCTGGTTCGCTTGCCCACCATCATCAGCAGCCCACGCCGAGAAGCGTGGTCTTTGCGGTTGCTCTGGAGATGCTGGGTCAACTGCACGATCCGCTCGGTCAAAAGGGCAATCTGCACTTCCGGCGAACCGGTGTCACCCTCGTTCTGCTTGAACTGATCCAGAATCTCACTCTTTTTTTCGCACGTCATCATCATGAAAACCGTCGTCCTCTGGGTTACCGCCCCGAGCGGCTCCCCGGCCCCCGATGGGCCGATCCAACACATCCATCCTGCCTACACCAGTTTCTCCCGTTTCATCAATCCGGAAAGAATAGCCGAGCGCGGCGGATCTTGCAACCCCTCCTGGACGCCGGAACCTCAAGCCAATCCGCGCCGAGCTGCCGAGATGGCACACTCAGAGGCACTCAGGAATGCCTGCTTCTAGTTAGATTCTTCTGGTGGGGGCCGTCTGATCGAGTCACAGCGCGTCTGAAAAATCAGCCCAGCAGCTCCGATACGGTTTGAATCAGCTTTTCCATGCGGAACGGCTTATTGATGAAGGCGTTGGCCCCCAAACTCGTCGCCCACTCCTGGTGCCTTTTGCCCGGGTTCCCGGTGATCATGATCACCTTCGGCCGGTCGTCCGGCTTCATCGACGTGCGAAGCTTCTCCATGACCAGAAACCCGCTCCGCTTGGGGAGCATGGCGTCCAGGATGATCAAATCCGGCTTCTCCTTCTCGGCCAGTTCGACGGCCTGATTCCCATCCACCGCCGTCTGGCAGGTCGCCCCATTGGACTCAACCGCCTGCTGAATCGCCGTCAGAATGTCCTGGTCGTCATCAACAATCAGAACCGTTTTGCCTTCGAGTGATTGTTCCAAGGTGATTCTCCTGGAGTGTTTCCGCGCGGTATCGTACTTGCCTTATTAGTATAGAACCGAATGCCGCCCGCTTCAAGACGTGAGGGCACCATTTGGGTCGATGATTCGCGAAACGGCCCGCGTTGCCCGCTAATCTGTGCCGGGCTACACTTGCCGTGTGCTGGCAGATGAAGCCAACCATTGAAATTCAGGCGAAAGAGCCCCATTTCGTGAGTAGCAGCCCAATCCGTTCCGGTCGATTCCTCGCGTTTTTCACCCTCATGGTCTTCGCCGTGTCGGCCTGCGGCTGCTCAAAATCGTCAAATCTGTTTCGGCACGGGTCGCGTGGAAGTGAATCCCGCACCAAACAGAATCTGACCATCGCTCTCGACTCCGACAGCCCCGACGATCGACGCAAGGCCCTGCTCAGCCTCGTGAAAGAACCCGGTGCAAAATCCGAACAAGCATTTCGCGCCCTCGATGTCATCGCGCGAACCGATACCAGCAGCTCGGTTCGACAGGCCGCCGTGGCCGTTCTGGGCAACTACAGCGATTCCCGACCCGTGGACATCATGCTTCAGCTCCTGCGTTTCAAGGAATACCCCAAAACCGTACGGCCCGCGGACGACCCCCTGATCTGGTTCACCGTGGATTCCCTCAACGGACTCGCCGCAAGAGGGCTCGTCCCCGAGGATCGGCAGGCCGGCCTGGTCGAAACGCTCGCAGAACTCCAACGCAGCTCCCGACACCACCAGGTGAGGATTTCGGCCACGCAGACGCTCGGAAGATTTGATACCCTCGCCGCCACGGACGCCCTGATCGAGGGCCTGACCAGCCGGGATTTTGGCGTGGCGTTCGAGGCTCGGGTCGCACTCCGCACACTCACCGGACTGGACGCCGGGACTGACCCAACGGCGTGGCGCCGACTACTGGACGAAACCGATCCGGCCGGATCAGCGAGTCTCGCCGATACCGACAACGCGCCGCTAACCGGCAACGACGACGGACAAAATCAATAATGAAAGCGATCTGCTTCCAGAACGGCCGGATGAGCGTGAACCCCGATCATCCCGATCCCCAGCCGAAAGCCGGTGAAGCGCTGATCGCCGTCCGCCTCGCCGGAATCTGCGCCACGGACCTCGAAATCATTCGCGGGTACATGTCCTTCGAAGGTGTGCTCGGACACGAATTCGTCGGCCAAGTCGTGTCGGGCTCGCGCAACTGGCAGAACAAACGCGTCGTCGGCGAGATCAATTGCGTCTGCGGGCAGTGCGATCTCTGCCAGGCCGGCCTGTCCAATCACTGCCGCAACCGGACCGTCGTCGGCATCCTCGGTCGCGACGGCTGCTTTGCCGATTTCATCACCATCCCCGAAGCCAATCTGCACGAAGTCCCCGAAAACGTCTCCGACGATGAAGCGGTGTTCGTCGAGCCCGTCGCCGCCGCCATTCAAGTCCTCAGACAGGTTCCCATTGAGCCGCGCATGAGCGTGGCCGTGCTGGGCTCAGGTCGGCTCGGCCTGTTGGTCGCTCAGGTGCTGCGCGGGACCGGATGTCGCCTCGAACTGATCGGCCGAAACCCCGATTCACTTCTCTTCGGCGAGAAAAAAGGCATCCAGTCGACCCAGGTGAAGGATCTCGCCCCTCGCAATGACCGCGACGTAGTAGTCGAATGTACCGGCTCGCCCGCCGGGCTCGAGTTGGCCATGCGCCTGGTCCGACCGCGAGGCACCATCGTGCTCAAGAGCACCTATGCCGTATCCACCGATATCAACCTCGCTCCCATCGTCATCAACGAAGTGGACCTGCGCGGAAGTCGTTGCGGCCCGTTCCCCGACGCACTCGACCTCCTGGCCCGAAAGCAAATCGACGTGCAGTCCATGATCTCCCGACACTTCAGCCTGGATCAGGCCGCCGAGGCCCTCGATGCCGCCGCCGACCCAAAGACCATAAAGGTCCTCTTCCGCATCAAACGCTAAAGGCCGGAAGTGTCGCAAATTCGAGACGCCGTCACGGCCTGACCCACCGTCGCACGGTCATCGGCCGGGTATCGAACACCACGAACGCCCCGTCCTTGCCCCCATCCGAATAGAACCAGAACGTGGAAACCATCTCCACCTCCACGTCCCGGGGCTTGCCCAACAGACGCAATACGACGTCCGGCGTGATGCCGCTGCGCAACTGGTCCCAGGCAATGGAACCTGCCGCGCGAGGCCGATCCGCGTTGTCGGCCGACACGCCCCCGTCCGAATTGACCTGCGAACATCCTGCCGCGCAGACCGACATGCCCACAAGCAAACCAACGGACAAAACGAAACAGCCTCGCATGATCGCGCTCCCGTGAGGTGGGCGGACGAATCCCGTCCGCATGTCAGTCAACCGTGACATCAATTGTTGTTGGAGAATTTCTTGCGGATGCAGTCGGCGCGAATCACGCCGCGCTGCTCGGACGTAAGCTCTTCACCGGACATCTTCTGCAGATGCGCCGGCTGCATTTGGAGGAACAGTTCGTTGACGGTGCGGATATCGATGTTGGACAGGCGGCCCAGATTGATCCCCATTCGCAGGTGGCTCAGCAGGTTCAGCGTCTCCTCCGTGCTCACCGCCCGCGCGTTCTCCAACAGGCCGACCGCCCGCCAGACCTTGTCGTCCAGCAGCGAGGTCCGCTCGTTCACCAGCAGGTCGCGGGCCCGTTTCTCGTATTCCACGATCCCCGGAATCACCACAGTCTCGAATTCGCGGATAATCTCTTCCTCACTCTTGCCCAGCGTGGTCTGATTGGAAATCTGATAAAAGTCGCCCTGCGCATCCGTGCCCTCGCCGAACAAGCCGCGCACCGCCACCTGCATGTCCTTCGCCGCGCGAAACACCTTCTGCAACTGCTCCGACAGCTTGATGGCCGGCAGATGCAACATCGCCGATACCCGGATCCCCGTCCCCACGTTGGTCGGGCACGCGGTCAGATATCCGAAGCGCGAATGGTATGCGTAATCGACCTGCCTCTCGAGGGCATCGTCCAGCAGACGCAGCTCTTCCCAGGCCGCCTGCAACTGCAGGCCGCTGCGCAACGACTGGATGCGCAAATGGTCCTCTTCGTTGATCATCACGGCCACGGTTTCTTCATCTGAAACCGCGACGCCGCGACTACCCTGGGCACCCGCATGCTGACGGCTGATCAGGTGCCGTTCCACCAGGATCTCCCGGTCCAGATCCGGCGTTTCTTCGATGTCGAAAAACGAGGACTTCGGACCGATCGCCGTGTTGTCGATGGTGCTGCAAATCAGACGCAGGATTTCCTTGCGCTGACTCTCCGTCGCACGGGATAAAAATGGAAACCCGGAGATATTGCGGGCCAGACGAATCCGCGACGAAACCACGATGTCGCTCTGGGGACCGCGTCCGCTGAGCCATTCGCCGGCGTGCCGTGTCAGTTCATCGATTGTCATGATTCGCCGAGTTCCTTCAGTTCGTCCCGAATCTTCGCCGCACACTCGTAGTCCTCGCGCTCGACCGCGTCGTCGAGATCGCGGCGCAACTTGAGCAGCACGTGCTGCCGCTTTTGCGTGTCCGAACTCTGATCCGGAATCCTGCCGACGTGGTGAGTCGCCCCTTCCTGCGCCTGAGAAATCAAAGGAGAAAGAACTTTCTCAAACGCGTCGTAGTCGTTGGGGCATCCCAGGACCCCCTGCTGCCGAAACTGCACGAAACTCATTCCGCACTCCGGACAGGTCAGGTCGGTAAGCTCCTGCGTCTCCGACTGATTCTTAATGAAGTCCTCGAGCAGCGTGTTAATCGGGACGGGGGTCTTGATGGTGATCCCCTGCTCGCCCGCGCATTCTTCGCAGAGGTGCAGCTCTTTGGTCTCGCCCACCAGATCGGTGACGTGAACCGTCGCGGTACTTTTCTTACATCGCTGGCAAAGCAAAGCGGTCACCCAGTCCTTACGCAATTCTAGTCAAGAACACAGTCGCGCCACGTGACGCGATCAAATCGTAGCGCCCGGGAAAATACGCGTCAAGATCGGGCAGGGCCGGACTCGACGTCCCCCCCGATCCAGCCCCGGAATTCGCTCAGTCTCGCCTGTACGTCGCCGAGCAGTTCGGCGCCTCGGAAACCGTGACCGAAACGAGCGACGGACCGCCTGAGCCGAGTCCCGATTCCAATCGCTCGAAAACGACTCGCGCCACCCGCTCAGCGCTGGCCGATAGACCCCCGAACCAGGGATGTTCGTTCAGGCTCGAATGATTCAGCTCGGCCAGCAGCCCCGTCAACAAGCGACGCACCTCATCAAAATCGACCACCATGCCGCCCGCATCCAGTTGGCGTCCGCCCCACACGGCCGTCACCCCCCAATCGTGACCGTGCAACGGCTCCATGGCCCCATCCGGCAAGGCCACCTGATGCGTCGCGCAGAAACTGCCTTGGACCGCCACTTCGTACATGCCGTGCGCCGTGTTGAAAATTCGTTCCGTCGAGGCCGATTCGCACGAACCGAGCCATGAGCGATCAGAACAATACCACCCGCAAGTCAGTGTAGATACGTGAAGGAAGATTCACAACGGGCCAATCGACGTGCCAAAACTATCCCAGCGACAAAGACTATCCCAACAACGACGTGATCGATGCAGGTGGGAGGATGTTCAACACAGCCGAGGACGCCTCAGCCGCCGATTCAGACAGCAACCCCAGCACCGTAATCAGGGTCGATAGGATCAGGGATGCGACGATGGGGATGGCGCGAGCATGTTCCGACATGAAGCTGCCGGCGGCCCGTCTCCACCGGACCGGCAAATTCGCCCCGTTGTGGCGTCGACGCCGCACCGGTAGAAGATCCAGCTTCCACTTGCCACTATCAGGATCGAAGTCGTGCAGAAAGGCGGCGTAGGTGCGGGCCGACCTTCGTGCGATCTGGCGATAGGCGCCGACCACCGTCTTAAACCGTTCCGGAGAAGCCGGGTCGGCCGGATGCAAATCGGGGTGAACCTGGAGCACCTGTCGATGAAATGCACGACGGATTTCGCGCGGACCTGCACTCCGCGAGATACCGAGCACAACATAGGGATCGTCGGAAGCCGACATCATTCCCATTTCAGTAATCGACCGGCGAGCCGAAATGCCGTATCCGGGCCCGCCGCTGAAACAAAAAAAGAACGAACGCACACGTCCGATCTCTCTCGTCCCTGGTGTGATGGTCGGAATAGGAACAGGTTGCCGCCGTCCGCTTCCAACCTTACAGTTACATTATGTACCGATATTGGCCCGACCGCAAGGACTTTTTGGCACAAATTGATACGGAATCCTCGATTCCCGTCTATGGCGAGCTGCTGGGCGACAATCTGACCCCGGTGACGGCATTCGCCAGGGTGGCCCCCGAATCGCCCCACGCCTTTCTCCTGGAAAGCGTCGTAGGGGGAGAGAAAATCGCCAGGTATTCCTTTATTGCCGCCCAGCCGGTGGCGGTCTTCGAGGCCCGAAATGGGGCCGTGCGTATCCAGCAGGGGCAAAACGTCGAGCAGCACCAGTCGAAAGACCCGCTGCAACTCCTGGAAAAACTGCTCGCCAAGCGAAAATCCACCCATCTCGCCGCCCTGCCGCGATTTGTCGGCGGAGCCGTCGGCTACGCATCCTACGACGCCATTCGATACTACGAGTCGCTCCCCGGGACGCCGCGCGACGATCGCTCGCTGCCCGATCTGCTCCTTGGGCTCTACGACTCGATGATCATTTTCGATCACCTGGATAAGACCATCAAGGTCGTCTGCCACGCCCGCCTGGAAGAAAACGACTCCGACAAAGACGCCGCCTATGACCGGGCCTGCCGGCGCATCGATCACATCGTGGAACAGCTCTCCCAGCCACGGCTCAGCTCGGCCCAGCCCATCGATCTGGGCACCACCGAAATCCCACAATTTGAAAGCACCATGTCCCAGGACCGTTTCCGCGCCGGCGTGGATCGGATTCAGGAATATATCCGCGCCGGAGACGTCTTCCAGACGGTCTTGTCCCATCGCCTGCGAGTCCGCACAAAAGCCGACACCCTCAATATCTACCGGGCCCTGCGCGTCGTCAATCCATCGCCTTTCATGTTCTATCTGAAGAGCCCCGAAGTCGTGCTCATCGGTTCGAGTCCCGAGATCATGTGTCGGGTCGAGGACTCGGTCGTTACCAGCCGCCCCCTCGCCGGAACCCGACCGCGCGGACGATCGGCCCAGGAAGATGCCTGGCTGGAAAGAGAACTGCTCGCTGACCCCAAGGAACGGGCCGAACACATCATGCTCGTGGATCTCGCCCGAAACGACATCAGTCGTGTCGCCGAGCCCGGCTCCGTCGAACTCTCCGAAGTAATGTCTGTGGAACGCTATTCTCACGTGATGCACATTTGCACCAACGTATCCGGACGCCTCGCACCCGGCCGAACCGCCTTTGACGCCTTGCGTGCCACACTCCCGGTCGGAACCGTCAGCGGAGCGCCCAAAGTTCGGGCCATGCAGATTATCGATGAACTGGAGCCCGTTCGGCGAGGCCCCTATGGCGGCGCGGTCGGATACATCGATTTCGCCGGCAACATGGATATGTGTATCGCTCTCCGGACAATGGCGGTCACGCCGGACGGCGATGCGTCGCGCGTCGATATCCAGGTCGGTGCCGGCATCGTCGCGGAGAGTGATCCCGCTTCGGAATACAACGAAACGCTGAGCAAGGCCCGAGGGATGCTCAAAGCCGTACATATCGCCGAGCAGCAAATGTAGGGCCGACGCCTTCACCCCGGCTCGTACCGGGGCTCCCCCCGCGACCCACACCCAGGCCGCGGGGCTTGTACGTTCGATCAGACGGGGCTATCATTCCCGCGTTCGCGCGACCGCCCCCTTTGGGGGAAACTACGGTTTCGCTTACGATGGGCCCGCTACCGAGTTCGGACCCAATGTGCCCTTAAGAATTTGGGTGCCCCTGAGGATTTGGGTGCCGATAAGTATTCCGGGGCGACGGAGCTTCAGCGTCCCCGACGCTAACATCGGCAAGGAGTTTTTGTGGCCAGCGAAAACGCGATGGAATTTGAAGGCGTAGTCACCAGCGCCCTGCCCAACGCCATGTTCAAAGTCGAAATGGACATGGACGGCGTAAAGCACGAAGTGCTCGCCCATGTATCCGGCAAGATGCGGAAGTATTTTATTCGCATTCTGCCCGGCGATACCGTCCGCGTCGAAGTCTCTCCCTACGACCTGTCACGCGGCCGCATCGTCTACCGCAGATAGCCCTCCCCTTCCACCACCGTCTCTACCTCTAACTCCAGCAATCGCCGACTCAAACGGATCGCATGCGCGAAGTTGGTACATGCGCGCACAACGACTGCAAGACCCTGACACTCCATGGGTTGAACTGGATTGTAATCTCGGTAGGCCGAGCGACCGGTACCGGTCTATTCAATTGCGTTCGATGGATTCGACAATAATGTCAACGACCGGAACATTTCCCTGCCCGTTGCGGCTGGTCACACTGACCTCCGAGATCTGATCGATGATGTCCATGCCGGCAATCACGCGCCCGAAGACGGTGAAACCGGGCGGCGTATCGAACCCGGGATTGTCCTTGAAGTTGCAGTACATTTGCGAAGTGCCTGTGTCTGGATTCGGCAAACGGGCCAGCCCGATCGAACCCCGCACGTTTTTCAGCCCGTTGTCCGATTCAGAAATCACTGGGTCGCGAGTAGGCTTCTGATTGAAATCCAGGTCGAATCCGCCCCATTGAACCACGCCCTGCGATTCGTCGACGCGGTGAACCACGGTATCGGTATAGAAACCGTCATCGACATACTGAAGGATGTTGTCCACGGTCACCGGCGCCAGCTCGTCGTTCAACTCAATGACGAAGTTGCCCATGCTGGTTCGCACGAGGAGTTGCGGCATGCTCGGCTCGCGGGGCTCACACACGTCGCCCACACCGTTCGAGTCCGCATCCGCTTGATCCGCATTTGGATATCTGGGGCAATTGTCGGACGAATCCTGTATGTCGTCACCGTCCGTGTCGAGCGTCGATACTTCGCCAAACGGCCGAGGCAACGGAATTCGGGAGCTGTCCGTATTGAAGATCGGGCCCGCGCACTGAACGCCGCCAAAGACGAGCGGCAAGAGTGCAGTCAAACATAGTTTGAGTGTGAAACGCATAGCTCTTGTCCCCCAGACGAACGTGAATCGGCCCAACCCGACATTATTCGATTATAGCCTGCGCCCGTGTCCGGCCAAGCGGATCAACGCCTGCCCCGATACGCGCCTGGCATTATCAGACCGGTTGTGAGGGTACTGACGGGTGTATCATCCGCCGGACGTCTCGCCGCTGCCGGACTCGGCTGACGGCGACTCTTCCGATTCGTCCTGGCTCTCGCTTTCGCCCGGATCGGATGTCTCGGGCTCGGGGACGGTGTCCTGCGAATCGTCGGATTCATTCTCATCGGCAGGCACCTCTTCATCGGCAGGTACCTCTACATCGGCAGGTACCTCTACCGCGTCGCCCGCCTCTTCGTTCGATTCCGAGTCTCCCGCCACTACGACGTCGCCGGCGCTCTCGTTGCTCGCCTCAACTCGCCCCGTTCTACCATCGGCAATGTCTTGCAGCGCCTGCTGAACGGCCCAATCCGGCGGATCAACCGGAGTCAGTGGAATCTCCACCGCCCCAGCCGGCAATTCTGCGTCGGGAGTAATTGCGATCGGTTCCGGAGGCGGAGGCGCCGGTGCAAAAACTATCGTCTCCCGAAGTTCCTCCATGGATCGCAATCGTTCGCGCGCCAACAAAACGAACACACTGTCCGCAAACTTCTTCTCGTCAACAACCCGCTCGCAATACGCTATAGCCTCATCGAATTCGCCGCGCTCTTCGGCAATCGCCGCCAGCGCCAGCAGCGCGTTCCCGGCAGCCTGCCCATCATCGAAAAAATCCGCAACGATGGTCTCGTAAGAACTCGTCGCCTCGGCCAACGCCCGCGATCCCTCTTCCGCATCCGGAGCCGGATCGGACAACACGGCATAGCTCCAGCAAAACGTACCCAGGCCCTCAAGAGTACGAAGACGCACCGAAGAATTGCTCGTCGAAGACGCCAGATCCTTATGACGGGTCAGCAACGCCTCAAAGTTCGTGCTCTCAGGAGTCGCGAAGAACTGAGCGTCCGCCTGCCGCAACGCGTAATAGTCCTCCCATTGCCGGCGTTGTGCATCGACCAACGACCGCTGATACCACACGCTCGCCGACAGCATCACCGCCACAACGACGACTCCGCCGATGACGTAATTGAAGTACTTCCCCATAAACTCGCGAGCCTGCGTCAGGGTCTGCGCCAACTCGTTCGTCTTCAGCTCTTGTCTGCGTTTCGCTTTCATCTTACGACGTCCGTCTCATAGTCGGGGGCGGCTGGCTCTGGTTGCGCGGCACCACGACGATCGTGATTTCGATACCCGGCGACCAACCGCCTTGCCTGAAAAATTTGATCTCGCAGCTCTCGCCCTCTTTCTCAAATCGCATACTAAACAGACCCTCTTCGAACCGACGGCTCATCTCCCGCCATCCGCCCACGGGCATCTGTTCGCCATAAAAATCCCGCAGCGCCAGCAATTCGGCCTTGCCGTGATAAACGTGACGCACCATGCGCACCGTGCCGCTGACCACGTCGAGCGATCGATCGTTATCCCGCGTGAAACCGACGGGAATCGGCACGTCGCCGAAGTACGGAATCGGTGACGGAGCCAGACGTGTCGGCACTGACCCGTCCGACCGGGGCTCATGGCAGCCCCCAAGCCCGATGAGCAGGATTGCCGGAACAACTCTCGCAGCGCCGCGGATCATGGGCTAGAGCACTCTCAGTCCACATGTAGCGTCCGGCTTGAAAGACTTTCAAGCAAAACTCGACGCCGGAACGCCACAACAAGATAGAACTTGTTCTACTCGCCAGGGGACGATCGGGCCGACGAGCCCTCCCGGCTCGACCGGAATCGGCCTTTTTAGTGGACAGGACGCCACCCGTCAAGAATCGCTCCGCTGCAGCCCAGGCAAGAACCCGGTGACTCTAGAGCCGACT
>Ga0114949_10001653_pt1 | contig 13631 bp, 14 predicted proteins | sample N074metaG_FD_83505 | JGI IMG/M metagenome (GOLD analysis project Ga0114949, IMG submission 83505) | Deep subsurface microbial communities from Kermadec Trench to uncover new lineages of life (NeLLi) - N074 metaG | ecosystem: Environmental > Aquatic > Marine > Ocean trench > Sediment | place... | reverse complement strand
TCGCGCAGGAAGGCGTCGTCGCCGCCGGCCGGCATGACGAGATGGGTCGTCAGCGCCGTCTCGGTCGTACTCATGCCCCAGATGTGCAAGTCGTGGATCGTCGCTACGCCCGGCAGACCGCACAGATAATCGCGCACTGCATCCGGGTCGATTGCGCCGGGGACCGCATCGAACGCCAGGTCGAGCGAGTCGCGAAACACCGACCAGGTCGTCACGACGATGATGGCGACGATGACCAGCGTGATGATCGGGTCGACCCAGTACCAGCCACGCATAACGATCGCGATACCGCCAATGACGACGCCGACCGACACTGCGGCATCAGCGGCCATGTGCTGGAACGCCGCCTTGACGTTCAGGTCGTGTTCGCGGCCGGCCGCGAACAGCCAGGCCGTGAAACCGTTGATCAGCACGCCAATCGCCGCGACGATGATCATGACGTTGCCCGCCACCATCGCGGGTTCCCTGAATCGACCGAGCGCCTCCCACGCGATGCCTCCCATGACCAGCAGCAGCACCAGCGAGGAGATCAGCGATGCCAGGTTCGTCGCGCGGCGCAGGCCATAGGTTCTGCGTACCGTCGGGCGGCTCTGCGCGAGGCGGCTCGCACCCCACGCGAGGATCAGGCTCAGCACATCGCTGAGGTTATGCCCCGCGTCGGCGATCAACGCCAGTGAGTCGGCGTAGATCCCGTAGCCCGCCTCGACGAGAACGAATGCCGTGTTCAAAATGATGCCGAGCGCGAAAGCGCGGTTCATTTGTCCCGGCGCAGGGTGATGATGATGCGAATGTGACACGGCAGTGCGGCCAGCCAATTACCGGGGATCAGGTTAGGGATGCCATCGCATCCGCGTCAAGCCGCGCGCAGGTGGGCGGGAATCAGGCGGCGCTCGAGTAGCGAGAATGCCAGCTCCGTTACCACCGCCAGCGCCGCGGCGGGAATCGCGCCCTGCAGGATCAGGCCGGTGTTATTGAGCGCGAGGCCGGTCACGATGGGTTCGCCGAGCCCGCCGGCGCCGATGAACGCGGCCAGCGTTGCCGTGCCGATGCTGATGACGGCGGCCGTGCGGATGCCGGCCAGGATGTGCGGCGCGGACAGTGGCATCAGCACATAGCGAAGCTGCTGCCGCCGGGTCAGTCCCATGGCTCGTGCGACTTCGCGATAGACCGGGTCGACGGTGGTCAGTGCCGTCAGCGTATTGCGCAGGATCGGCAATAGCGAGTACAGGAACAGCGCAGCCAGCGCCGGTACAACGCCGACGCCGAGCAGCGGAATCATCAACGCCAGCAACGCGATCGACGGTATCGTCTGGATCAGGCCCGCCAGGTACAACACCACGCGCGACCCGGTCGCCGAACGATGCACTGCCATCGCAAGACCGATCGCGACGATGCATGCGAGCAGCAGCGCACCGAACGTGAGTTCGAGGTGTCGCCGCAAATTACGCGCCAGGCGCGATAAAATTGCCGTAGTCGCGTTGGCCCTTGCCCGGTCGACTTGGGCACCCAGCGCGGCGGCTTGGCTGAACTTCACATCAACGGTGGTCAGGAATTCCGTCGCGACATTCTCGATACTTATCCCGTCCACTACGATACGTGCGTTCCAGTGACGCATCGTCTCGTCGCTCAATGTGCCGGCCAGCCGTTCCAGCACCAGGACCGCGCGCGCGTCGAGTGTCGCCTGTGCGAGTGGGACCGCGAGATAACGCGGAAAGAACTCGCGATCGTCCACGAGAATACGCAGGCCGTAGCGGGTCAGTTCGCCGTCGGTCGAATACGCATCGGTGAGCTCGATATTGCCCGACGCGATCGCCTGGTACGCGAGGCCGTGTTCGATGCCCTTCGCGGTATTGGCGAGACCGTAGGTCTGCACCAGGCCGGGCCAGCCGTCCGGACGGTTCATGAATTCGTGGCTGAAGCCGGCCCGCAATGCGGCGTGCTGTGCCAGGTCGGAGATCCGCCTGATGCCAAGTTCTGCGGCTTGCTGCTCGTTCATCGCCAGTGCATAGGTGTTGTTGAAGCCGAATGGCGAAAGGATGCGTAACCCGTTGTCGACCAGCGCAGCGGCCAGTGCAGGGTCGTCACCCGCACGGTCGGGAAATATGACCTGGGTCAGCGTCCCGGTGTACTCGGGGTACAGGTCGATCTCACCGACGCGCAGCGCTTCGTAGCAGATCTTCGTGCCCCCGAATCCAAAGCGGCGTTCGACCGTCAAACCGTCGGCTTCGAGCGCCTGCGCCATGATCTCCGCCAACAGGTAGCTCTCGGTGAAGTTCTTGCTGCCGACGACAATCGGGCGCTCCTGGCCGACTGCTGCGGTCAGAATCAGGCAGGTGCACAGCACCACCAGCGGCGCGCGGCGCGGATTCATCGCGTGACTCCGGTCGCCGGGTCTCGCAGTTGCTCGGAGAACAACCGGGCGACGTCGTCGTCAGCCGGCGACGCGAGAACGTCATCGACAGAACCGTGTTGCACGATGCGCCCGTGCGCCATGACGACGAGATAGGTCGAGAGGCGTATCGCCTCGCGCACGTCATGCGTCACGAGCAGTGTTGTCGCGGGCTCGGCGCGCAACAACGCCAGCAGTTCTGTATGGATCCGAATCCGCGTGATCGGGTCGACGCCCGAGAACGGTTCGTCGAACAGCAGCAGGTCCGGCTGCAGCATCATCGCCCGGCAGATGCCGAAGCGTTGTCGTTGCCCGCCGGACAACTGGTGCGGGTAGCGGTCGAGCAGGTCCGCGTTCAGGTGCAGGGTCTGCATGAGCTGACGGGCGCGTGCGTCGACGCGCTCGTCCGACCAGCCGTCCAGGCGCGGGACGAGTGCGAGGTTGCCCCGCATCGTCAGGTGCGGAAACAGGCCAACCGCCTGGACGGCATAACCCATCCGGCGCCGGAGCTCCGGCAGGCGTTCGTAGTCCAGCGCGGCGCCGAAGATTTCGACGACGCCCTGGTCAGGGCGCAGCAAACCATTGACGTGATGGAGCAAGGTCGTCTTGCCGCAACCGCTCTCGCCGAGTACGGCCGTCGTCTGGCCGCGGGGCAGATCCAGCGAAATATCATCGAGTACGAGGTTGCCCCCGAGTCGCTTCGAAACCCCTCGTATGCTTACCGCGGTCGGCAACGCCGGCCCCCGGCTCTTTTGCATGCGATTCTCGCTAGAATGGGACGCATCGGTTCAATGACTCCGGAGCACAGGCGGATGGGCAACAAGAAAGAGACTTCCGAAGAGGCGTTGCGTGCCAGATTATCATCTGAAGAGTTTCATATCACTCAGGAGAAGGGCACGGAGCCGGCGTTCAGCGGTCGTTATCATGACTGCAAGCAGGACGGCATGTATCACTGTATCTGTTGCGGCGCTGCGCTGTTCCAGTCGGATACGAAATTCGATTCCGGGACGGGGTGGCCGAGCTTCTGGCAACCGGTCAACGAGGCGGCCGTGCGCGCGGACCAGGATCTCAGTCTCAGCATAGCGCGCGAGGAAGTCGTCTGCGGTGAATGCGGCGCACACCTCGGACACGTCTTCCCGGATGGGCCTGAGCCGACCGGCCAGCGCTACTGCATCAACTCGGCGTCGCTCGATCTCGAGGAGCAGGATTGATCGGTGTCCGGCACTAACTGCCAGCGCCCTGGTTGAAACCCGCGTAGGAGCGGCTTCCAGCCGCGATCCGTGCTCGTGCGAATCGCGGCAAGACGCCGTCTCGAGCAAAATATGGCACGCGTCGGGATGGCGCTCCTACCCGACGTCGGGATTCAACGTATACGTGCCCACCAGGCGCGCTTCCGCGAGAACTTGTCCTTCGATCGCCCGCTCGATGTCCGTGACGGCGAACGTCCCGTCGACGTCGCAGCGCGCTGTCTTCAGCGCGATCAGGGTGAAATGGTAGTGATGCAGGCGCTCGTCGTTCCACGGCGGGCACGGGCCGTCGTAGCCGAAGTAGTCGCCGCCCATGTCCGGATCACCGGCCAGGAAGTTCGTGTAGTCGTTCAGCGCCTGGCGCGTGCCGGCAGGACCCGGCGGGGTTTCCTTGCCGCCGGGCGTGACGCCGTTCGAGCATTCGCCCTCGGTGAGGCTGCCGTCGCCGGGCGGCAGGTCGACGAGCCCCCAGTGACCGAATTTCGCGCGTGGTATGTCGCGCGGGAGGGTTATTCCTTCCTTGTTGACGTCGTCGGCTGTCGCCGGCACGTCCGGATCGATGCACAGCAGGACAAGCGACTTCGCCTCGTCGGGTACACCCGTCCAGCTGAGCTGCGGACTCAGGTTCTGCCCGAGGTGCATGTGCTCCGTCTGATCCGGTACGCCGAACGCACAGCGCTCGGGGATGGTCCCGTTGTTGTCAAAGGATGTCGACGTAAGACGCATGATTGAGTTCCTCTTTTTTTCAGGTCACGCGTTGTGGATCGCGTTGTAGATCACGGGGCGAGGTCAGCCAGCGTCTCGCGAAGTCGATCGATCGCCCAGTCAATCTGCTCCGCATTGATGATTAACGGCGGCGCGAAACGTACCACGGTTTCATGGGTTTCCTTGGTCAGTATCCCGCGTTCCATCAGTTTCTCGCAGACCAATCGTGCCGTTGCACGTTGCGGATCGATCTCGATGCCGACCAGCAGGCCACGGCCGCGCACGTCCGTGATCAGCGGCGAGTCGAGACTGCGCAGGCCGGCCGTCAGGCGTTCGCCCATAACCTTGCTGTTGAGGATCAGACCCTCGTCCTGCAGGACGGCCAATGCTTCCAGTCCGATCGCCGCGGCCAGCGGGTTGCCGCCGAACGTGCTGCCGTGATCGCCGGGCTTGAACAGGTCCATGATGTCGCGCCGCGCAAGCATGCACGAAACCGGGTAGAGGCCGCCACCGAGCGCCTTGCCGAGCAGCAGCACATCCGGTTGGACGCCATCATGCCAGCTTGCGAGCATCCGGCCAGTGCGCCCGAGTCCGGTCTGGATTTCATCGCACATCAGCAATACGTTGTTGCGGCGACAGATCTCCGCAACCTGGGCCAGGTAGCCGTCGGGCGGCACGATGATCCCGCCTTCTCCCTGGATTGGCTCGACGAGGAAGGCCGCCGTGTCCGGTGTGATCGCCGCCTCGAGTGCCGCGGCATCGCCGTAGTCAATTAGCACGAAGCCCGGCGCGAACGGGCCGAAATTGCGCCGATATTGCGGCTCCGATGACATTGCGACTGCCGTGATCGTGCGGCCGTGGAAGTTACCCCGGCAGACTATGACCTCGGCGCTATCGGGCGCCACGCCCTTGACCTCGTAGGCCCATTTTCGTACGGCCTTGAGACCCGTCTCGACAGCCTCGACGCCGGCGTTCATCGGCAGCGCCTTGTCCATTCCCGTTGCCCCGCATAGCGTCCCGAGGAACGGCGCGAGGCGGTCATGGTAGAACGCACGCGATACGACGCCGAGTTGCGCCGCCTGGTCGCGCATCGTTGCGATGAGACGCGGGTGTGCATACCCGTGGCTGACCGCCGAGTACGCGCTCATCATGTCGAGATAACGGCGACCCTCGACGTCCCACAGGTAGCAGCCTTCGCCGCGGGTTAATACGACTGGCAGCGGGAGGTAATTGCTGGCGCCGAACTCCCGTTCCTGCTCGATGAGTTGATTCATGGCGGATTCTGACCTGGAGAATTGTGCCGGTGTAAACTTGTGTAACCTATTGGCGCTGACACCGGCACTGGCTTTTCAACGGGCATGCCAATAAGTTACACAAGTTTACACCGGCACTAACCGCCGGTACCAATTGAGACGGGGGTCGGATACATCGTGGGAAGTGGCATACCTCACCGGGAGGCGCTGACGATTCGCGGGCCGGCCGGCCAGATCGAGGCGCTGCTGGAAGAACCCGCGGACGCCAGGCCGGACCATGTCGCCGTTTTGTGCCATCCGCATCCGCAGTTTCAGGGCACGATGCTGAACAAGGTCGTGCATACCCTGTCACGCGCAATGAACAGCCTCGGCGTGCCCGTGCTGCGCTTTAACTTTCGCGGCGTCGGCGCCAGCGAGGGTGAGTATGCCGAGGGTCGCGGCGAGACCGAGGATACGCTCGCGGCTGCCGACCGGGCCCTGGAGCGCTACCCGGGCGCCGACCTTTATCTGCTTGGCTTCTCGTTCGGCGCCATGGTTGCAGCGCGGGCTGCGCTGACGGCGGAACCGGCACAGCTCGTGACGGTCGCGCCGGCCGTATCGCGTCTCGCGGGCCTGCTCGAAGGCCGCCAACCCGCGTGTCCGTGGCTTATCGTCCAGGGGGATGCCGACGAGGTCGTCGCGTGCGACGACGTCGTGAATTGGGTCAATCAACTCGAACCCGGTCCGGAGCTCGTCGTGTTGCCGGATGTCGGGCATTTCTTTCACGGGCGCCTGACGCTACTGCGCGAGACGGTTGTCGCGCATTTTCGGAAACAGCGGATCGATGGTGCGGGATGATTGACAGGTTACTGAAGTTTTTCGGTCAGACCGAAGAATTACCGCGCGAAGAAGGTCAGCGGGAGCGAATCAAGCATGCGACGGCGGTGCTGCTCGTGGAGATCGCACGCGCCGATCATGAGCGTCAGGCGTCCGAGGACGCAGAGATTCAATCCCAGCTGGCGACCCATTTCGAGCTATCGCCCACCGACGCGGCGGCTCTGGTCGAGAAGGCCGAACGGGCAGCCGAGCAATCCGTGTCGCTGCATGAATTTACGCGCGCCCTGCACGCCGAGATGGACTATGCCGAGAAAGTATCGGTCATCGAGATGCTGTGGCAGATCGCGCTGGCGGACCGCGACCTCGATAAATACGAGGATTACATGATTGCCAAGATCGCCGACTTGCTATACGTCGCGCGCGGCGATGTGTTGCGCCTGAAGGCGCGCGTCATCGACTCATTGTCATTGTAGGATCAGTTCGAGAAGAACTGTCGTGAGAACCGGATCGAGTAGGCTGTGGTTTCGTCGATCGGCGTCGCTTCGATGTTGAATACCAGGGTTTCCGCATTCGCGACGGAAATATCACCGATGTAATAGATCGCGTCGCCCTCAGTGATTTTTCGCAGCGCCAGGTTCTTGAGTTGCCCGGTCAGGTTGATTGCCCTGGCGTTGACGGTGCCGGCCACCGATACGCCCAGTGTGCCCTCGACCTTCCTGATGATCGATACGTTCAGCATCGCCCGGTTCTTGCTGCGTGTGATGCTGTATGCGCGGGCGATATCGGGTTGCAGCAGTTCCGTCGAGATCGCGTTGAAATGAATCACGTAGTCGCCGAAATCTTTGGATGAGGCTTCAGGCGGCTCGGTCGGTACGCTGCCATCCATGCCTGGTACGCTCGCTTCCTGACCGCAGCCGGCCAGCACGAGAACGGTGGCCAGCGTAGCCAACAGGACCTGACGCGTTCGCATCTTTGTTTTCACCGCTTTACCAGAGCCGTCCGGACTATAAACCACGATCGCCCTTATGTCTTGACAGCCTGTCAGTGTTCCGGCACTAACGGAGGTAGCCGTGTCGGACATTCGATCCGGAACGTCTTGTCGCAGGGTGACGGCCGGGGGTTCGTTACAAAAACTGACCGGCGAACTGGCAGCCCATGGCGGCGGCAACGCGGCTGATCGGCAGCAGCATCGTCAACGCCTGTATACCGATCAGCGCGAACAGCGCCGAGAGGTCCAGCCCGCCGATCGACGGCAGCAGGCGCCGCAATGGTCGCAAAACGGGCTGGGCGATCGACTCCATGAGGCGTGCGGCCGGGTTGTACGTGCCTGGACTGATCCAGCTCATGATGACGTAGATCAGGATGATGAAAAGGTAGACACGCAGCGTCAGATACACGACGCGCAGGACTGTCATTGATATGACTTGTAGAACATTCGGCTCGCCGCTGCACGTAAGGTTGGTCACCACGATGGTGACGATCAATTCCAGCACGACGACGACGATCAGCGTCGCCGTGTCCAGGCCGCCGATCGGTGGCACGAATCGACGCAAGGGTATGACGAGTGGGTTCGTGATGCGCAGGATGAACTGTGTCAGCGGATTGCGGAAATCCGCACGGACCCATTGCAGGATGATCCGTAAAACGAACGTGATGATGTAGAGATCGACGAGCGTTCTGATGATAAATACCAGGGCTTGTTCCATAGCGTGCGTCGTTTCCCGTATGGCAGATTGATGGCGGCATCTGGTCAGGTAGCGTTCCGACCGCCGGTGTCATGGGCCGCGCCCAGCTCGACCGAACGGTCTCGTGCAGCCCGAAGCGCCCGCTTGACGATATCACGAATCCCTGCCTGCTCTAATGATGCCAGTGCCGCCGCCGTCGTGCCGTCTTTCGACGTTACGCTCTCGCGCAGCGCCGCGAGTTCCAGGTCCGACAGCGCGGCGACCTGCCCCGCACCGAAACCGGTCTGACGCGACAGCGTCCTGGCCAGGTGGGCCGGCAGCCCCATGTCGCGGGCCGCGGCTTCGATCAGTTCCATCAGCAGGTAGAAGTAGGCGGGCCCGCTGCCGGACACGGCCGTGACCGCGTCCATCAGGTCTTCATCATCGAGCCACTCTGCCCGGCCCATGGCCGCGGCGACGTAGTGTGCGAGCGCGCGTTGCTCAACGCTGGCTGCATCGGTTGCCGTCAGCACCGCCATGCCGGCGCCCACCAGCGCGGGCTGATTCGGCATTACCCGGACAATCGATTGCGTCGGCGCGAAGATCGCGCGCAGCGTATCGAGGGTGATGCCGGCGGCGATCGAGATCAACAGCTGGTGGTCGGGACGTTGTACCTCGCGCAGGCGCTCACCGACTTCATCGATGACCTGGGGCTTGACCGCGATGACGAGAACCTCAGCGTTCCGTGCCGTCTCGGCATTGTCGTTACCGACGCACAGGTCGGCATGCAGCGCCCGGAGGCGCCCGCGTTGCTCCTCGGCCGGTTCGGCGACTTCGAGGCAGTCGGCGGCGTGGCCCGCGCTCAGGAGGCCGCCGATAATCGCGTGCGCCATATTGCCGCCGCCGATGAAGCCGATGCGTGTGTTTTGCTGAGTCGTCATGTTCTGGGTCCGAAAAGATCAGTGCCGATACGCACCAGGGTACTGCCCTCCATTATCGCCGCTTCGAGGTCGGCTGACATGCCCATCGACAGCGTGTCACTGCGGTAACCCCGGGCATGCAGTTCGTCGAGCAGGGCGCGCGTTCTGCAGAATTCGGCCCGCGAGTCCGCCTCGGTTCGGTCCGGCAGCGGCATGATCATCAGGCCGCGCAGGCGCACGCGCGGCAGCTCCTCGATCAGTTCTGCCAATGCCGGCATCTCGTCCGCATCGATGCCGGCGCGCTGCGGCCCGCCATCGGGCCGCAGCTGGATGCAGATCTGCAGGTCCGGCAGTGTGTCCGGGCGCCGGGCGGACAGTCGTTTGGCGATGCGCGCGTCGCAGACAGTGTGAACCCAGTCAAAATTCTCGGCGATCATCCGGGCTTTATTGGATTGGATGGCGCCGATGAAGTGCCATTCGGCGGGCGCCGCGTCTGCCGCGATCTCCGGGATCTTCTTCAGGGCCTCCTGGACGTAGTTCTCTCCGAACCGGGAGAGCCCCGCCTGCTGGGCTTCCCGGATCGCCGAAGACGGCTGCCTCTTGCTGACGGCCAGGATTCGAACCCCTTGCGGGTCGCGGCCTGCGCGGTCAGCGGCGGCTCGGATACGGCGTTCCAAAGCGGCTAGTTGTTCCGTGATTCGCGTCACGATCCCTTTTTGCCGGGTCTATATACTATGTTCCAACAAATGCGCCCTTATGGTAAATCATGGTGGTACCATCATGGGCAAGTTGTTGATTTGGGGACATAAATGGCTGTTGATATTGCACAGTTACTGACATTTTCAGTAAAAAACAATGCTTCGGATCTACACCTGTCAGCGGGCGTTCCCCCGATGATTCGGGTTGACGGTGACGTCAAACGAATCAATATGCCGGAACTGTCGCACAAAGACGTGCACGGCATGATATACGACATCATGAACGACCGGCAGCGGAAGGACTACGAAGAGTTCTTCGAGACCGACTTCTCGTTCGAGATTCCCAAGCTTGCTCGCTTTCGCGTCAACGCGTTCAATCATGCACGCGGCGCCGGCGCCGTGTTCCGAACTATTCCCTCGGAGATCCTGAGCCTGGAAGATCTGATGGCGCCGAAGATTTTCAAGGATATCGCGATGTATCCTCGCGGCATCGTCCTCGTGACCGGGCCGACCGGCTCGGGCAAGTCGACGACGCTAGCGGCGATGATCGATTACATCAACGACAACAAGCCGGATCATATTCTGACAATCGAGGATCCGATCGAGTTCGTACACAAGTGCAAGCGCTCGTTGATCAATCAGCGCGAGGTTCACCGCGACACGCTCGGTTTTGCCGAGGCGCTGCGCTCGGCGCTGCGCGAGGATCCCGACGTTGTGCTGGTCGGTGAGATGCGCGACCTCGAGACGATTCGCCTGGCACTGACAGCGGCCGAGACCGGCCATCTCGTATTCGGCACGCTGCATACGAGTTCGGCTGCCAAGACCATCGATCGCATCGTCGACGTGTTTCCGGCGGCGGAGAAGGAGATGGTGCGGTCCATGTTGTCCGAGTCTCTGCGTGCGGTCATCTCACAGACGTTGCTGAAGCGGACCGGCGGCGGCCGTATCGCCGCCCACGAGATCATGATCGGTAACCCCGCGATTCGTAACCTGATTCGCGAGGGCAAGGTTGCACAGATGTATTCTGCGATCCAGACAGGGCAGGCTGCCGGCATGCAGACGTTGGACCAGAATCTCCAGGAGATGCTCGCCAAGGGCCTGATTTCGAAGGAAGAAGCGCGTTACAAGGCAGCCAACAAAGACGATTTCTAGCAGGGTGTAGCCAGTATTGTTGAACCGACGGTCGATATGTTTGTGAGGAAAGATTAAATGCAGCGCGATCAAGCTACCCGCTTAATGCAGGGCCTGCTGAAAAAGTTGGTGGACAAGGGTGGTTCCGACCTGTTCATTACGGCCGGGTTTCCTCCTGCCATCAAGGTTGACGGCGAGATCCACCGCACGGCCGAGCAACCGCTGACGCCGGATCAAAGCGCCATCATTGTGCGCGCCATCATGAACGACAAACAAGCTCGTGATTTCGACGCGGAAAAGGAGTGCAACTTCGCGATCAATCCGCAGGGTATCGGTCGTTTCCGTGTCAGTGCATTCATCCAGCAGGGTTCGGTCGGCGCGGTGCTGCGACAAATTATTACCAGGATTCCAACCGTGGACGAACTGGAGCTGCCCGCGGTTCTGAAGGATGTCGCGATGACCAAGCGCGGGCTCGTCATCGTCGTTGGCGCGACCGGTTCCGGTAAGTCGACGACGTTGGCGGCGATGATCGGCCATCGCAACGCCAATTCGCGCGGCCACATCGTCACGATCGAGGATCCGGTCGAGTACGTTCATCCGCATAATCAATGTGTCATTACGCAGCGAGAGGTCGGCGTCGACACGGAATCCTGGGGCGCCGCATTGAAGAACACCCTTCGCCAAGCACCGGACGTGATTATGATCGGCGAGATTCGCGAGCGTGAAACGATGGAATACGGAATCCAGTTCGCCGAGACGGGCCACCTGTGTCTGGCGACGCTGCATGCGAACAACGCGAATCAGGCGCTGGACCGAATCATTAACTTCTTCCCGGCGGAAAAGCGCGATCAGCTGTTGATGGATATGTCGCTGAATATTCAGGCCATGATCTCGCAGCGCCTGTTGCCGCGTGACGGTGGTGAAGGCCGCGTTGCCTCTACGGAAATCTTGTTGAAGTCGCCGCTGATCTCCGACCTGATATTCAAGGGCGAGGTCGCGAAGATCAAAGAGGTCATGGCCAAATCGAACCGGCTTGGTATGAAGACGTTCGATCAGGATCTCTTCGATCTCTACGAAGCAGGCAAGATCAGCTACGAAGATGCCATGCGCAACGCAGATTCCAAGAATGAATTGCGGTTGCGGATCAAGCTCGAGGGTAAGCGCGAGGTCGACAACGCGGAAGAGCGTGCGAAGGGGCTCAGCCTGGCCGATGATGAAGAGGAAGGGCAGGCCTATTGAGTCTGGCGCGATGGCTGGTTCCGAACTAATTGATGTACTTGAGCAGGAAATTGACTGAATGAATGTACAGCCGCTGTTTAGTTTGATGGTCGAGAAAAAGGCCTCCGATCTGTTTCTGACCTGCCATGCACCGGTAAAGATCAAGATAGACGGCAAGATCATGCCGGTAAACAAGCTCGACCTGACGCCGAAGATGGTCAGGCAGGCCGCGCTCGAGTTGATGACCGAGGCGCAGATGGAAGAGTTCTCACGAGAGCTGGAGATCGACTTCGCAATTTCGAAGCCCGGCCTCGGCCGCTTCCGCGTCAACGTGTTTCATCAGCGCAGCAATATCGCGATGGTCATGCGCTACATCAGAACGGACCTGCCGACGCTCGACCAACTGAATATGCCTCCGATCCTGAAGGAATTGGTCATGTTCCGACGTGGCCTGATCCTGATGGTAGGCGCGACCGGTTGCGGCAAGTCGACGACCCTGGCGGGCATGATCGACTATCGCAACGAGAAGACCTCGTGCCACATCATCACGATCGAGGATCCAATCGAATTCCTGCACTCGAATAAAAAATCGATTATCAATCAGCGCGAGATCGGCACGGATACGAAGTCTTACGCACGGGCTCTGAAGAGTGCGATGCGCGAGGCGCCCGACGTTATCCTGATCGGCGAGATCCGTGACCGCGAAACCATGCAAGCCTCAATCGATCTGGCCGGCACAGGCCACCTGGTCATCGCCACCCTGCACTCGAACAACGCGGCCGAGACACTGGATCGCATCATCAATATCTTCCCGGAAGACAATCACGCGCAGATCTACATGGATATATCGCAGTATCTGCGCGCGATCATCTCCCAGCGCCTCGTGCGTGGCGTCAACGGCGATCGGGCTGCTGCCGTCGAGATCATGCTGAACACGCCGCGTATCGCCGAACTGATTCAGCACGGCGATATTGCAAAAGTAAAAGAGTCGTTCTACGCCAGCACCGAGCAGGGCATGCAAACCTTCGACCAGTCGCTGCTGAAGCTGTACCACGACGGTAAGGTCACGATGGATGAGGCGCTGGCGAACGCCGATTCACGAGCCAACCTCGAGGCGCAGATTCACTTCGGTTAGGATGTTGGGGGCGGGAATTCATCCACAGGGCCTGAGCCAGAGAACCACGAAGCGAACGAACGAGCGTCAGTCCGCAGGCGGATACACCGCATCCCCCGCAAACACCGGCCCGTCTACGCACACACGCTTCATCGCCGGCCCGTTCGGGGTCTGCACCTGCACAGTGCAGCCGGCGCACCCCCCCACTCCGCATGCCATGAATTCCTCCAGGCATAACTGCGAAGGAACGGCGAACTTCTCCGCCAGCGTCGCGACGGCTTCCAGCATCGGTTCCGGGCCGCATGCAAACAGGGTGACCAGGGTCAGTCGATCGGCCGGCAGCGAACTCAGCCACTCGCTGGCCAGCTGTGTGACGTACCCCGCGTAACATCCCTCGTAGCCGGCCGTCGTCGCGAGTCGCGACGGAATGCCGATCGCGTTCAGGTCGCCGAGCGCCAGGGTTGCTGTCGTCGGTG
>Ga0114949_10001652_pt1 | contig 13633 bp, 10 predicted proteins | sample N074metaG_FD_83505 | JGI IMG/M metagenome (GOLD analysis project Ga0114949, IMG submission 83505) | Deep subsurface microbial communities from Kermadec Trench to uncover new lineages of life (NeLLi) - N074 metaG | ecosystem: Environmental > Aquatic > Marine > Ocean trench > Sediment | place... | reverse complement strand
TTGGATATTTTTTTCCAAACAGTATTTGGATACCGTGTGCCAGAGCGCCGGCGACCCGAAACTGCTGGTGACCGAATATTTCCGGATGGCACGAATAATTTTTTCCGGATCGACCTTGGCCGGCCGGCTGGCGTCCATGTCCGGCAGGACGCAGGTCATCCCCAGGCTCACCCCGAACAGGGCGAACAAGGGAAAGGTGGGGAGGTCGACCTCGCCTTTTTTGATGCCGTATATCTTCTGCAACAACGACACCTGTTGGGCAAACATGCGATGCGTGTACAGCACGCCTTTGGGGGGGCCGGTACTGCCGCTGGTGAACAGGATGGCGGCGGGATCTTCCGGCCGGGTTTTTGTTGATTGAAAATCCGGTCGCCCCGACGCGCGGACCTTGGCCAGCGTGGGACCGCCCCAAAACCAACGCCGGCCCACGGTGATGTGAATTTTGGTTTTTTTGAAAGCGCGTGAAAATATTAATCGCGCCGCATGAGCGAGAGGCACGGCGATCATCGCGTCTGGCGCCACCTTGCGAATCCCGGCCAGAACGCTTTTACGTCCCAGTCCCGGATCGATCAACACCGGCACCGCGCCGATTTTGAACAACGCGAAAGTCAGCGCCAGAAATTCCAGGCCGGCTGGCACCATCACCAGAACCCGATGGCCCCGGGTGATGCCGGTGGGCAGGAGGCCGGTGGCGAGGCGGTTGACCTCTTCATTGAGTTGTTGAAAGGTGACGGAAAAATCCGTGCGGGCCAGGATCACGGCCTTGGCTTCCGGAATCTCCTGCGCCAGGATTTCCAGAGTCACAGCGATATTTTCACGGTTCATGGCGTTGTCGGTCATGGAATGCTGAGGGCGGTTTTCACCAGCGGCAGTGAGACTTTCTTTTTTTGTTTGAGGGATTCTTCATTGATCCGGGTCACGGCGTCTTTGATGGATGGGAAATCTCTGGGGATACGCTTCAGCAGATAGGCGATGGTTTTTTGCGGAACCGCCACCCCCACGTCACGGCCCAGTTTCTCAAAAAGCCGGGCCGATGTGGGATCGTCCATGGCCTGGATTTCCGCGGTCATGCCCCATCGAAACCGGGACTTCAGGTAATCCTCCGTGTCGGGCAGGTCGTTGAGGGAGGTGCGCCCGGTAAAAATAATTTTCCCACCCCGTGTCATTATTGAATTGTATATGAGGTATAGCTTTTTCTGACTGGCCGGGTGGCCTGCAATTTTGTCCACATCATCCATCAAAAAAAAATCCAGGTTTTCGAAGGGAGCCAGGGAGTGGGGTACTGTTTCAGCGGAGTCCGATTGACTGAGTCTGATAAAGTCGGGGCAGTGAACGTATAAAACATTTTTTTCCGGCAGGCTTTGAGCGGTGTGGTTGCCGATAGCCATGAGGAGATGGGTTTTCCCCATCCCCTGGCCGCCGGTGAGGAACAGGGTTTGGTAAGTCAGCTCGGTGCCGGAACAGATTTCACGCGCCAGGGAGACGGCAAACTGCGACCCGGGAGAAACTACAAAATTTGAAAAATCATATTCGGGCCTTGCCGGAAAATTTAAAATGGATTGGCGGGAGCCGGCCATGGTCTTGTGTGCCAATTTCCAAAGAGGTTGAGGGGCAATGCGTCAGGCAAGGCGCGCCACCCAGGCAGGAACCTGATTACTTGGGTCCTATCTGGATCTCAATTTTGGTCTTGCCCAATCCAGGTTCTACAATAATGGTACACACTTCGTTTTCCATCTCATAAAGCATGATGGTTATATCGTGCTCGACGATGCGAATCGACTGCCATCCCCGCCCCGGCATTTCATTGCGGAAGTATTCCACCACCTCATCCGCACGATTCCACAGGGAAAAGGACAAGCGGCCCACCTTGACGGTGCCACTGCCCGATTCGTAAATGAAAGTTTTGTCCCGGTTCAATACCACCCCATCCGGCAGGGGGATGCTGGCAAACTGCAGGGCGATCGGCGGCGGGGAACTCTTGCCATCGCCACCCAAATTTGGAGAATAGGCTTTTGGGGCGCATCCCAAAAACCCCGGCCCCATCACCGTCAGCGCCATAACGATAGTAAAAGAAATCAGAGGTTTAATCATTCGATCACGGTTCTCCCTATTAAAACGACACCCAATCCCAGAATCATAATAAAGAATCCGATCAATCGCAAGGTGCTATCAGGAAGCTCGGGAATTTTCTGAGCCAAGGCTCTCACCTGATCCGGGAAACAAAAATATGGAATGCCTTCAAACACCATCATCATTCCCAATGCGGTCACAAAGAATGCCATAACAATATCCCGTTGAGAAATAAATTATTAATGAGTGGATTGTACCGTCTTCTTCGGCATTTATTAATGAAATAATAAAACGATGCGGGAGAACGCAGGGATCAGGAAAACGGGTCTGGGCGCGCGGCGTCAGTTTTACATTTGAATGAGTGAACTCTTAGAAAATTCCTGAAAATTCAAGCCACAGTCCCAAGGTGACGCCCGGATCGATACGCCGACCGTGAACGATCTGTTTGCTGACGGCAAATTTTAACTTGAGAAATTAAGTTGTAAATGATGAAACCGCCATTATATAATAGCCTGTAACTAATGGATTAGTGCGATGCAACCCAACCATCAGACGTTTTCTACTCCCTTGTCCCATCAGTCATTGTGGCGGGGCAGGGTTCGCAACAGAGGCTCCGAGTGCCCGGTAACACCGAACGGGATGCTATGCAGTCCCCAGGTATTTTTGAGTTTTTGGCAAACTGAAGATTCATTCATCGTTTTATAAAAATCACTCCAACGGCAGGGCTGGAATAATCGAGGAATTCTCCATGAGATTTAAGAGCATTAAAATTGCATTCACTGTTGTTTTTCTAATGGGATTTTGTTTGCCCATGTTCCTTGGCAACGACAACTCGGTTGTGACCCTCCTGGGAAAGGCTCATGCCCTGAGTAGCAAGAGCATGCCTCTGGGAAGCAATATTTTCGTGGAGATTGCCAAAAAACAGAATCCAGCGGTGGTCAATATCAGCACCCGGGCCAAACAAAGAAGTAACTTGCGCGCTCCCCGCAGTCCGCGTCCCCCGCGCGGTAATCCGAAAAATCCGCGTGGACGAGGTCCATTGGAAGATTTTTATGATCGGTTTTTTGGTGAGCGGGATCGCGGGCGGGGTCAGCCTCGAGGCGGTATGGGATCGGGATTCATCATTGATGCGAACGGCCTGATTCTCACCAACAATCATGTCATCGAAGGCGCCGGCGAAATTAAAGTGCATTTGCAGGATGGAGATAATGGCGAGAAGGAGTACACCGCCAAGTTGATTGGCGCCGACCCCAAGACAGATATTGCCTTGATTCAGCTGGAAAGGGAACCGGGCGACGATAAGAGCCTGCCCTATTTGAGTTTAGGCAATTCAGATGATCTGGAAGTGGGCGAATGGGTGGTGGCGATTGGCAATCCTTTCGGTTTGAGCCACACGGTGACCGTAGGCGTGGTGAGCGCCAAGGACCGAAGCATTGGTTCGGGTCCCTACGATGAGTATATTCAAACCGACGCGTCCATCAATCCGGGCAACAGCGGCGGACCGCTGATGAATATTGCCGGCGAAGTGATCGGCATCAATACGGCGATCATCTCTGGCAACACGGGAGGGAATGTCGGTATTGGATTTGCGATTCCGATCAATGTGGCAAAAGAAATATTGAACGATCTCAAATTAAAGGGCAGTGTCACTCGCGGCTGGCTGGGGGTCATGATTCAGCGGATCACTCCCGATCTGGCCGAATCGTTCCAACTGAGCGAGAGTGAAGGCGCTCTGGTTGGCGATGTCCTTCCCAATGGCCCGGCGGAAAAAGCGGGGATCAAACGCGGCGATGTGATAGTCAAGTTTAACAACCAGGTGGTTAAAACGATGGAGGCTCTTCCCAAAATCGTGGCCGCCACCCCACCCGGAAAAACCGTGCCAGTGGAAGTGATCCGGGATGGGAAAAAGAAAATCATTCAGGTCCATATCGCCGTGCTTGAAGATAAGGCCGTGCGCGTCGCGGCGCTCGATCCTTTGGGAATTCAAGTCCAGTCCCTGACTCCGGAACTGGCCCAGGGCATGGATCTGGAAGCGGACTCGGGGGTGGTGATTTCGGACGTGACTCCGGGTGAGCCAGGTGGCGAAGCCGGACTGCGCCGCGGCGACGTCATCACCGAAATCAACCGCAAGCCGGTGGCCAATGAAGCCGATTATCAGAAAATGGTTAAAAAATTAAAAAAGGGTGACACCGCTCTCATGCTGGTCAAGCGCGGAGGCACCACCATTTATATTGCGGCTAAACTAAAATGACCCGCAGTGTGCCGGTCCTTGATAAAAAGGGCCGCTGAAATAACGATCCAGGAAACGGTGGCTCTTTGCGGGGCCGCCGTTTCCTTTCTCACCTCTCAACCTCTATGGAAACCCGGACCCCCTTCGCCACGTATTTGCTGATTCTATTGCTTGTTTTCAGTGGGGGTTCGCCGGCCGAGGCCCGGGACGCTTATAATCGCCGGACTCCCATCGTCGTCGCGGTCGAAAAAGTCGGCCCGGCGGTCGTCAATATTTTCACCGAAGAAGCGCCGCGCACTTTTAAAAATCCCTTCCGGGACTTTTTCGGCGACAACCTGTTCGACCGGTTTTTCAGGGACCGTACGCCGTCGTCCGCTCCGAACCGCAGAAGCTTGGGCTCCGGAGTGATCATCAATTCCAACGGCTACATCCTCACCAACGAGCACGTCATCGCCAAAGCGGTGCGCATCAAGGTGACGCTGATTGACAACCGGGAGTTCGACGCGCACTTGATCGGCGCCGATATCAAATCCGACCTGGCCGTCATCAAGATCGATTCGAAACGACCCCTGCCTTATGTGAAAATGGGGCGCTCCGATGATCTCATGATCGGCGAAAGCGTGTTGGCTATCGGCAACCCCTTCGGCCTCCAACACACGGTCACCACGGGCATCATCAGCGCCCTCGACCGCACCATCCGCGCCGGGAAAAATCAGGTGTACAACGATTTCATTCAGCTCGACGCCTCCATCAACCCCGGCAACAGCGGCGGGCCTCTGCTCAACATCAACGGTTCCCTGATCGGCATCAACTCCGCCATCTACCAGGATGCCGAGGGCATTGGATTTGCCATCCCGATTGATAAAGCGCGGCGCATCGTTGAGGACCTCATCCAGTACGGCAAGGTGCGGCGCGGCTGGTTGGGCGTGGCGGTGCAGAACATGAGCCCGGCGCTGGTCCAGCATTTCCATCTCGATCGCACCCGCGGGGTCATCGTCACCAAAGTGTTCCGGCCCAGCCCCGCCGCCCGCGCCGGTATTCAACAGGGCGACGTCCTGCTCCGCGCCGGGGACCGTGAAATCGAGGACAAGTCGGACTATCTGCGGACCGTGGCTTCCTATCCCGTGGGTCAATCTTTTCGCCTGGAGTTTTTGCAGGACGGTAAAAAACGTAAGGTAAAAATTCGCGTGTCGTCCATACCGCAAAGCGTTGCCGCCGAATTTTCCAGAGAATGGTTGGGCATCAAGGTCCGCAACATCACCCGCAAGTTGGCCGGGCGCTATCGGCTGGCGACCCAGACCGGCGTGGTGGTGGTCTACGTCAACCCGCGTGGGGCCAGCGGCCAGGTGGGCATCGCGCCCGGTGACGTCATCCGCCGGGTGAACCAGAGTCCGGTCAAGAACGAAGACGAGTTTCAAAAAGCCGTCCTCGAAGCGGGCAAATTGAGTTCGGTGGTGCTCCTCGTACAACGCGGCCGCGCCGGATATTATGTTACATTAGAACCCTAACCACTCGCCGTGGGGGCAGACCAGCGTGCCGCTGGACCCAAAATGCCGGGGTTTTTAATCATGCCCAACAGTTATTGAGCGCGAAACCGAGTTTGACCCATTTTGCTCCGGCGCTTCGCCGGGCAGGTTGTCCATGTCCCAAAACAAATTAAAAGAAATCGAAAAACTCCGTCAGAAAATCCGGCGTCACGATCATTTGTATTACGCTCTCGACCGGCCGGAGATTTCCGACCGCGAATACGACCGCTTGATGGAACAACTGAAGGCGCTGGAAGCGGAGCATCCCGAATCGATCACGCCGGATTCGCCAACGCAACGCGTGGGTGGCAAACTTTCCGAAAAGTTCGAGCCGGTGAGTCACAAAACTCCTATGCTCAGCCTCGACAATACCTACAACATCGGGGATGTGCGCGATTTCCACCACCGCGTGGTTAAAAATCTTGGGACCGATCAGGTCGAGTATGTGGTGGAACTCAAATTCGACGGGCTGGGTGTCACCCTCACTTATGAGCATGGAAAATTCGTGCAGGGGGCGACCCGCGGTGACGGCCAGACCGGCGAGAACATCACCGCCAACCTGAAAACCCTGCGCGCCATTCCGTTGTCACTGACCGGTGATTTTGAAAAATACCCTTATCTGGAAGTGCGGGGTGAGGTGTACATGGATCGCGCGGGATTCCAGAAACTGAATGCCGCGCGGCAGGCCGCAGGCGATGCACCGTTCGTCAACCCCAGGAACGCCGCCGCCGGGTCCCTACGCCTGCTCGATCCAAGCATCACCGCAAAGCGTCCGCTCAACATCTGGGTCTACCGGATCGGTCATGTCGAAGGCCCGACTTTCCAAACGCATATGGAGGAACTGGATAAATTGCGCGACCTCGGATTCCGGGTCAATCAGGAAACCCGGCTGTGCCAATCCTTTGAGGAAATCCAAAACCTCATCGAAGCATGGCGCGAGAAGCAAGCCACTCTCGACTACGAAGTGGACGGGCTGGTCATTAAAGTCAACTCGCTGTCAGCGCAAGACCGGTTGGGAAGCACCAACAAGCACCCGCGCTGGGCGGCGGCTTACAAGTACGAAGCGGAAGAAGCGCAAACCGAGGTGCTGGCCATCGGCGTGCAGGTCGGGCGCACCGGGGCCATCACGCCCGTGGCGGAACTCCAACCGGTGTTGGTCTCCGGCTCCACCGTCAGCCGGGCCACCCTGCACAACGAGGACGAAATCAAACGGCTCGACGTGCGCGTGGGCGACCGGGTGGTGATCATCAAAGCCGGTGAGATCATTCCGAAAATTCTGCGGGTGATAGCAACGGCAGGCAGGCAACGCCCGTCAAAATTTCAGATGCCGGCCACTTGCCCGGAATGTGATACGCCCATCGTCCGGCCGGCCGGCGAGGCGGTGTGGCGCTGTGTCAATTCCGCCTGCCCGGCGCAGTTAAAAGAACGCCTGCTCCACTTCGCGTCGCGCAAGGCCATGGACATCGATCACTTGGGTACCGCCGTGGTCGAGCAACTGGTTGATACCGGCCTCGTTGAAACTTTCTCGCATCTTTACACGCTAAAACAGGGCGATTTGGAAAAGATGGAACGCATGGCTGAAACATCCGCGAAGAATCTTTTGGACGCCATCGACAACAGCAAACAGGCCGGACTGGTGCGGCTGGTGTTCGGGCTGGGCATCCGGCACGTTGGGCAACGCGTGGCCCAGGTTCTGGCCGAAACCTTCCGCTCGATGGACGCCATTCAGAACGTGTCGTATGAAGAGTTGGAGGCGGTGGACGAGATTGGTCCTAAAATTGCCGAAAGTTTAAGAGAATTCTTTGCGGAACAACACAATCAGGATGAGCTTGCGGAACTGAAGAAACATAAACTCGTCATGAAGGAGGCGGTTCGCGCGAAGTCAACCACCCCCCTCAGCGGCAAGCAGATCGTGTTGACCGGTACGCTGGCAACTTTAACGCGCGACCAGGCCAAGGAGAAGATCGTTACCGCCGGTGGCCGGGTCACTTCCAGCGTGTCTGCCAAAACCGATTACCTCGTCGCCGGGGCCGACGCCGGCAGTAAACTTTCCAAAGCCCAGAAACTCGGCGTCACCGTCCTCACCGAACAGGAGTTTCATAAACTGCTCAAAAGCTGATTCACCACAGACCGCTACGCGCGCGGCGAACAAAAAGATTATATTAGCTGATGAATACAGATAAATACGGATGACTCTAACCGTCACCCTTCGACGGGCTCATCATAAAAAATTAAAGGAAGAATCACCCCGGCACTGTTTTACAAAGAGGAGGTTTTCGTATGCCCCGGCGCTTCGCCGGTCCCCCCTTCTCCGAAGGGGGTTAGGGGGCTTTTCCCTTATTACTTGTCTATGATGGTATTAAGATTTTCTGGAGCCGGAGGGTCGGCGCGGCGGACGGCCGCCGCCGGAGGGTCGGCCTCGGCCGCCGTTGCGCGGGGCGCGGATGGTGCCGTCCCGGTTACGGGGAGGCCCCACGGGCCGCCGTCGGCGCATTTTGGGGGTGCCGGGTTTTTCTTCCAGAAACAATGATTCGTCCGGCCAGGCGACGGGAATCTTGGCTTTCAGCATTTCTTCGATGCGTTCCAGGGCCTCGACATAATCTTCGCAGGCCAGGCTGATGGCGTCGCCTCTTTTACCGGCGCGCGCGGTTCGGCCGATGCGGTGGATGTAGTCCTCCGGGTCTTGCGGCAGATCGTAGTTGATAACGTGGGTGATGTCATCGACGTGCAGGCCGCGTGACGCGACATCGGTGGCGATCAACACCTGCACGTCGCCGGCGGTGAACCGCGCCAGCGTGGAAGTCCGTTTGCGCTGGTGCAAATCGCCGCTGATCTGGGCGGCGTTGTAGCCGTTGTATTTGAGTTGGGCTTCCAGGCCCTCGGCCACCATCTTGGTGTTGACGAAGATCAAAACCTTTTCGCCTTTTTCCTGTTTCATTAATCCCAACAGCAGTTTGAATTTCTCGTCGGACCCGACGTGGTACAGAATCTGTTCCACTTCATCGACCACTATTTTTTCCGGCTCGATTTTAATGGGCACTGGATCGTTCATGTGCTCGTAGCACAACTCCATGACGCGGTGGTTGAGCGTCGCGGAATAGAGCATGGTGAGCCGCTCGTTGTACTTGGTGGTGTTGCGGAAGATGTAGCGGATATCGCTGATGAACCCCATGTCGAACATGCGGTCGGCTTCGTCGATGATCAGCACTTCCACCGCTTTGAGGCTGAAAAATTTCTGCTTGTAGTAGTCGATGAAGCGTCCGGGGGTGGCGATCAGCATATCGACGCCACTCTGAATTTTTTCTTTTTGCTTTTCGTAATCGACGCCGCCGTAAACGCAGACGATTTTCAGGCCGGTGTGCTTGCCCAGCAGGAGGGCGTCTTTTTCGATCTGGATGGCCAGCTCGCGGGTCGGGGCGATGATGAGCGCTCGTGGCGCGATCCAGCGGCCGTGTTTGCTTTCCTTGGGATTGCGGAGCAGTTGGGTGAAGGCGGATATGAGGAACGCGGCGGTTTTGCCGGTTCCCGTCTGGGCCTGGCCTGCGACATCTCGCCCGGCCAGAGTGATGGGCAGGGATTTAGCCTGAATCGGCGTGCAGGTTTTGAACCCGGCGTCCCGTATTCCCTGGAGGACTGCCTCCGGCAGGGCAAGGCTTTCAAAATCTATAGTTTCCATTTAGTTGCGTTTTCCAAAGGGCACTGCAAGTCTCAGGCGGGCTAAGCGGACGGACGGCTTTGAGCCGGCAATGATGTGGTTGATTTTTTTGCGATGAATCAAGCGTAAAATACGGTTAAGTCCTTTAAAACGAGTGTAGTATATTACACTGCTTAGGGTTTGCAACCTTAAAACTCATTTTTCTTGACAATTCAGGGGCTAAGGTGATTCAATACCCCTCTTTTTTAAGCATTAGGTCATCCAATGCGAGCATTTCCACGCACCGGTCCAGCGGCTTGCCTCAAGCCATTTGTATGATGATTCCCCTTTGATTTTTAAATGATTGGGGAGTGTGTGCATAATGTATTATTGAACCGGCAAAGACCGCTGGCAACATTTTAAGAGGAAACTTTTGTGATCCAACACGATGTATTGATAGTGGGGGCCGGCTTGGCCGGCATGCGCGCCGCGCTGGAAGTTTGCAAGGACGCTGATATCGGCATATTGACCAAGGTGTACCCGTCACGCTCCCATTCTGGCGCCGCCCAGGGAGGCATCGCCGCCGCGCTGGCCAACTCCGAAGATGACAGCTGGGAAGAACACATGTTCGACACCATCAAGGGCGGCGATTACCTGAGCGATCAGGATGCGGTGGAAGATTACGTCAGAGCCGCCTCGCGCGTTATTTACGAGCTGGAGCATTTCGGTTGTGTGTTCAGCCGGACTCCGGAAGGCAAAATTGCCCAGCGCAAATTTGGCGGCCATTCCAAACCGCGCGCCTGTTTCGCGGCCGACCGTACCGGTCACGCTATTTTGCACGCTCTGCATGAACAGGTGCTCAAGAACAGCAAATCCATAAAAATATATTCCGAGTGGTACATGCACCAACTGATCGTGGAGAATGGCGAGTGCCATGGTGTGGTGGTGACCAATGTACGGACTGGAGAACTGGAAGTGATTCAGGCCAAGGCGGTGGTGTTCGCCACCGGCGGTTACGGCCGGGTTTATAAAATCACCACCAACGCGTTTGCCAGCACGGCGGACGGGGCGATCGCGGCGTTCAATGCGGGGATTCCCTTGGAGGACTCGGAGTTCATTCAGTTTCATCCTTCCGGGTTGTACCGCCAAGGCATTTTGTTTTCAGAAGCGGCCCGCGGCGAAGGCGGTTACCTGTTGAACGGTAAGGGTGAGCGCTTCATGGAAAAATACGCGGCGTCGCGCATGGAGTTGGCGCCACGCGACATTGTCTCCCGTGCCGAACAGAGCGAGATCGATGCCGGCCGTGGGGTGAACGGTGAGGCCTGCATCCATTTGGACCTGCGGCATCTGGGCGAGGCCCGGATCATGGAACGGTTGCCGCAGATCCGGCAGTTGGGAATTGATTTCATCGGTGTCGATTGCGTCACGGATCCACTTCCTATTCAACCGTCCGCCCATTATTCGATGGGCGGGATCCCGACGGACAAGTATGGCCAGGTGGTGATCGATGCCGAAGGCACGCCGCTGAAGGGATTTTTTGCGGCGGGCGAGTGCGCTTGCGTTTCGGTACACGGCGCCAACCGGCTGGGCACCAATTCGTTGCTGGAGGCCACCGTGTTCGGCGAACGGGCCGGCAAGTCTGCCTTGGAATATGTAAAAAATGTGGGCTTTGGAAAGATCAACGAAGGCCATGAAAAAGCCCGGGTGCTGAACTCCATTGAAGAAATATTTCAACGGGATGGCACCGAAAGTTACAACGACATCCGCAATGAAATGAAAGATGTGATGATGGAAAAATGCGGTGTCTTCCGCGATGGACAAACCTTGAAAGACTGTATTTCGGTCATTAAAGGTCTACAGGAGCGTTGTAAAAAAGGTAAAGTGACAGACAAGGGAAAACTGTTTAATACTGAAATTTATGAAATTATAGAATTGGGAAATATGCTGAAAATGTCGGAGATCATCAGCACGGCGGCTCTCGCCCGGCAGGAAAGCCGAGGCGGACATTTCCGTACGGACTTCCCGAAACGCGACGACGAAAAATTCCTGCAACATTCGCTGGTGTATTCCGGTGATAATGATGAGTTGGTGTTAAAAAGCAAACCGGTGGTGATCACTCACTATCAACCCAAGGAAAGAACTTATTGATGGCGACCTTTCGAATCAAACGCTACAACCCGGAAAAATCTCCTGATTCGTATTACCAGGATTTCGAATACGATTTCCCCGAAGGGGCTACCCTGCTGGACTGTTTGAATGAGATCAAATGGACCCAGGACGGCAGTTTGACCTACCGCATGTCTTGCCGCAGTGCCATTTGCGGCTCGTGCGGAATGAAGGGCAATGGCCATGCCCTGCTGGCCTGCCAGCGCCAGGCGGCGCATTTGATGAAGGATGGCGTCATCACCGTGGAGCCGATGGGCAACATGACCCCGATCAAGGATCTGGTGGTGGACTTCAAACCGTTTTGGGAAAAGATCGACCAGATCAAACCCTACCTCAAGAATAAAGAAAAACCGCCTGAGAAAGAACGGCGCCAGACTCCCGAGCAATTCAAGGTGATCGACGATGCCAGCACCTGCATCATGTGTGGGGCCTGTTATTCGGACTGCCAGATGCTGGAAGTGGACGGCACCTTTTTGGGACCGGCGGCGTTGGCCAAAGCGCAGAGGTTTGTGGGCGATTCACGGGACACGGCGACGCTGGAGCGGATCAAGGAGTTGAGTCAGCCGGGCGGCATGTGGGATTGCACACACTGCGGGGAATGCGTCGAACGTTGCCCCAAACCGGTAAAGCCTTTCGATCGGATCAAGGAGCTGATGGCGGTGGGATTGGAGCAAGGAGTGCATGGCAACGTGGGCGCCCGGCACGCGCTGTCGTTCACCAAGTCCATCAAAAAAAGTGGTTGTCTCAATGAAGCGACGTTGCCCGTGGAGTCGATCGGGTATTTCAACTTCAAAGGCTTGTTCGATCTTCTGCCGGTCGGGTTGCGCATGTTGTTCAAAGGGAAAATTCCACCCCTGATTCACAAGTCCTGTGAAGATGTTAAAGATGTGAAACGAATTTTTGAGGAGTTGGGAGAATGAAGTTCGCGTTGTTTACTGGATGTGTGGCCCGCGGCGCAACCCGCGAGTTGATGCTGTCGACTAAAGCGGCGGCGGAAGGGTTGGGCATCGATTTTGTCGAGATGAAAAGCGCCGCCTGTTGTGGCGCCGGAGTGATGCCCGAAAAAAGTCCCCTGTTGACCGACACGCTCAACGCCCGTACCTTCGCTTTGGCCGAGGAGCAAAATTTGGACTTGATCACGATTTGCTCGACCTGCCAGGGCAATTTGAAAAAATCTGAGTATAATATTAACTCGGACATTGAGTACAAGGACAAGGTCAACCATGTGCTCAAGGGCGGCGGCCATCAGTACCAGGGCGGCAAGATCAAGATCAAACATTTCTCCGATATCCTGGCCACCCCAGAAGGCCTGCAAATGCTCAAGGAAAAGATCAAGCGGCCGTTGACCGGATTAAAAACGGCGGCGTTTTACGGTTGTTACGTTCTGCGGCCCTCGGAGCTTTCCGAATATGAGGATCCGGACAACCCCACGGCCCTGGAAGAGATTTTTGAAGCGCTGGGGGCGACGCCCGTTTATTATGAAAGCCGTATCAAGTGTTGCGGGTTTCCGATCATCATGATGAATAAAGACGCGTCGCAGGCCATGGCGGGCAACGCCTTGATCGATGCCATTCAAAGCGGCGCCAACTGTGTGGTCACCGGCTGTCCGCTCTGCCACCTCAGCCTGGATTCCTACCAACCGGACATAGAGAGCCTGCGTGAAAAAGGTTACTCCATTCCCATCCTGCATCTTCCACAACTGGTTGCTCTGGCGCTGGGTTACTCGCCCAAGGATATCGGCATGGACAGCCACATCGTCGCCACCGCCGGACTGGACAGCATCCTCGCGGCCCACGCTTAAAATTTTCCAACTGCGACTACTGACTGGAGCGGGGGAATCATTTGGGTTGGGAGGCGGTCAGCCGACCATTTCCTAATCCGCGTTGTCGGGCGACATTTTGTCCAGGCAGTTATTTGTTTACTTGTCCAGCTCCTTTTCCAGAATATCCCGGTAATTCCTTATCCGCTGAACATAGCGAACCGGCTCGCGGCCCCGGGCGTAACCGT
>Ga0114949_10001650_pt1 | contig 13636 bp, 16 predicted proteins | sample N074metaG_FD_83505 | JGI IMG/M metagenome (GOLD analysis project Ga0114949, IMG submission 83505) | Deep subsurface microbial communities from Kermadec Trench to uncover new lineages of life (NeLLi) - N074 metaG | ecosystem: Environmental > Aquatic > Marine > Ocean trench > Sediment | place... | reverse complement strand
GCAGCGGCCATTGCCAGGCTTGCAATGGCCAGGCTTTCGATGCCCAGGAAAAGAACTGGCTTCTTCATTTTCCCTCCTCTTGCGTCCCGCTCTGGAGAACGAGATCGCGCACCTCGTCGGTGCAACCCCAGGAGAGCGTGACGCCCGTACGGACTAGTATCGCATAGAATAACGGGTGATGCGCGTAAGTAAATCAAGCTGCGTTCCAGCCAGATCGCTCTGTATCGGTGAGAGTCCGATAAGGCGCTTGAGCTCAAGCGCATGCCTTATCAGACCCGCGCCGGTACAGGGTCCTTTGGCTGGAACGCAGCTAAACTCTCCTATCCGCTTCCCTCGCGTAGCCTCCCCTGAATCACTCCGCCTCGAGGTCCAGGTAGCGCACCTTGGGGATCTGGGCGCGGATGCGTTTCTCGATGGCGTCGATCTCGTCGCCGAGGAGTTCCACGATCTCGTCGGCGTAGCGCATGGCGAAGTTGCGGAAATCATCCAGGCTGGCGATCTCGCGATAGCGCGCCTCCAGGGAGGGAGCCAGCTTTTCGGCCAGGGCGGCACCGTCGAAGCGCAACTCCGCGGCGATGCGGTAGGTCTCGTTATCCAGGACGCGGGTGCGCAGTTCCGTGACCTCCTCCACGGATGGGTTGTTCTCGAGGATCTCCAGGACCTGTTGCCGGACACGAGCTAGGATGGAGGGCCCCGCCAGGAGGCCGTGGTTGCACACGATGAGCCAGATGGCCACTGCCCCCAGGAGCAGTCCTATGAGGATGGAGCCGCCAGCATCCCAGTACGCGTGGCCGGTGACGTGGGTCAGCACCACGGCGGCCAGCGCGATGATCACGCCGATGCATGCCGCAGAGTCCTCCAGGAGCACCGCCGCCACGGAGACATCGGATTCCGTCCTCAGGTAGTTGAAGAACGGCCGTCCGGCTGCCGATCTCTTCACCGAGCGCACGGCGATGGTCAGCACCGCGCCCTCGAGGACCAGTGACAGGAGCAGCACACCGATGGCCCAGCTCAGATTGCTCACAGGCTGATGGTCCGACAGCAGCGACGCGACGCCGTGATAGACCGTCACGCCGCAGCCCAGGAAGAAGATTCCCACCGCGGACATCAGCGCCCATACGTAGCGCTCCGCGCCGTAGCCATAGGAATACTTCGCATCTGCTTGCCGCGACGAGCGCACCACTCCGATGAGCAGGAGCAACTGATTCAGCGAGTCGGCGAAGGAGTGGATGGCCTCGCTCAACATGGCCCCGGAACCGGTGAACAGGAAGGCGACGAACTTGACCCCGGTCAGCAGAGCGTTGCATGAGAGCGCCCAGCTCACTGCGCGCTTTGATTCGGATGCAGCCATGGGTCTCCTCCTTTCGTCGGCGCCGGTGGGGGCGTAGCCCGCACAGGCCAATGGAGGAAATGGTATCAGCTTCTTCTGCCCATGTGGCCGTGATTGTACAAGGCCGGTGGCTTGCTTTCCCCCAACAGCGGTGGAATCATGATCTCCCCGGGGGGAGGATGGAGGGAAGATGAGGAGATCCGCAGTCTTGCTCGCGCTATTGCTGGTGATGCCCGTCGTCCACGGCGCGCCGGATACGCAGACCTTGACCGGTGAGTTTTTCTGGAGCGGTCGAGGTGCGTCGGGCGAACTGGAGGCCGTGTTCACCAGTACCGGTGAACAGACCTGGGACGTGTCCTTCCACTTCGAGTTTCGCGGCCGCCCGCATGTCTATACGGGCACTGCAGAGGGCAGCCTTTCCCAAGGCGAACTGCGGGGTAAGGTCAAGAACGAGAACAAAGGGCGAACCTTCCTGTTCTCGGGCACCGTGAAGGACGGCAAGTTCCAGGGCACCCATGCCGAGACCGAGGGAGGCAGGGAACAGAGCACCGGCACCCTTACCCTGAACGGATAGCGCAGCGTACTCACAGGGCAGCCGTTGTTTATTCTGGACCCCGGCAGCACCGCTTCCGGACGAACCATGCTCACACGTGAGAACATCCGCATACGCGATCACTTCGACGAGATCGCGCCGCGCTACGACCTGACCAACCGGGTCCTGTCACTGGGCATAGACACGCGCTGGCGCAAGTTCGCCGTCCGCCAGTTGTCCGACCTTCCCCGGCATGCCACCATCCTCGACCTGGCCTGTGGAACCTGTGACATGGCGGGGGAGTTGACACGCCAGCGTCCTGGAGACCGGGTCATCGGCGTGGATCTCAGTCTGAAGATGCTGGAACGGGGAAAGAAGAAGAGCCCCGGGGTCGGGCTGATCAACGCGCCGGCCGAGGCGCTACCGTTCGCCGACGGGACGTTCCACGCGGTGATGGTCGCCTTCGGCATCCGCAACGTACCCGACTTCCCCAGAGGCTTGCGCGAGATGCGGCGCGTCCTGCGCCCCGGCGGCATGGCGTGCATACTGGAGTTCTCCACGCCACCGTCCACGCTGTTCGCGCGGATCTACCGTCTCTACTTCCTGCATGTACTACCCCGCATCGGCGGCTGGCTCACCGGCCGGCGTGCCGCGTACCGTTACCTGACCGACTCCGTGTCAGGCTTCCCGGACGCCGAGCCGTTCAAGGAGTCCATGCAGGAAGCCGGTTTCCAGGAGGTGAAGTACCGTCGGCTCACCGGGGGCATCGTCTGTGTTCATACCGGCATCCGGCCCCAGGAATAGGTCTCAGTCCTCGAACAGCGACAGGAATTCCGCGTATCCTTCGTTCTCCAGGTCCTCGCGAGGGACGAACCGCAACGCAGCGGAGTTGATGCAGTAACGCATTCCGGTGGGTGCAGGGCCGTCGGGGAACACATGCCCCAGGTGCGAGTCCGCCTGCTGGCTGCGCAGCTCGCTGCGTTTGTAGAACAGCTTGTTGTCTTCCAGCTCCCGGACGTTCTCCGCGCGCAGCGGCCGCGAGAAGCTCGGCCACCCGGTTCCCGAGACGAACTTGTCCGTCGAGCTGAACAACGGCTCGCCGGAGACCAGATCCACGTAGATTCCTTCCTGCTTGTTGTCCCAGTACTCGTTGCGGAATGCCGGTTCGGTTCCATCCTCCTGGGTGACGTGGTACTGCAGCGGTGTCAGGCGCGCCTGCAGCTCGAAATCGGAGGGCTTGGGGAATTCCTCGGGCCTCTTCCTGACCGTGGCTTGCGTCATGCGCTCCACCCCCCAGATACGGTCCAGGAACTCATCGCGCCCGGAACCTGCACGGTACTGATGGTAGCGTCCCGGGCTCTTCTTGTAGAAATCCTGGTGGTAGTCCTCGGCCGGGTAGAAATTGGTGAACTCGGTGATGGGAGTCACGATGGGCTTATCGTAGCGTCCCGAGCTGCCCAGCTCCTGCCGCGATTTCTCTGCTGCCTGCCGCTGCTGCTCGTCGTGGTAGAAGATGGCCGTGCGGTACTGGTTTCCCCGATCGACGAACTGCCCGCCACCGTCGGTGGGATCGATCTGCCGCCAGAAGACCGACAGCAAGTCCTCGTAGCTGATCCGCTGCGGGTCGTAGTGAACCTGGATGGACTCCATATGCCGGGTCCTGCCTGCCGCCACGTCGTGGTAGTTGGGATGGGGCTGCTCGCCCCCGGCGTAGCCGGAGAGGACGGCGGAGATACCGTCCAGCTTCTCGAACGGGGCTTCCATGCACCAGAAACAGCCGCCGGCGAAGGTGGCCACGGCCGTTCCCTCAGCGACGGGCAGGGGCCTCTTGCTGCCGGCCCATCCCATCCAGATCGCGCCGAGAAGCAGCACACCCAGCACCATCCATCGTCCTCTGGCCATGATCAGATCCTCCTACCTCAGGAACCGGATCAACGCGGCCCGGGTCCGGGTTGTTCCCCAGCGTCCAGTAGCCCTTGCGCGGTGGCCAGCACTCGGTCGAGCATGGCGGGCGTCAGGCGGCCGGTGAAGGTGTTCTGCTGGCTGGGATGATAGCAGCCCAGCAGGGCAGGGGCGCCGTCCGTGCGCACCAGCACGCCGTGGCCGAAGCGCGGCTTCGGCGGGCCGCAGCGCTGGCCCCGGGCCGCGAGGGCGCGCAGGACCCCGTCGAAGGCGAAGCCTCCCAGGCACAGGATCACGCGCACCCGCCGCAGCAGGTCCAGCTCCTCGGTGAGGAACGGCAGGCAACGGTCGCGCTCGTCGGGCCGCGGCCGGTTCCCCGGCGGTGCGCAGCGAACCACCGCCGTGATGCGACAGTCACGGAGCTCGAGCCCGTCCCGCCGTTTTTCGGACGTCGGCTGGTTCGCGAAACCCGCACGATGCAGCGCCGCATAGAGGAAGTCGCCGGAGCGGTCACCGGTGAACATCCGTCCGGTGCGGTTGGCTCCATGGGCCGCCGGCGCCAGACCCACCAGCAGCAGCCGGGCGCGTGGGTCGCCGAATGCCGGCACCGGCTTGCCCCAGTAGGTTTCGTTCTGGAAAGCGCGCCGCTTGACGCGGGCGGTCTCCTGGCAATGCTCCACCAGGCGCGGACACGCGCGGCAACGCGTGACGCGGCGATCGAAAGCGGCCACCCTCCGGACCCCAGCAGGATGCCGCGCTCGCGCCTGGTAGGCGAGGGGAGAGAGGCCCGGGCCGGAACTCCTGTCGCTGACTTCCCGCTCGTCGTTGGGTGGAGCCATCCGTCACCTCGATTCAGTCGAAGAAGCGGAACCAGACGATGGCGCCCAGCGCCTTGACGCCGTCTACCCAGGTGATCTTCTTGCCCTCACTGTAGTCCCTGCCGTGGTAGGAGATGCTGGTCTCATAGATACGGTAGCCCCCCCGGGCCATCTTGGCCGTGAACTCCGGCTCGAACGCGAAACGGTTGGAGCGGAAGCGGACACTCTTCAGGATCTCGGTGCGAAACGCCTTGTAGCAGGTCTCCATGTCTGTGAGGTTCAGGTTGGTGAACATGTTCGATAGGGTGGTGAGCAACCGGTTGCCCACGTAGTGCCAGAAGAACAGCACCCGGTGCGTCTCGCCGCTGAAGCGCGAGCCATACACCACATCCGCCTTGCCCTCCAGGATGGGCGCCAGTAGCCGCGGGTAGTCCTGCGGGTCGTACTCCAGGTCGGCGTCCTGGATGACCACGATTTCCCCTTGGGCCATGTCGAACCCGGTGCGCAGCGCGGCACCTTTTCCCTGATTCTTCTCATGGAATTTGACCCGGATCCGCGGCAGGTCCTCCATTTTCTTCAACAGATCACGCGTGCCGTCGGTGGAGCCGTCGTCCACCAGCAGGATCTCCTTTTCGATCTCCGGTACAGCGGCGAGCACCTTCTGCACCAGCGTCTCGACGAACTCGACTTCGTTGTAGACCGGGATCACGACAGATAGGGTTGGTTTCATCGGCCTCACTCGTGGGCGCAGCTTGCCCGCGCCGCAGTTCGGCGATTATAACCCAGAGGTCTGTGTGGTAAAGTGCTGTCATGAAGAATCTGAAGCTGGATCGCCCTCTGGCGGTCTTCGACCTGGAAACCACCGGCACCTCTCCCAGCAGCGATCGCATCGTGGAGGTCTGCGTGGCGGTGCTATCGCCCGACGGCAGCCGCAACGTGGTCACCCGCCGGGTGAATCCGGGCCGGCCCATACCTCCGGACGCCACCAAGGTGCACGGTATCTCCGACGCCGACGTGGCGGATGCGCCGTCGTTTCGCGACATCGCTCCGGATCTGCTGCGCCTGCTGGAAGGCTGCGACCTGGCCGGTTTCAACGTGCTCTCGTTCGACCTGCCCCTGCTGCAGGCCGAGCTGGAGCGCTGCAACCTGAGCCTCGATACGACGCAGTGCCATGTGGTGGATGCCCAGCGCATCTACCACCGCAAGGAGCGGCGCACGCTGTCCGCGGCGGTGCAGTTCTACACCGGGGTGGAGCACACCGGCGCCCACGGAGCCGAGGCGGATGTGCTGGCCACCGCGGAGGTCCTGGATGCGCAGGTCGCACGCTATCCCGACTTGCCCTCCGATGTGGAGGGGCTTGCCGAGGTGAGCCGTCCGGCCGACTGGGCCGACTCGCAAGGCAAGCTGGGCTGGGCGGCGGGGGAGGTGGTGCTGCGTTTCGGCAAGCACCGCGACCAGCCCCTGCGCGAGATGGCCCGCAAGGACGCCTCGTATCTGCGCTGGATCCTGGACAGTGACTTCCCCAGCGACACCAAGAAGCTGATCCAGGACGCCCTGGATGGCCTTTCCCAGAAACCGGGCCTCTAGCCCGTTTCCTCCGGGTCCTCGTCCACCAGAAACACCCGCTTGTGCATGGCCTCGCCGGCGTGGCGGATCTCCACCCTGATGGACTCCAGACCCGCCGCCAGCTCGTCGGCAGTCCAGTGGGTGCGCTCGAGGAACGGCGGTGCGCTGCGCCCGGGAGCACTGTCCGTGGCCAGCACCAGGTGGAACTCCCAGCCGGTATCGGTCCTGCCGGGAGCCACCCGCCAGGTCTCGGACCAGCCGAACACGCGCACACGGAACCCGGGCGTCTGTTTCATTCTGCCTTGCCTCCTCCACGCTGATCCTCGCACAGTGGAGGCATGCGACGCGATATACTCGCTCCCTCGGGGGGACCATGGCCAAGTTCGACCGACAAGTGACCTTCGTCAGCCTGCGCGAGGAGCAGAACTCGGAGTTGCTCTACCGCGCCATGGCCAAGCAGGAGCACGGGCGCGCAGCCGCCATGTTCCGCAAGCTGGAGGGCGCTTCCGCCCGCCAGGCCGGGCTCTGGGAGGAGCGCCTGCAGGCCGAGGGCATCGCGATCCCTCCGTTCCGCCCGGTACTGCGCGTGCGCCTGGTGCTGTGGCTGATCCGTAAGCTCGGGCCGCGCCGTTTGCTCGCCATCCTGCCCGCCATGAAGATCCGCGGGTTGTCTCTCTATCGTGAGGACGACCTGGGCCCCGCCACCGATGAGCACGAGGAGACCCTTACCGCCCCTGCCGAGGAGTCGTGGCATCGGGCCAGCCGCGGCGGAGGTCCCTTGCGCGCGGCGGTGTTCGGCGCCAATGATGGCCTCCTGTCCAACGCCAGCCTCATCCTGGGGGTGGCAGGCGCCCACCCGGATCCGCAGGTGGTGGTCCTGGCCGGGGTAGCCGGCCTGCTGGCCGGGGGCTTCTCCATGGCAGCCGGGGAGTACGTCTCGGTGCGCACACAGCGTGAGATGCTGGAGCATCAGATCGCCCTGGAGGAGGAGGAGCTGCGCTTCATGCCCGAGGAGGAGATCGAGGAACTGACGGTGATCTACCAGGCCCGCGGTCTCGAGGAGGCGCAGGCCCGGGAGCTGGCGACGCGCATGATCTCGGATCCCGAGCAGGGCCTGCGCACCCTGGCCCGGGAGGAACTCGGTCTGGACCCCGACTCGCTGGCCTCACCGGTGGCCGCTGCCGTGGCCTCATTCCTGAGCTTCATCAGTGGCGCGTTCGTGCCGCTGCTGCCGTACCTGCTGGCGTCAGGACAGACGGCGCTGCTGGGAACGCTGCTGGGAACGCTGGTGGCCCTGCTCGTCCTGGGCGGCGCCATGAGCCTGTTCACCGGCCGCTCGGCGGTCTACTCGGCGCTGCGCATGGCGGGCATCGGGGCCCTGGCCGGCGGGCTGACCTACTCCATCGGCCGTCTGTTCGACGTCACCCTGGTCTAGCAGCCCGGTTAAAAACCCGCGCTGCCGTCTGATGGGACTGCAGGAGTTCAGCAGGCGAAAACTCGCGGGGCGTGCTAATCTCCTCCTATCGTGAGCTCGGCAGACGAGCTCAATCCTAGAGCCGAGAACGGGAGTGCCCGATGAAGACGCTGAAGAGCTACGTTTGCGAAGCCTGGTACGAGGCCCCGGAGGGGCATGTTCCACTACGGGATCCTTCCACCGAGGAGGTCATCGCGCAGGCATCCACTGCGGGACTCGACTTCGCTGCGACCCTGAACCATGCACGGACCGTGGGTGGGTCATCGCTGCGCAAGCTCGACGTCGCCGAGCGTGGCCAGGTCCTGAACGCCATGTCCAAGGCTCTCCATGCCTGCCGCGAAGAGCTCATCGACCTGTCCATGAAGAACACCGGCGTGACCCGAAAGGACGCCAAGTTCGACCTCGACGGTGCCACCGGCACTCTGGCCTATTACGGTCATCTCTCGAAGGAACTCGGCGGCGAGATGATCCTCGACGGCGAGGGTGTGGCATTGGGACGTTCGGCCCGGTTCTGGGGCCAGCACGTCAAGATCCCGTTGCGGGGTGCGGCGCTGCTCATCAACGCCTTCAACTTCCCGGCCTGGGGCTTCGCCGAGAAGGCGGCCTGCGCGTACCTTGCCGGTGTTCCGGTGATCATCAAACCTGCAACGAGCACGGCGATGGTCGCCGAGCGTTGCGTGGAGATCCTCGTCGAGGCCGGCGTCGTTCCCGAGGGGGCGCTGTCGTTGGTGTGCGGATCGACCGGTGACCTCGTTGACCGACTGGGTTCGCAGGACGTCCTGGCGTTCACCGGCTCGGCCGAGACGGCGCTGAAGCTCCGGAGCCGTCCCAACCTCCTGGCTTTGTCCACGCGCGTCAATATCGAGGCCGACAGCTTGAACGCAGCCGTGCTCGGCCCCGACGTCGAGCCGGGATCGGAGAGCTGGAACCTGTTTCTCCGCGACGTGAGCCTCGAGATGACGCAGAAGACCGGTCAGAAGTGCACCGCAGTGCGTCGCATTCTGGTTCCCGCGGATCGCATGGGTGAGGTCGCCGAGGCGCTGGGAGAGCGGCTCGGAGCGGTGGTCACCGGCGACCCGCGCCACGAATCGGTGACCATGGGTCCGCTGGCCACTGCAGATCAGCTCGCCGATACGCTCGAGGGTGTGGCGCGGCTGAGCGAGTCGGCACGCATCGTTCACGGCACCGGAGAGCGCATCGATGGCACAGGCGCAGCCGCGGGCAAGGGTTACTTCTTCGGTCCTGTGCTACTCCAGGCCGACGATGCCCGCAAGGCGCAGGCGGTGCACGAGCGCGAGGTCTTCGGCCCGGTGTCGACCCTCCTTCCGTACGATGGCAAGGCCGCTGAAGCGGCTGCGCTGGTGGGGCTCGGCGGCGGCTGTCTCGTGACGTCGATCTACAGCGACGACCAGGCGTGGGTGGAGGAGATCGTTCCCGCTGCCGGTTCGTGGAGCGGCCGTTTGTATCTCGGTTCCACCAAGATGGCCGCGCAGGCCCCGAGTTCAGGGGTGGCGTTGCCGCAATCCATGCACGGCGGCCCGGGGCGCGCCGGCGGTGGCCAGGAACTCGGCGCCCTTCGAGGGTTGGACCTCTATCTCCATCGCGTGGCCCTCCAGGGGAGCCGCTCGATGATCACCCGACTCTCGGGAGCAAGAGGCGACAGCTAGATCTTCACCGCGTGGACAGGTCGAACGACGGGCGGCGGATGCGCGCGACGCACTCGGTGTCCACGCCGGTCATCGACCCCTTCTCGATGAACTCCTCGAGGATGCGTCCGGTGCAGCCCGGTGTCAGGTTTGAGTGCCCGGTCTCGGGGAGAACGAGGTGGACGGCGTTGGGGAGGTGGCGGGCCGCCTCGGCTGCGATCTCCGGCGGGGTCACCGGGTCATGCTCTCCGGAGATCATGAGCACCGCAACGTCGGAGCGGACGGGTTGCTTGAGTTCCTCGGGGACTGCAGGTACGTTCCACTCCTCGCAGGCGTGGGTCATGGTGGCGCTGAGGTTCCCTCGCAGCAGCGTGTCCTGCGCGCTCCGGACGACGGCCTCGGCGTCGTAGAACGGTGCGTCCTCGGCGCAGACCACCGAGAAGAAGGCCCCAAACGATAGCTGGCTGGAGACCGCGATGGCGAACCGCACGGTCGTTCCCAGCAGGTCGTCGAACTCCCCTTCGTGCGCAGCGTGAATGAACGCGGGGACCCTCGCCGCCGTCACCGACGTGTAGAGCGCGTAGTGCAGGGCGGCGACGAACAGGGGCCGATCCACCGCGATGACCACCTTGCCGTTGCCGAAGGGGTCCGGGATGCGGGCCTGGGCTGACTTCACCTCCAGCCGTGCCAGGACGGCGTCGAGCTCGCGGGCCACCTCGGGGAACGCCTGGCGGCAGGCGCTGCTCTCCCGGCAGTCCTCCAGCACCCCGCGGAGCGCGCTCATGCTGTACCCGTCGAAGCTGGCCGGCAGGACATACGACGGTGGTGCCACGCCGCGCAGCGTGGCCGTGCGCACGTGGTCCCCATGGCGGCGAACATACTCGAGGGCCAGGCGGGTGCCGTAGGATCCTCCGATGAGATTGATCCGCTCCGCGCCGAGCGCCTGGCGGACGGAGTCGAGATCGTCGGCGGCCTGCGAGGTCGTGTAGTGCTGCAGGTCGGCCTGCAGCCGGTGGCGGCAACCGGCCGTGTCGGGAAGGTCGAAGTGGGCGAGGGTGTGGAGCAGCGTCTGGACGTCCTCTACCGGGCAATCCAGGGGATTCGACCCGCCGGTCCCGCGCTGGTCCACCAGGACGATGTCGCGGCGCTCGCGCAGGTCCGAGCGGGCGAACAGGGGCGCCAAGGCCGTCGCTGCCGCGCCCGGTCCGCCGTGAAGAAAGAAGATCGGGTCTGCCGCCTTGGCCTTGGCCCGCGCCGGCAACACGACAACATTCAGATCGATGCTGCGTGAACCCTTCGCATCCCGATCCTCCGGCACCGGCCATCGGCCGCAGAGGGCTCCACCGCCTGCACCCGCAGCCTGGCAGGGCTTCAGTGGGAGATCGCCACCGGCGGAGGTGCAGCCCGCCGAGAGTGCGAAAACCAGGGCCAAGCCTGCGATGTAGTTCGTGGTCAGGTGATTTCCCCCAGCGTGTCCCGGCGAGTATGCGGACAGTTGGCCCCGCCGTCAAACAGCAGGCGTTTTTCTCGTTCGCGCCGCGGAGCCTCGTGTTACGATCGTCTTCGACGACTCACCGTCGTGAGTCGGCTCGTTAACTCCGGCAAGACCGGAAAGGGGGATCCATGCAACGACGCAATCGTGGACTGGTGCCGATTCTCTTGCTCGTGATCGGAATGCTCGCCTCGGTGGGGACGAGCTCTGCAGCTCGAGTATGCCTCCAGGACGAGTTTGGAGGCCGGTTCAACTTGAATGGCGATGGCGGCGTGCTGACCGGCCTCTTCAGCGTCGGCGGCGATCCTGTCGCCGTCGTAATGGGCAGCCGTACGCGCGACGACTCGTTCACCGTCTTCGGCTTGCACTTCGCCGCTAACTGCCCACTGCTTGGCGGTGTCTCGCTGACGCTTGTCATAGACCGATTCGGCGAGGGCTTTGCCACCGGTTTTGGCACCGACTGCGATGGTGAGCACGTGTCGTTCTGTGATGATTTCCTGGAGGGCAAGGGCGAGCCCCTCTGCGATGAGCCGGCGATTGAGGTCAGCAGGTGCAGCGACAGGCAGCAGGAGAGCAGCAGTCGGCATCCCTTGCTCTCGCCGTGAGCCAGGTGCCTATTTCTTCCAGATCAGCGTGATCCCGTCACGCACCGTCAGCAGCACCTGGTCCACGCGCTCGTCGTCGGCTACATGACGGCTGAAGGCGGCCAGCGTGCGGGTGTCCTCATCCTGGTCGGCTGGATCGTCGAGAACGGCACCGCTCCACAGCGTGTTGTCCGCGGCGATCCAGCCACCGGGGCGCAGTAACGGCAGAACCGCGTCGAAGTACTGGATGTAGTTGGCCTTGTCGGCATCGATGAAGGCGAAATCCAGCGGTCCCTCCAGACCGCGGAGCGTCTCCAGGGCGGGGCCCATGCAGATGCGGATCTTGCTGCCGTGCGGGCTGCGGGCGAAGAAGCTGCGCGCCACCTCCTCGGCCCTGGGATCCACATCGCAGGTGATCAACTCCCCGTCGTCCGGTAGCCCGCCTGCCATCATCAGCGTGCTGTAGCCGGTGAACATGCCGATCTCCAGCCCGCGGCGGGCGCCGGACAGGCGTACCAGAAGCTGCAGGAACGTCCCTTCGAGGACTCCCACCTGCATCTGGGGCAGGTCCATGGTGGAGTACGTGACGGCGCGAAGCTCGTCCAGCAGTGCCGGAACCGGCGTGGTCTGCCGCATGGCGTACTCCTCGATCTTCTCCGGAACCAGTTGGATCATCGCCTTTTCCCTCCTGTTGGAACTCGGGAGACGTTATCATGATATGCTGTGCGTCTTCATGTAACCGAGCCAGGAGGACCAAGGAATGAGGAAGAGTCTCGTATGCGTTGCGGTATTGATGATGCTCGTGGCGTTCTCATCCGTCTCGGCCCAGGGCGCGAAGACCGCCAGCGCCAAGATCGAGAGCTGTACCGACGCCCGGATCGAGGGCACCGCCCAGTTGCGCGAGCACAAATCTCGTGCGGGCGTGAAGATGGTGGACATCGATCTCAAGGTGAAGGGATTGCCGCCCGGGAAACATGCGGTGCACATCCACGAGGTGGGGACGTGCTCGCCATGCGGCTCGGCCAAGGGACACTTCGATCCCGGCCCCAACAGCAACTCCAACCCGGACGGCAATCATCCCTTCCACATGGGCGACCTGGAGAACATCGAGGTGAGCCCGGAGGGTCACGCCCACCTCAAGGTCTCCACCACGCGCATCACGCTCTCGGATGGCCCGCTGTCACTGTTCGACGAGGACGGCAGTGCGTTCATCATTCATGTCGATCCCGACACCTACTGTCCGGAGGGCGTGGAGAAGGGTTGCGCCGGCGGTGCACGTGCTGCCTGCGGCATCATCAAGATGGACAGGCGGAAAGGGCGCTAGCTGGTACGAGGCCTGTGCAAGAAGAACAGCAATAACGCGCTGATTCCCATGATACCCGAGAAGATGGCCAGCGCGTAGCCCAACTCGCTGTCGGATGCGGCCAGGAGCGTGAGCGCCAGCGCCACATGCGCGACAAGCCCGGCTTCTTTGACCTGTCGATACAGATCAGCCACCTGGCGCATGCCGTTGAAGCCAGGCCCGCCGCTCCGATATGCGGTATGCGAGCAGTCGGGGAGTGCTGGCGCTCAGGTCCCCTCTACCAGGACCATGTCGGTGATGGCGGTTCTCTGCCGGATCTCCCGGGCCCGGACGTAGTCGGGAGAGTTCCACCATTCCCGGGCCCTGGCGGAGTCCGGAAACTCCAGCACCACCAGGCGCCCGGTGTCCCACTCGCCCTCCAGCACCGTGGTGTCGCCGGCGCGCACCAGGAAGCGACCGCCGTGCGCCTCCAGCGTCGGTCCGGACAGCTTCCTGTACTCCTTGTATCCTTCCGGGTCCTTCACACGGATGTTGGCGATGACGTAGGCCGGCATAGTGGTCTCCTGGCTGGCAGTTGCGAAGCTACTCCTGCGGGAGCGGCCCCATGTGTTGGGGCAATTCGTCCATGATCTCATCCCACGGCGCCTTCGACGCCACGAACGTATGCGCCTGCGGGCGGATGCCCGGATCGCCGTCCATGACTCCCAGACGGATGGAGACCTCCGGCCCCTCGGGCCAGGTGCCGCCGAACAGGCTGGAGCCGCAGGTGGTGCAGAACGCCTTGACGGCGTGGCTGCCCTCGCCGTATGCGCGCACCTGATGTTCGCCGGAGAGCAGGCGGAAATGCTCCTGCAGCACACGTCCCTGCGTGCAACCTGATGTTCCCGAGTGCCGCCGGCAGCGCGAGCAATGGCAGTGGCCGGCGCGCAGGAACGGTCCGCTGATCTCGAAGCGCACCGCCCCGCACAGGCATCCGCCGCCCATCATCT
>Ga0114949_10001646_pt1 | contig 13648 bp, 10 predicted proteins | sample N074metaG_FD_83505 | JGI IMG/M metagenome (GOLD analysis project Ga0114949, IMG submission 83505) | Deep subsurface microbial communities from Kermadec Trench to uncover new lineages of life (NeLLi) - N074 metaG | ecosystem: Environmental > Aquatic > Marine > Ocean trench > Sediment | place... | reverse complement strand
TACTCTCTTTCTGTCGTTGCTAGTACTAACATCCTGACCTCATTTCATTGGGTAATTTCTATTCGTAATATTCAGTTGTTCCTGACAAATCCATTAAACGTCATCCAGTACAACTGACTTATCAATTTGTGCCCAGGCCACTTTGGCCATATTGATCGCTCCGGCGCCTGCCGCCTCGGCATGGCCGCTGGCAGCAGTGCCATCGAGGACACGTTTCGCGATTCCCTGGAGAATAGCCGCAAGCTTGAACATATTGAACGCCAGGTAATAATCCCAGTTGTCAATTCCATCGCGGCCGGTACGCTGACAATATGCTTCGACGTATTCTTCTTCACTGGGAATGCCAAGCGCTTCAAGATCAACTCCACGCAATGCGTCCCGATAAGGTCGGCACAGATAGGCAAAATCTGACAGGGGATCCCCGAGCGTGCTTAACTCCCAGTCCAGTATGCCTATAACCTCATTTCTTTCAGCATGCATCATCATATTGGCAATTTGCGGGTCACCATGAACGATCGTACAGGAATCTTCTGCTGGGATGTTCTCCGGTAGATATTCAATAAGGTTATCCATATAGGGATTATCTTCAGTTTTCGTATATTCATATTGCCCGCCCCAACGGGATAATTGTCGGGCAATATAGTCCGTGTGCTTGCCAAAATCTGACAGACCTACCTTTTCAAAGTCAACATTATGCAATTTGGCTATTGCATCATTAGCCGAGTCCCAGAATTCAAATCGCTGCTTTTTAGCGTAGAGTCCTGCCGTACTATCCCAGATGACTCTGCCATCCAGGTATTCCATGATGTAGAACCAGGTACCAACTACCGAATCATCAGTACAGAGTGCATAGGTCTTCGCAGTAGGGACATCCGTTTTTTCCAGCGCTGTCAAAACACGATACTCACGATCTACTGCATGGGCGGATTTGAGTAATTCCCCCGGTGGCTTTCGGCGCAATACATACTGCTTGTCTTCCGCCGACAGGAGATAGGTCGGGTTGGACTGTCCACCGGCAAACTCTTTAGCAGTCAGCTTTCCTGAAAAACCGTCTACATTCTCGAGCATGTAATTTTGCAATGAGTCAACATCAAATCGATGTCTCTCTTGTACTTCAATAGTGCCTGTATTTTCTTCTGCCTGAAAATCAGTCATTGATATTTTCACCTTGAGTCACTTTACAAAATGTAAAGGTACCAGCTTCAAGGGAAGTGATCCATACATTGACCCGGCTAGCACTCTTTGGCGCTTTCCATTACAGTGGGCCATTCGGAGTAATAGCTCTGAGAAGAAAACCCGATACTAATAACTACTAACACCAAAAGTAAGGGGATAGATGAGCAGTCCGTCCGATACCCATCCTGAGCAGAAAACCAGCAACTCGAGCGAAGTCGGGGGCACATATGCAAAATACGTCCTTGGCGTCCTGGTCATCGTCTACATTTTCAATTTCATTGATCGCCAGATTCTCTCGATTCTTGCGGAGGAAATAAAAGCCGACCTGGGTATCTCTGATGCTGAAATCGGGTTTCTCTACGGGACGGCTTTTGCAGTATTTTACGCTGTGTTTGGCCTCCCCCTCGGAAGACTTGCCGATACCTGGGTGCGCAAGAGCCTTATTTCGATCGGCCTGATGTTCTGGAGCATCATGACTGCCCTTTCGGGAACGGCACGAAGCTTTGGCCTTCTAGCTACCTATCGCATCGGCGTCGGCGTCGGTGAAGCCAGTGCCACACCAGCGGCTTTCTCAATGCTATCGGATTATTTTTCCCCGAATGTCCGGACGACTGCTCTGGCAATTTATTCCAGTGGGGTGTACATCGGTTCTGGTATTGGCATTTTCCTGGGTGGAATAATTCTCGATGGCTGGTCTTCGCTGTATCCGGACACCAGTTTGGCGCCAATGCACCTCAAGGGCTGGCACGTGGCATTTTTTGTTGTCGGCCTTCCTGGCTTATTGATGGCAGCATGGGTGTGGACTCTCAGAGAGCCACAGCGAGGACAAAGTGAGGGACTGATAACCGAACCCCATCCACATCCGTTTCGTGAAGCGTGGAATGAACTGAGTTCAATGCTTCCACCCTTTCACATCGTAAGGCTGATATCACTCGGGGCTGGGACGAAGGGCGTCGTGCTTAACCTCATTGGTGGCGTCGTGATTGCGTCAATTGCCTATATGTTTTTCCTGATCACGGGAACCGCAGCCCAGTGGATAGCCCTGGGTATTGGCGTTTACGCCGGTTTTTGTTGGGCACAGTCTCTCGCCTTTCGAGACCCCGCGACCTTTGCCATGATATTCAAATGCAAGTCTATTCTATACACTGCCATAGGCTTTCCATGTATCGCATTCGTCACCTACGGCATCGGCTTCTGGGGCCCCCCCTTCTTCCAGAGGATCCATGGGGTCAGTGCTTCGGAAACAGGGATTGTACTAGGCCTGTCGGCGGCTATTGGCGGCTGGGCGGGAGTGACACTTGGCGGCGTCCTTGCGGACTTCCTGCGTAAAAAATATATCCGGGCAAAACTCTACGTTGGAATTGCCTCAATAGTGCTGTCTGTACCATCAATTCTTGGCCTCTTACTCAGCGATGATGTGACGGTAGCTTACGTGTTTAACTTTCTTTTCGCGCTGACATCTCCCATGTGGATTGGACCGGCGGCATCGACAATCAATGATCTTGTGATGCCCAGGATGAGAGCCATCGCTTCAGCTTTCTATATCATGATGGTGACTTTCATTGGCCTTGCGCTGGGGCCATACACGATGGGTCAGATCAGTGATTCACTTGCACTACAAGGATTAAGCAGCGCGGACTCACTGACAACGGGAATGTTGTGGGGTCTCACCGCTTACATTTTCGCTCTTGCCGCCCTGATTCTCGCCGCAATGAACATCGAGACTGACGAAAATTCACGCCTGTCACGTGCACGAGAGCTGGGTGAATCAGTTGCATAGAGTAAGTCTATTCAACTGTCCATGTGTGGCCACTTTTTAACAGCGCGTCAAGATCTGCCTTACTGCTGGTGTTGCGGACAGATTTGATTTGTTCATAGACATCATCATTGTAAGACGTTTCCGGATGACAATAGAGAACACCAATAGGCTCAGGGAATTCCGGTGTCCTGATACCTGCTAACATCTGTGCCAGTACTTTATTCGTTTCATCATGCACAACCAGATCGTCTTCAGTTACGCCATCTTCACCGATGGTTACAACTTCGAACTTCAGCGCGTCAGGGTCCATGCGGATTCCCTTTTCATTGTTGGCTCCAAAGAGCAGTGGTTTGCCATGTTCAAGGACTAGACGAGCATCTGCCGCAAGTTTTTTGTCTTTGATGTAGTCAAAGATTCCATCGGCATAGATGGGGCAATTCTGGTAAATCTCGACGAACGAAGCACCCCTGTGTTCATGGGCACGTTTTAATACCGGTGTCAGGTGTTTGGCTTCAGTGTCAATTGACCTGGCAACGAACTTTGCGCCGGCACCCAGTGCAAATGTACAAGGTCGAAGTGGCATATCAAGTGAGCCGTTGGGTGTCGACGGGGATTTTGTTCCAATTTCAGAAGTCGGAGAATACTGGCCTTTGGTCAATCCGTAAATCTGGTTGTTGAACAATAGTATCTGCATGTCTACATTACGCCTGAGCACATGCAGCATATGGTTACCACCGATACTTAAGCCATCACCATCACCGGTAATCATCCATACATCCAGTTCAGGGTTGGCGAGTTTGACCCCTGTGGCAATCGAAGGTGCTCGACCATGAATCGTATGGAATCCGTAAGTATCCATATAATATGGAAACCGGGAGGAACATCCAATGCCAGAGATGAATACTATTTTCTCTTTTGGAGTGCCAATTTCCGGCATGAGCTTCTGTACGGATTTTAAAACCGCATAGTCACCACAGCCAGGGCACCAGCGGACTTCCTGATCTGACGCGAAGTCCTTGAAAGTCAGATTTTCTACGGGTGCATTCATTTTTGTGCCTCCAATAATTCTTTTATGGCAGCTTCGATTTCGCTGATCTTAAACGGTTGACCAGATACCTTGTTGAGTCGTTGTGCGTCAATCAGGAACTTTGCGCGTATAACATCAACAAACTGGCCAGTATTCATTTCAGGAACTAAAACGGAATCAAACCCACCTAGTAGTTCACCAAGATTTTCCGGCAGGGGGAACAGGTAACGGACATGGACGTGAGATACATCCAGGCCTTCAGCACGACAACGCTTAACGCTCTGAAAAATCGCGCCATAAGTTGAACCCCAGCCGACAACAACCAGCTTACCATTCTCGTTGCCTTGATCGACTTCTTGTCTGGGAATAAATTTAGCAATTCCGTCTATTTTCGCTTTCCTGACATCAGTCATCTTCTGGTGATTCGCAGAATCGTAACTAATATCCCCGGTGACATAGTCTTTCTCAATGCCACCAATTCTGTGTTCCAAGCCTACGGTGCCTGGTTTTGCCCATACTCGTGCAAGTGTTTCAGGATCTCGATTAACTGGTGAGAAGCCATCAGGGTTTGTCTCAAATTTAACCGGGAACGGTTTGTAACTACTAAAGTCAGGAATCTTCCATGGCTGGGAAGCATTCGCAACGTAGCCATCACTCAACAGCAATACCGGAGTGGTAAATTTAGTCGCGAGCCTGACGGCTTCGATTGCCACATCAAAACAATCAGCACAGGTTGAGGTCGAGATCACCGGTAACGGTGTATCACCATGTCGACCAAACAAGGCCTGGTTTAAATCGGATTGCTCTGTCTTGGTGGGCAGTCCTGTAGATGGTCCACCACGTTGGGTATTGACGATGACCAGAGGCAATTCGGTTGCACAGGCAAGGGATATAGCCTCTGCCTTGAGTGAAATCCCGGGGCCAGAGCTTGATGTCACGCCAAGTGACCCGGCAAACGACGCACCAATCGCTGCACAGACAGCTGCAATTTCATCTTCTGCCTGAAACGTCATCACGTCGAACTTCTTCTGGGCTGATAGCGCATGTAAAAGTCCTGAGGCCGGTGTAATCGGGTAGGAGGCAAACAACAACGGCAGTTCCGCCAATTGACCACCTGCGATCAACCCATAAGCCAGAGCATCAGTACCCGTGATATTTCGGTACAGACCTTTTTCCACTTTAGCTGGTGGAACCTTGTATATTTCAACACCAGCGGGTAACTCCGCTGTTTCTCCATAGGCATGTCCTGCATTCAACGCAGCAACATTTGCGTTTGCTATTTCCGGTCTGCTGGCAAATTTTGCTTTTAAGCTTGAAATGGTCGAGTCGCGGCTTCTGTCAAACAGCCACATAACAAGACCGAGGGTCCACATGTTTTTGCAGCGAACCGCAAACTTATGGCTAAGTCCAAAAGATTTAACTGCTTCGACGACCTGTTTCGTGATTTCTATTTTCATCACTCTAAAGGCATCAAGCGAACCATCTTCCAGAGGGTTTGATTTATATCCGGCCCTGTTCAAATTCTTGTCGGTAAACGTATCCTGATCGACAATAATCAGACCGCCGGTTACCAGGTCTTTGTCGTTTGTAATCAGCGCCGCCGGATTCATGGCAACCAGCACATCGACCTGATCACCTGCGGTTGTTACATTTTCAGACCCGAAGAAAATTTGAAAAGCCGAGACACCAAAAGTTGAACCAACTGGAGCCCGGATTTCAGCAGGAAAATCAGGAAACGTGGCAAGGTCATTACCAAAAAGTGCGGTCGCTTCTGTGAAATTGTTCCCTGTAAGCTGCATACCATCCCCAGAGTCGCCCGCGAAACGAACAACGACTCCAGTAGTTTCATGTGTGTTAATGTTGATGTTGTCTTCAACAACTGACATCTTTTAAAATCCTTCTTTGATAGATCATCGCTTTACTTACAGGTAACTCTATTGTTTTACTTCTTAGCAACATAATCGCTGTTGGCTCGCGCAAAAATCAGAACAAAAATTCGCCGCGCATTTATTCCATGTTCGTTTGGTAAAAGGATTGTAAGAAACTTTTGATAACGAATCTTTTGATAACGGACCCTGCGATACCTGACCTCTAACCAGGTAATTGTCTTCACATTGGACACGCCAACCTGACCCCGAATATTAGCAGACAAATCAAGTGTTTAACACTTCGACGGGAGGCAAATTCAAGAATCCGGCGTCGATCAGCGCACTCTGATGATGAGGTGTGGGTAGATTTATTAAGCAGACAAGACTCGAAGATTCATGACAATAGATCCGATGATGATCTGATCACCACTATCGATGGAAACGGGGCCCATTTCCTCGATGGATTGACCGTTCACGGAGGTGCCATTAGTCGAACCGAGGTCTTCAATAAACACCCTGTTTTTCATCACCTTCATTCGTGCATGTTTCCTTGAGACATCAGCGTGATTGATGATATAGGGTGAATCTTTCGGGTTACGCCCAATGACCACTCCACCTTCCTTGAGCAGCTTGTCTCCTGATATTCGAAGCAGGTAACGAATGCCGTCTTCATCCCTGCCATCGAGAACAAATTCCATTAGTTCATTGCTGTGGAGTTCTGTGTTGCTCTTCTCCGCGTAGACTTCATCATTTGGGCTTTCGTCGGGACTCGCCACTTCCTCGACTGACGGAGACAGCTTCGATCCCCTTCTTCTCGTCATCATGATAAAGCCAATCACAGCGATGAACATCGCCAGAGAAACGCCAACGATAAACTTCTCGCGATACTCAGCTGCTGCTTCCTGTTGTCTCAACGCATGTCGAAATCTTTTTTCGACATCAACCTGGGATTTCTCAAACCCGACCTTCATCGCCTCTGCTTCGGCTTTCAGGCTTGCGGTTTTCTTCTCCAGTTCCTGCTTGTTGATATCAGCACTTGCATGTGCGTTCTCAGCCGCAATCATGGCCTGATCTGCTCTCTGTCTGGCTTGCCTGGTTTCTCTGAGCAGTGAATCATTACGCTGATTTGAGCTATTTAGTTTTTTCTCAAGGGAGATGGCAAGTGCTTGAGCTTTTTCAGCTTCTTTCTGCGCTAGTCTTGCCTCTGTGACTGCTGCTTCCGCCTTGTTTTTTATCTGATCAACTTCAGATATGCATTCGTTCCCAGCGTAGGTGACGTTGATATTCTGGGAGGAAAGCAAGGTGCGCAACGATGAGACATCTATGGCTCTGACACTTGAGTCTGCACTGGGAGCCGCCATGTTCAAACCTACAACCTGCCCACAATCATTTAGCAATACGGAACCGATGCCTCCTTCGCCAAGCATCGCAGAATGTTTGAATACACCAATTCCCGAATCAGCGGTCTCATAACTGTTACGAAGCGTTCCCCTGGAAAGACCGACAGAATTATTATCTCCTCCCCATTTTACTGCTGACCAGACTATATCCCCTACTCCCGGTGGAGTCTGCCCGAATGCCAGGGGAGGTAAATTCAGGCCATTTATTTTTAGTAGTGCGAAGTCAATTGATGATTCCAAACGCAATACTTTTGCCACCAGCTCGGCTCCAGTGTTGGGAACACTAACCGTGAGGGTGTCTGCCCCTTCAAGGAATTGGGCGTTAGTTATCACATAACCGTTAAAACGATCAGACTGCACGACAAACCCGGAACTGCGTGCCTGGACTTTTTTCCCTTTGTAGACGTTTACCGTGACAATGCTTTGCTTCAGAAGCGATTCGTCTACCCCGGCTTCAACCTCATCAACCGGGAGCAAACAGCTTATTGCGGTAAAAATGACAGCCTGAGTCAACAGCCTGGGTCGAGAGTGACGGGAAGTGATCCGCCGGTAGCTCCTGACTACAACACTCTTGATTAAGAGGCGCCTGGTTAAGAAGCTCTTGATCAGGAAGATTTGGATTATATGGATCTGATTCAATTGCAAGCCCCTAAATCATGATTATTTGGCAGCTAAATTGAAAACCTATAATACCTCAAAGAGGCCGAAATAGTAGCAAAACTCAATAAAATCAAGGCTATCCACCCTGTATTCAGACCGAAATAGCAAAAGCTGACAATGTGAACCCGGTCTCACGCACACCCTTGCAAGCACACCCTTACTAGCCCCGCTTGATAGTCAATTCAGAAGGGCTATTTTACCCTAAACCCTGGCCTCTATAACAAAAGGGCCGGATTGCGAAAAGCTTAATGCGAGAGCTGCATGAAATTCCTCGCAGTTCATGGCAACCCTGCCCGGGACGCCCATGCTACCTGCCAGGGCAACAAAATCGATAAAGGGCCGGGATAAGTCGAACATCGCTCCCGCCCTCTCACCAATCTCATTGACACCCAGACGTAAATACTCTGTTTCCAAAATACCGTAGCGTCGGTTATTGAATATCACCGTGGTGACATCGAGGCCTTCCCTCGCCTGGGTCCAAAAAGACTGGTTAGTGTACATTGATGCACCATCACCAAGCAGGGCTACTACACGACTTTCCGGGCATGCGATGGCGGCACCCACAGCGACAGGTCCACCCTGGCCGATGGAACCACCCGTAAGATTCAGCCAGGTGTTCGCTGTTGTCTCTTGCACGGGACCGAACACAGCACCACCACCGCCTGAATCACCGCACAAGATGCCATTTTCCGGCAGCAGCCTCGCAATCATCACGGCAGTATTCATTACATTGAGTTTGCCGACGGGCAAATCAGGGAGATTTTGCTCGTAAGACTGGAGGCCTGAAGTTGGCGCGTTCATAAAATCAGCCAGAGACTCAAGTGCTTCTGTTACATTCTCATCAGCTGCTGCCAGCGTCATCGCCTCACAGGTTTCAGGTACAAGGAGTGACGGAATTTCCGGATAAGCGAAGAAACTAACAGGGGCTTCGGTTCCTGCTAGCACAAGGGTGCTCACATCCTTCAGGGTTGCCAGTACCTGCTCAGGGAAATATGGCATACGATCAAATACCGGTGTTCCCGGGCCACCATCTACGCGACCGGGAAAAGTAGTTAGTACAACCTTGCAACCGGTCAGCTGTCTAATCCTACTGGCAGCAACCCGGGATGCAATACTCAAGCCGTCATTATTTAGCAGTATCATTGAATCAGCATCAATTTTTTCTGCCACCTGCTTTATAATAACATCGTCAACCGATGTCCTGGATGGCGATACCAGGGCTTTGGCTAAACCACTTGTTTCATCCCAACACGCATCCGCAGGAATTATCAGCGTAGATATTTGACCTTGGGAGCCAGGTTTTGCAGTACAGGCAGCCTGCAGGGCCAGCATTCCATCAGCGGCCAGTGTTGAGGCAGTCGAATCAGACTTAATCCAGCTCGATACATTCCTCGCCAGCGTATCAATGTCTGAAGTCAGCGGCGCATCGTAGGCTACGTGTTCTAATGTATGGTTGCCGATTAAATTTATGACCGGGGTTCCTGCTCTCCTGGCGTTATGGAGATTTGCTATTCCGTTTCCGAGACCCGGACCCAGATGTAAAAGCGTTGCCGCGGGGGTACCCCGCATTCGGCCATAGCCATCAGCGGCACCGGTGCAAACACCTTCAAACAATGCCAGCACGGCACGCATTTCAGGTACTGCATCAATGGCCTGAACCAGATGCATTTCAGATGTCCCCGGGTTAGCAAAGCAGACATCAACTCCCGCCTGGACAAACGACCTGATTAGACTTTCCGCACCATTCATAAAGCACTCTCAACTTAGTTCTTATGGTAGGACAGGCCTTAATCATAACTTAACCCGGGCAATCGTGTTGTCTTCCCTTCCAAATTTAACGCACAATACATAGGTAGAAGAAAACCCCGGTAAAAAACAGGAATATGTAATGAGATTCAGCTTCTGGCCACAACCGACACAATCATTCGAAACGATGAAATCACTGGCACACCATGTGGAGAAAACCGGTTGGGATGGCATCTGGCTCGCAGACCATTTCATGCCGAATGCAGACGATACCAACGCACCCTGGCCAGAGGCCTGGACCACCCTCTCTGCTTTAGCCGCTGTCATACCGAGGATTAGGATGGGGACGCTGGCTACAGGTAATACTTACCGTCACCCTGCCATACTCGCGAAAATGGCAGCCACCGTAGACCATATTTCTGGTGGCCGTGTTGTACTTGGATTGGGTTCGGGGTGGCAGGAGAACGAACACGAAAAGTACGGCATCCCATTTTATACAGTGAACAATCGACTTCGACGGCTTGATGAGGCCTGCCAGGTGATCAATCGGCTTTTTACTGAAGATTCAGTCAACTTTGAAGGGGAGTTCTATCAGTTAACGGACGCACCACTTGTTCCCAAGCCCGTCCAGAAGAAACTACCCCTGATGATTGGCGGTGGAGGTGAAAAAGTCACTCTCAAGATCACAGCAAAACATGCTGACGAATGGAATGTCTGGGGCACGGTTGAAACGATGACTGACAAAATGAAAATCCTGGACGCACACTGTAACGATATCGGCAGGGACCCTGACCAGATACAGCGATCTGCCGTTGCCTTGATGTTTCTAACGGATGACGAAAAATTTGCCAAAAAAATGAATTCTGCTGAAGGGGGTCAAGCGACGATTGCAGGAAACGTCAACCAGGTTCAGGATATCCTCGGTGCATACAAGGAGGCAGGTGTTGATGAGCTTATCATTCCTGATTTTACCATGCGCGACGACAAACTTGAGATTCTGGATAAACTCATCAATGAGGTAGCACCCACCGTTAGGTAGTGATAGACATTGCATTTACCACCACTTCGACAACTACAATATCTGGTCGCACTCCAGGAAAATCTGCATTTCGGTAATGCAGCCAGGCACCTGAATGTAACCCAGTCGACCTTGAGTACTGGTATTCGTGAGCTCGAAAAATTTCTCGGTGTGACACTTGTGGAGAGAACGAACAAATCCGTTTCGTTCACCGTCCTGGGCAACCAAATTGCAGATCGTGGCCGATACGTCATTACGCAGACAGAAGACCTGGTTGACGAAGCTCGCGCCTTTTCTGATCCGTTGACGCTACCCGTTAAGATCGGTGCAATTCCCACAATTGCGCCATATATCATGGGTAGCTACGCGAAGGAACTCCGGGGCAAATATACTCAAATCCAACTCTATATCAGGGAAAATACGACAGCCATCCTGATCCGGGAACTCCTGGACAATAAGCTGGATCTGGTCCTCCTGGCCCTACCTTATGAAGCTGGCCTGGTTGAAACCGAAAGTCTCTATCGGGAAGGTTTTCATCTTGCATTCCATCGAGACACAAAGCTGGTAGATAACAAGAGATTCGATTTTGACAAGTTGCCGGATGAGAGTTTGTTGCTTCTGGATGATGGGCATTGTCTACGAGATCATGCCCTGGCTGGTTGCCGGCTCAAGAACCATAAGAAGATTCACACGTTCGGCGCCAACAGTTTGCAGATGCTGGTGCAAATGGTTGACAATGACCTGGGAGTCACTCTCCTGCCGGACATGGCGCTTAATGCAGGAATTCTGGAAGGCACTAATATTGAAACCCGGAAGTTACCGGCTAAACGGTTCTATCGGGATATTGGCTTCGCGTGGAAAAAGGGGAACTATCGGGAGCCGTTGCTCCAGGACCTTATGGCTCTTTTACCACGCTGAGTCTTGTTCAGACGGCAGGAACGGAAACCGACGGGAATTTCGCTGACCTGGTGTCACTGATCGGACAATTCCCTAATTCATGATAGGTAAATACGACCGAAAACTTTGTGCTGTCAGTCAGGTTTCTACCGGCGGCGTGAAACAGGCGGCTGTGGAAAAACAGAACATCGCCTATGTCCAGTTTCACCGGTTCAGACTTTCGGATGAGCTCTTTATTTTCCGGCAGGTCGGGTCTCAGGAATAAAGCTGAATCGAATTTTCCCGCGTCGATATTCAATCGGTGGGAACCGGGGATGATACTCAAGCAACCATTTCCAAGTGATTCATTGCCAAGGGCCAGCCACGCAGTTATGAGGTTCTGTTGGTCAAACGACCAGAAACGATTGTCCTGATGCCAGCATGTAGTGCTACTGAAGCCCGGGCGTTTCGTCATGATGCAATTGTGATGGCACTGTGAAAGCTCAATAGAATCAGATTCAAACAATTGACGTAACACAGACCCGAGATCAGCGGACGTCGCCCAATCGCGAAAACACTTATGTCGGGAGTAGGCCTGCAACAAGCGCCTTGATGTATCAGCGCCATCTGCAACAGGACCGGTCGGAGAACCTGGATACTGAACATCTACTTCATATTCGATAGGTGCCATTTGTTCGGCTAGATGTTCCCTTGCGATTTCAAGCAAATCGTTACAAGTCGCCTCTGAGGCCAACCCACGTCTAATGAGATATCCATCCCGGCTGAAGGCTGCAGTTTCAATTTCATCAAGATCGATTGCGTTCATTGTAGAACTTCCTTGGAGAACCCTGCAGCTTTTAGCTCCCAGGATTCTGATATCTTGCTCCGGTAATCTGTTAATGCACTCTCCACACGTACCCCACTCACAGATTGAAGACAGCGTGCCGACCTGGTTCGAAGATGTACATCATTAACTTCTAACAAAGGCACCAGTACCTCTCCAACCTGTTCAGGTCTTGATGCCAAAAAAGAAGAACAAATTCCTTGAACTATCTGGCGGCGCTGTACTTTCTGCTGACTACCGAACTCCTGCTCACCTCTAATGCTAGATTCAAAATATGCCCAGACTTCTTCATTCGGGAATCGTGTCAAGGTGGTCACGGCCCGGGCTCTGATGAAATTAACCTGGGTATTATCCTCCGCAATTCTCAAGAATGATCTGTAGGCATCTGGTCCCAGATCTGCTAACCGATCTTCGGCTAGCTGCCATTCATATCCCTGTAACAAATCAAGCGCAGCACCATCGTCGGCATGCACGGTCACACTGACTGTCATCAAAAATATCAGCAATATGTGGATTCGAAAATTCATGGTTTCCTTCTGTATTTCGGGATGGATCCTGGAGAGGGTTACTGAAGACAGCTCTTAACGCCCGGCATTATACGCGGTCTCGACAAAATTATTGCACTGTCACGCTTTTTGCCAAGTTTCGCGGTTTATCAGGATTTACACCCGACTGAATACTCAGGTAGTAAGCAAGTAACTGGCAAGGAATCATGCTACTCACTGTCGCCAACAATGGATCTGATACATCCGGTAATTTAATGAACTCATCGAACAATGGATTGTTCTCATATGCCATGGCAATTACCCGGGCTCCTCGCGAACGAACCTCCGCAGCAACATTGAGCATATATACATCATCCCTGCCAGCAAAAAGGATGACCGGGGTGCCCCTTTCAATCAATGCAATAACACCATGTTTTAGTTCCCCGGCAGAAAATGCTTCGGCGTGTACGTAACTCGCCTCTTTTATATTAAGCGCACCAATTCTGGCAGTCCCGGAATAGAGCCCACGACCGAGTAAAAATATGTGCCGGTTATGAAGGAGGCTCCCGGCCAGTCGCTGTATGACCCTCACATTGGCCAATGTAAGGTACTGACTCAACTCCTGGCTAAGCTGGTCAATATTCTGCTGATGATCTGTTTCACCGGCTACTTTCTTTGCCAGAAGATAACCGAAGGTCACCTGGGCACTGGCAGACTTGGTCGACAGGACACAAATTTCAGGACCACTCTGGTTTGCAAACTTAAATTCCGACATGCGCGTCAGCGAAG
>Ga0114949_10001644_pt1 | contig 13655 bp, 13 predicted proteins | sample N074metaG_FD_83505 | JGI IMG/M metagenome (GOLD analysis project Ga0114949, IMG submission 83505) | Deep subsurface microbial communities from Kermadec Trench to uncover new lineages of life (NeLLi) - N074 metaG | ecosystem: Environmental > Aquatic > Marine > Ocean trench > Sediment | place... | reverse complement strand
GTAGCCGGGCCCAGCGGCAGGTGCCGCCGGCCATCCACGACTGGATCGCGGCCCGGGTCTGAGTTTCGGTGACAGTACACTTATCTCCCACGCCCACCGGACAAGGCAGGTACGCTCCCGGGCAGGAGATAAGTGTACTGTCACCGAAACTGCCCTGTCCCCAGTTGGGCGTGACCAATGGGCTGGGTGACTAATGGCCTAGCAACTTTTTTGCCGGTCTGAGCGTCTTTGTATATGTATGGATAACACTTTTTGATGAGGGTGCAGCAATGAACCAATGGGTGAGATTTCACAGGGAAGTGCTGGAGGAAGAGCGGCGGGAAGCCGCGCTGGCCGTCCAGACGGGCAAGTCAGCGAAGACCCCCACAGACACCGTTTCCCGGTCCGATGATCCGGCTTCAAGGCGGGTCCAGGGCCAGTTCCCGAGCCGCTAGTTGAGGCGTCGCCATCCTGTAGGAGCGCCCTTCGTGGCGCGAATAATGAAAGGATTCGCGGCTGGAAAGCCGCTCCTACAAAGCCGCTCCTACAGGTAGGAGCGCCCTTCGTGGCGCGATTCGTTGTCAGGTGCCGATACGGTAACCGCCGTTGATGGGAATATTGGCGCCGGTAATATAACCGGACTCATCGGCGGCCAGGAAACCGACCAGCCGGGCGATCTCCGCAGGATGCGCGAAACGTCCGACCGGAATCTGCTTGATGATCTTTTCCCTGATCTTTTCCGCGATCGACATCACCATGTTCGTTTCCACGTAGCCGGGGGATACGCTGTTGACGGTGATACCCTTGCCGGCGGTTTCACGGGCGAGCGCCATGGTGAAACCGTGCATGCCGGCCTTGGCGGCAGAGTAATTCGTCTGTCCGAATTGACCGCGTTGGCCGTTAACCGATGCGATGTTGACGATACGGCCGAAACCCTGGTGGAGCATTCCGTCGATGAACTGACGGCTGATGTTGAACACGCTGTCTAGGTTGACGCGCAGAACTTCATCCCATTGAACCAGGTTCATCTTGCGCAGGGTACTGTCCCGGGTAATACCCGCACCGTTCACGAGAATTTCTACAGTACCGTAGTCACGCTCCAGTGTTCGGGCGAGTTGCAAGCAGGATTTGAAATCGGAAACGTCAGCGGGTTCGAAGGCGACATCCAGTCCGCGTTCCTGGAGTCCCCGTCGCCACTCGGCGATTCCTCCGTTACCGTGGGCGTTGCCGTTGGCCCCACCGTTAGGAAGGTCGGTCGCGACGACGCGATACCCCTGTTGCGCCAGTTCAGCACAGATCTCCGTGCCGATTCCCCCCGTACCCCCTGTCACCAGGGCGAGACGGTCCGTCATTCAGCTCTCCTTTCCTTTTCGCGCACTTGCCGTGCGACCCTGTTTTTGGCGTATCTGCGGCGCGGCCCTCTCGGTGCCGGGCATGGTGCAATGCGCCATGAACGTGAGATTCTGCAGCGGTTTCAGTCAGTGAAGGGGTGCCGCAGTGCGGCATGGATAGTAGCGGCCACGCCGTGGAAGGTCAATCGCCTTCAGGTCGTGGGTTCGCTGTCGGACGTGGATGGCTCGTCTGCTTCAGCGGCGTCTTCTTTTTCCCGGGAAGCTTGTTCTGAAAGGAAACCCGTTTGCATTTGCCGCCACATGTCGAGGTTGCGCTCCGTGAGGTCCGTCATCAGGTTCCAGGGGCCTGTTCCCACCAGGTTATCGATCTGTTTTCGGAACTGGTCCTGCTGTCCCACGAACACCTGCATGCTTTTTTCCAGATAGGTGGACATGAAACCCTGGAGAGCGTCTCCGTAGAAGCGGATGATGTGGGCGAGCATCTCCGTCGTCAGGATCGGCTGCCCGCGATCCTCGTAATCGGTGATGATTTGCAGCATGACGCTGCGGGTGATGTCTTCTTTGGTCTTGGCGTCGACCACATGGAAGTCCACGTCGTCACGAATCAGTCGTTTGACGTCTTCGAGGGTGATATAGCTGCTGATCGCCGTGTCATAGAGCCTGCGGTTCGGGTATTTCTTTATGATTCTCGAGTCGCCCATTTCCCGAAGCTAACACGTTATTTGCAGGGGCGCCAGTTGCGCCCCTGTACTGGATGGTGTCTACAACTCCGTGCTTACCAGCCCATGTAATGTCCGCCGTTGACTGACAGGTTGGCGCCCGTAATGAAACAGGCTTTGTCGGAGACGAGGAATCCCACCACATGCGCCACGTCTTCAGGGTAGCCGAGCCGGCCCATGGGGATTTGGGCCACGATTTTTTCGCGTACGCGTTCCGGTACCGCCATGACCATATCGGTGGCGATATAGCCGGGGGAAACGGTGTTCACGGTGATGCCGTGTTTGGCGGATTCCTGGGCCAGCGCCATGGAGAACCCGTGCATCCCGGCTTTGGCGGCCGCGTAGTTGGCCTGACCGTATTGTCCCCGCTGGCCGTTGATGGAGGCGATGTTGACCACGCGGCCAAAACGGCGCTCGCGCATGCCTTCGATCACGTGCCGCGTGACGTTGTAGACGCTGGACAGGTCCGTATTGATGACATCCGTCCACTGGGAGGGATCCATCTTGTGAAACGTGGTGTCGCGAGTGATACCTGCATTGTTGATCAGCACATCAACCGGACCCGCCTGTTCTTCGATTTCGGCAACCATGCGTCCGCAGGCCTCGTAATCACAAACATCGCCCTCGACGAGGATGAACTCGTAACCCTCGTCAGCGCGTTTTTTCTTCCACGCCTGTGCCTTCTCTTCGTTGCGATAGTTACTGGCCACCTTGTAGTCCATATCGGCCAGTTCCTTGCAGATTGCTGTGCCGATACCGCCGGTGCCACCGGTGACCAGTGCGACTTTTTGTCCCATCCGTGGATCTCCTTTTTTTGACAAGCTCATTCTAACCGCCAGAGCGGCCCCGCGTCCTAACCCAGGTCACTCCGTCCTTTGATCAGGCTGTCCACCACTGACGGGTCGGCCAGCGTGGACGTGTCGCCCAGTCGATCGATCTCGTTCACCGCGATCTTGCGCAGGATTCGCCGCATGATCTTTCCGGATCGGGTCTTGGGCAAGGCGGCGGCGAACTGGATCACATCCGGTTTGGCGATAGGCCCGATTTCGGTGCGCACATGCTGAATCAGGGCCTGCTTCAGCTCGTCGTCGCCGGCGACGCCCTCCATCGGCGTCACATAGGCGTAGATTCCCTGGCCCTTGGTCTCGTGGGGGTAGCCCACCACCGCGGCCTCAGCCACAGCTTCGTGCAATACCAGAGCGCTCTCGATCTCAGCCGTGCCCAGGCGATGTCCCGACACATTGATGACGTCATCCACCCGTCCGGTGATCCACCAATAACCGTCGTCGTCGCGACGCGCGCCGTCACCGGTGAGGAAATAACCGGGAAAGGCTTTGAAATAGGTATCGATAAAACGCTGGTGGTCGCCGTAGAGCGTGCGCATGATGCCGGGCCAGGATTGTTTCATGACCAGCACACCATCCCCCGCGCCCACGATTTCCTGCCCGCTTTCGTCAAGCAGGGCCGGTTCGATCCCGAAAAACGGCCACGCGGCGGATCCGGGTTTCAGGTCCGTGGCGCCAGGCAGCGGTGCGATGAGAATGCCACCGGTTTCTGTCTGCCACCAGGTGTCCACGACGGGACAACGGCTGTCACCCACAACGCGGTAATACCACTCCCAGGCTTCCGGGTTGATGGGTTCGCCAACGGTTCCCAGGATGCGCAGGCTTTTCCGTGACGTGCGAGTCACCGGTTCATCGCCCACGGCCATCAAGGCACGGATTGCGGTGGGCGCCGTGTAGAAAATGTTGACCTTGTGCTTGTCTACCACCTGCCAGAACCGGCTGGCGTCGGGCCAGGTGGGCACGCCTTCAAACATGAGTGTCGTGGCGCCATTGGCGAGCGGGCCATAAACGATGTAGCTGTGGCCGGTGATCCAGCCCACATCCGCGGTACACCAAAAGATGTCGCCTTCGTGGTAGTCAAAGACGTATTTGTGGGTGATGGCGGCGTACACCAGATAGCCGCCGGTCGTGTGCAAAACGCCCTTGGGTTTGCCCGTGGAACCCGAGGTATAGAGCATGAACAGGGGGTCTTCCGCGTCCATGATCTGGATGGGGCATTCGGTGGAGGCGGCCTCGGTGGCCTCGTGATACCAGATGTCCCGGTTCGCGTCCCACGCGATGTCGCCCCCCGTGCGTTTGAGCACGAAGTTGGTGTGCACATTCGGGCAATCGGCCAGTGCCTGGTCCGTGTTGGCTTTGAGCGGGACCTTCTTGCCGCCACGCAGGCCTTCGTCTGCCGTCACAACGGCGCAGCAATCCGCATCCAGAATCCGGTTTTTCAGTGATTCGGGTGAGAAGCCGCCGAACACCACCGAATGAATGGCGCCGATACGCGCACAGGCCAGCATGGCGACCGCCGCCTCGGGGACCATGGGCATGTAAATGCATACCCGATCGCCTTTGCCGATGTTGCGTGCCTTCAGGGCATTGGCAAAGCGGCAAACTTGCCGATGGAGTTGTGCATAGCTGATCGTGCGATGAGTATCCGGGTCATCGCCTTCCCAGATGATGGCGGTCTGGTCTGCCCGGGATTCCAGGTGCCGGTCCACACAGTTGTGGCAGACGTTGAGTTTGGCGCCCACGAACCACCGGATGTAGCCTTTGCTGAAATCCGACTCGGAGACCTTGTCCCAGGGTTGTTCCCAGTCGATGAATAGTTCCGCCTGCTCAGCCCAGAAAGCATCCGGGTCTGCGATGGAAAGCCGGTACATTTCCGCGTAGTCGGTGGCGTTGATCAGGGCGTAGCGCGCCACCTGGTCCGGGACGGGGTAGATCTTTTCACTCATCTTTTCATTCCTTTTGGCCGGGCAATACTGCGCCAGCGGCGGGTACAGCGTCCAGACTCCAGTTCTCTTCCGCCCAACACCACAGGTCGTCAAACGATTCACGGTTCAGTTCAAGCGGCGCCGCTTGTCCGAGAAAGCGCAGTGCCGCCAGCAGAGTGGGGACCCGGGACGCCTCATTGACCGGTGCCGCTGCGGTTTGCTTGCTGAGTTTCTTCCCGTCAGTTCCCATGACGACGGGCAGGTGGGCATACCCCGGGGTCGGAAGCCCCAGCAGTTTCTGCAGGTGTACCTGGCGCGGCGTGCTGTCCAGCAGATCGTTGCCGCGAACTACCTCGCTGATTCCCTGGGCCGCATCATCCACCACGTTGGCCAGATGATAGGCCACGTAGCCATCCGCACGGCGAACCACGAAATCTCCCGCATCCAGATCCAGGCGCTGCGCGAATTCCCCCTGGACCACGTCGTCGATAACCAGGTTTTCATCCGTCACGCGGACACGCAGGCTGCGCGCCGGTTTGCCGGATGGCAAGCCGTTCCGGCAGGTGCCCGGGTACACGTTAAGCAGCGCCAGGTCGCGCCGGCTGCAGGCGCAAGGGAAGAGCGCGCCGGACCGTTCGAGTTTCTGCAACGCGGCTTCGTAGGCTTCCTGTCGCGTGCTTTGAAACAGGACGGGTTCATCGGACACCATGCCGTAGCCGGCCAGCATGTGGATGATCTGCTGCGATGCCCCGGGGACTTCGCGCGGCGGATCGATGTCATCCACCCGCACCAGCCAGACGCCGTCGTGACGACGTGCTTCCAGATAGCTGCCCACGGCGGCTACCAGCGAACCAAAATGCAGGGGGCCGGTCGGCGACGGCGCAAACCGACCCCGATAGGCGCGGGAAGGGGACAGTTCCCTCATTTCATGTTTGTTCGCTGAGAGAGCCCGAATCCGAGTGAAATGAGGGAACTGTCCCCCCAATTTAATGAGGGAACTGTCCCCCAATTCCAATTCCCCAAGGTGGGATGGACGTCACTCTGATTGGCGTTCCTTGATCTCGTCCAGGGTCTTGCAGTCGATGCACAAACTGGCGGTGGGGCGCGCTTCGAGGCGGCGGATGCCGATCTCCACGCCGCAGGACTCGCACTGGCCGTATTCGTTGGCATCCAGCTGGCGGACCGCTTCGTTGATCTTGCGGATGAGTTTGCGCTCCCGGTCGCGGGTGCGCAGTTCCAGGCTGAAGTCGGATTCCTGGGTCGCCCGGTCGCTGGGATCCGGGAAGCTCGCCGCCTCGTCCTTCATGTGGTCGATGGTCTGGTCGACCTCTTCCAGCAGTTCGTGTTTCCAGGCGGTCAGTAATTCGCGGAAGTGCTCGACTTGTCGCTCGCACATGTATTTCTCGCCCCGTTTCATCTTGTAGGGCTCGATGCCCTCAACGGGGAGGATTACTTTCGGTTTCTTCTTTCGGATTTTTCCAGGCATCTTGTGCGGCAGTTTCAGCGTCGCTCAGAAAACGGCGCATTTTACACTACTCCGGTGCGTTCGGTAAGCGACTGTTTTCACTTGTAATGTCGTGCCAGAGCAGGCTGGCTCCTATCACCGCGGCCGGGATCACAGCGAGATTGACCAGGGGAATCAGCGTGGCGCCCAGCACGGCGGCGCCGAAACCGATCGTTTCCTGGAGGTTTTCGCGGAGCAGTCTGCGCTGTTCGGAAAAGCTCAATCCCAGGCGGCCGAGCGGGTAATCGCTGTATTCGATGGCCAGGGACCAGCAACCGAACACTATCCAGAGGAACGGTCCTGCGAGACCGATCACCGGCACGAAAGTCAGCACGAGCAATACGATGGCCCAGGCCGCGAAATAGAGCAGTTTGCGCAGTTCCTTGAGCAATGCTCTCGGGATATCCAATGCGGAAAACCCGGCCTCGGGTTTTTCTTCCCCTGCGAGCTGCCGAGTCACCCGGTCGGCGAGAAAGTCGTTGAACGGGGCCGCAAGCAGGTTGGCGACGACGGTGAAGGTGAAGACCACGATCACGATCAGCAGCAGGACGAACAAGGGCCACAGCAGCCACTCCAGCCAGTCCAGGACATCCGGCAGCAGGCGATCCAGCCAGTCATCGAAGCGATCGATGGCGAGCCAGCCGAGCGTGGTGAACAAGACAATATTGATGACCAGCGGCACAAACGCCGGCCCGCGGACACCCCGGCGCGGCAGCCAACGGAACCCCTCGGCCAGGCAACGCGCGCCCGTGAGCATCCGATTCATCGTTCAATGGTGTCAGACACCGCTGAAAAAAGGAATGTGGGAGCGGCTTCCAGCCGCGATTCTTGCTGTCGGAGCGCCATTCCAGCCGCGACAGCGAGGAATCGCGGCTGGAAAGCCGCTCCTACGGAGCCGCGATTCCTTCTGGCGCGATTGGTCAGGAAAAGTCGTACGAGAGCATCTTCTCCGGCTCCTGGAGAAAATTGCCCTGCACGTAGTTGACGCCCACCTGATAAAGCACTGACATGCTGGCGGCATCTTCCACGAATTCCGCAATGATGAGCTTGCCCAGGGCATGTCCCTGGTCCGTGATTTCCTTGATCTTGTCCCGGTGTTTTTCGTTGGTGCACAGTTCCTGGCTGAAACCACGGTCGATCTTGAGATAGTTGGCGGGCAGATGCTTGAGCAACTGGAAGGAATTCACGCCGGTGCCGAATTGTTCCAGTACGAAACCGCACTTGAGTTCCTTGATTTTGCGTACAAACACGCGTGCCGGTTTGAGATTCGCGACGGCCTGGCTCTCGGGAAATTCGAACACGAGCGATTCGCCCTGAATCCCCGTTTCCTCGATCAGTTCGCGCAACCATGGGATAAGTGATTCATCAGCGAGAGACTGTGGGGAAATCTTGAGAAACAACCTGACCTGCCTGTCAGCCTGATTTTCCTTGTGGACGATATCGACAGCGGTGTGGATAACCCAGCGATCGATATCCTTCATCATCCCGTACTGCTCCGCCATGGGAAGGAATTCCGCAGCAGCGATTTCCTCCTCATCGTCGCCGTGCATGCGCAGGAGCGTTTCGTAGTATTCGCCACCATGTCCGTGCAGGCTGACCAGGGGCTGGAAAACCAGGAAGAAGCGGTCCTTGTCGAGCGCCTGTCGCAACTGGCCGGCCAGTTCGGCGTTGCCCTTGTGTTCGCCATCGTGTTCCCCGGCAAAGGCCTCTGCGGGCGCGAACACCTCGACGCGGTTGCCGCCCTGGGCGTTGGCCTGGGCCGAAGCCGCGGTGGCGTTGGCAAGAACTTCCTGGACTTCGGTAGTCAGCTCGGAAATGGGCGCGATACCGATGCTGGCGGTGACGGTTACCGCGTGTTTTTTGCCTTCGCTGATATGGTCTTCGATGGCCTGGCGAATTTCCTCGGCTAGTTCCTCCGCGCTGCGTACGCTGCGGCCCTGGCACAGCACGGTGAAAGAGAAATCGCCGAAGCGGGCCGCCACGTCGTTCTGTCCCTGACGGTCTTCGATCAAACGTGCAACATCGGCAATGATGGTGTCAGCACCTACGTGGCCCACCTGGTCGATGATGCCGCGGTAGTTGTCCAGTTCCGCATAGAGCATGCAGGCATCGTTTTCGCTGGCGGAGTCCACTGCGAGTTCCAACTGCTCCATGAAGTAGATGCGGTTGTATAACCCTGTAAGAAGATCCTGGGCCCGGAGGTTATCGATCTCTTTCTCCAGATCGGTCTCCGGCTCTGATTGTTCCGTGGCTTCCTCGTCGAGGTCGAGTATTTCCGACCCCAACTCGACTTCGGCCTCAAGCTCGGCTTCGGCCGCCGGCTCGGGCTCCGGTTCTGGTTCCACTACCGGGGCGCGAATGACGATCTGGGTGCAGGTCTCCTCGTCATAACTGGCTTGTGCGAACTCCATACAAAGGGGCATGGGAGTGCCGTCCGAGCGTTTGCCTTCCAGCTCCAGCACGTCAGGAACTTTCTCACCCCTGGCGATTTTTATCAGGCAGTCCTTGAGTCGTTGGTGATCTCCAGCTATGACCAGATCCAGCAGAGGCAGGCCGGCCATCTCGTCGAAATCCGCGAAGCCGAACCGCTGCAGGTAGTTGCGATTGGCATATACATGCATCCCTTCATGAACGTAAGCGATCGCGTCCTGGGCACTGTTGAGAAGCGCCTGGCAGCGCTTCTCGCTCTCTTGCAAGGCGGTGCCGGTGCGCCGAAGGGTGCGGTGCGAATTCACGTGGCGCAGTTCCCGCTCAAGCGTCGTTTGCAGATGATGTGGAACACCGTGGAAAACGACGTTGTTTGCACCCTGGGCAATGGCGTCCTCGATCAACTCGGGGTCCGGGCTTTCGACATAAGCAATGACAGGAATGTCCTTGCCGCTGTTTTTGACAGCCTGTACCAGTTCCGCCAGGGAGATCGCGCCTTCGGGAACCGCGCACACAGCAACGTCCAGCGCCCTTTCTTCCAGGACCTTTTGCAGTTCTTCGACGGCGGTCACGCGCGTCGGGCGTGCCGCGATGCCGGCATTACGCAGGGTGCTGACGAGGTACTCGGCGTCTTCCAGGGAGCTTTCCGCCACCAGCATCCTGAGGACGTTATCGGACAAGGGAATCCCTTACTTTTTAAAGTTAACAGATGCTTTTTACAGAGATTTCCCAGATAAATCCACATACTGGGTCCCCCGGTTTCCGGAACGGCGTCACAAAACGGGAACCTTGAACGGCGCTCCGGGAATCTCGCGCACCAGCCTCGGCAGCAGATAGCCGGGCAGATCCCTGCGCATGGCCTGGTACAGGGCCCGGGCATGGGGATCTGCGACCTCAAAATGGGCCGCTCCCTGGACCCGGTCCAGAAGGTGCAGGTAATAGGGAATGACACCGCTATCGAACAGGGTCTCCGCCAACCGGGTCTGGACCTCGAGCGAGTCGTTGATGCCCCGCAGCAACACGGTTTGATTGAACACGGTCACGCCGGCGGATTGTATGGCCCGCAGCGCACGGACCACCGATTCGTCCACCTCGTTTGGATGATTGCAGTGAATGACCAGTACGGCGCGCTGTCGCAGACCACCGAGCCAATCCAGCAGTGATTCATCGATGCGTTCCGGGAGGACCACCGGCACCCGGCTGTGAATCCGCAGTCGGCGCACGTGTGCGATCACGTCCAGCCCTGAGCTCAGTTCGCGCAGGCGCGATGTCGCCAGGACCAGCGGATCGCCACCACTCAGAATGATTTCCCTGGCATCCGGGGTGGCGGCGATATAGGCGAGGGCATCACGCCAACCCTGCCGGGCTGCGGTATCGCGGTTATAGGGAAAGTGGCGCCGGAAACAATAGCGACAGTTGACGGCGCAAGCGCCGGTCGCGATCAGGAGTACGCGGCCGCGATATTTGTGCAGAACGCCAGGGGCGCGCCGGCTGTCCAGATCTCCCACCGGGTCGCTTTCAAAACCCACGGCGTGCACATCTTCCCTGTTATCAGGCAGTACCTGCCGCAACAGGGGATCGTTCACATCCCCAGGTCGCATGCGCGCGGCAAATCCGCGCGGCACACGCACGGGGAACTCCGCGGTTGCAGACGCGGGGGCCACAAGCGCCGGGTCGAGCCCGAGAGACTCGATCAGATCGTCATTGCGGGTGAACGCGTTTGCCAGTTCCCGCTGCCACGACATTGCCCGCCGCGGGAAACCGGTTATGATATGCGCCTGCTTGGAGGAAGATTCTGCCGCAGCCATCGGACAGGTAGTTTAGCGCAAAGGGTTGTCATGGCGTTTTACAGCACCAGCGAATTCAAGGGCGGTCTCAAATTGATGATTGATGGCGACCCTTGCACGATCATGGAAAACGAGTTCGTGCGACCGGGCAAGGGCCAGGCTTTCAGCCGCGTGAAGCTCCGGAACCTCAGAACCGGCCGGGTTTTTGAACGCAACTACAAGTCCGGGGAATCGGTGGAAGCCGCCGATGTGGTGGAAAAAGAGATGCAATACCTCTACGCCGATGGCGAATTCTGGCACTTCATGGATCCGGACAGCTACGAGCAGGTGGGCGCCGACAAGAATGCCGTCGGTGACGTGGCCAAATGGCTGAAAGAGGAAGACAGCTGCAGCGTCACCCTCTGGAATGGCGTGCCGCTGAGCATCGAACCGCCCAATTTCGTGGTGTTGAAGATTGCCCAGACCGACCCGGGTGTACGCGGTGACACGAGTGGCGCCGGGAACAAACCCGCCACCCTGGAAACCGGCGCGGTCGTGCGCGTTCCCTTGTTCGTTGACGAAGGCGAGTCCATCAAAGTCGACACGCGTACCGGTGAGTACGTCTCCCGCGCCCGGGAGTAACGGCTGGTTTGGACACCCGCGACCGCGAAACCTGGAAACCCGTGGCGACCAGCGATGCCCTGCAGGCTAGAGCCGAATTGCTCGCGGCCCTGCGGCATTTTTTCGCCCAGCGCGGTGTGCTGGAAACCGAGACGCCGTATCTGTCGGTTGCGGCCAACCCCGATCCGAATATCCAGAGCATCGCCGTGGAATCCCGGCCACGCCGGTTTCTTCACACCTCGCCCGAATTCCCCATGAAAAGACTTCTGGCAGCGGGTAGTGGATCCATCTACCAGATCTGCCGCGTGTTTCGCGCGGGGGAGGAGGGAAGCCGCCACAACCCCGAATTCAGCATGCTGGAGTGGTATCGGCCCGGGTTCGAACTGGAAGCCATGATCCAGGAAACGCTGGATCTCCTTGCATCGTGCCTCGAACATCGGCTGGAATCGTCAACGCCCTTGCGTCTGGAATGGGTGGAGTCCTTCCGTCGCTACGCGGACCTCGACGCCGCGCAGGCCTCGTCGGAAGAGGTAGAACAATGCGCGCGGGCTTTCGGGATCGATGCCGGGGACCTGAATCGTGAACAGTGGCTGGACTTGCTGTTCTCCCGGGTCGTTTCCGGGAAGTTTCCGCCTGCCCGCCTGGTGGTGGTGACGGCCTTTCCGGTTGCGCAGGCCGCTCTCGCCCGGGCAGATGAACATGCGCGGCGCTTTGAGGTGTTCGTGGGCGATATGGAACTGGCCAACGGGTATCACGAACTGCTCGATTCTGCGGAACATCGCCGGCGTTTCGACACCTGGAACCAGCGGCGGGTTGAGCGCGGCCAGGAAGTCATGCCCCTGGATGATCGTTTTCTCGCGGGCATCGATGCGGGCCTGCCCGAATGTTGCGGGGTGGCCCTGGGGGTGGATCGCTTGCTGATGCTGCAGATCGGCGCGGCAAGGATTGACGAAGTCTTGGCCTTTCCCTGGTCCCGCGCGTAGGGAATCGCGGCAACCAGATCCTGTGCAGGAGCGCCAATCGTGGCGCGAATGCAAAGGCAAAGGAATCGCGGCTGGAAAGCCGCTCCTACAAGAACGCCGTTCCTGCAACAACGCCGCTCCTACCGTTTGTTGAGGAGTTTCAGGAAAGCTTTTTCGTCGAGAATCTCCACGCCCAGATCCCGGGCCTTCGTCAGTTTGGAACCGGCGGCCTCGCCGGCCACCACGTAGTCGGTCCTGGCTGACACGCTCCCGGCCACGTTCGCACCCAGGGCCTGAAGTTTCTGTTTGGCCTCACTGCGCGTATGGCTTTCCATCGTTCCCGTGAGCACGAAGGTCTTGCCCGCCAGAGGTGATCGTTTTGGGGTGACCGCGGGCTTCGGCCACCGGATACCCGCCTCGAGCAATTGCCTGATGACCTTGCGATTGTGTCGCTCCCGGAAGAAATCCGCAACATGACCCGCCACGATCGGGCCCACGTCCTCCACAGCCTGCAAGGACTCGACGTTCGCCTCCATGAGCGCGTCGAGGCCCCCGTAGGCGCCCGCCAGGGCCTGGCTGGTGGCTTCACCCACTTCCCGTATCCCCAGGGCAAAAAGAAATCGCGGCAGGGTCGTGTCCTTACTCTTCTCCAGGGCTTCCACCAGCTTGTGAGCTGATTTTTCCCGCAGCGCCTGGCGTGTGCCGGTCCTGGGGTCCGGCGCGCCGTACTCGAAGCCGTTGAGGCGCTCGTAGTCCAGCGTGTAAAGGTCAGCGACATTCTCAATCAGGCCGGCCTCGACCATGCCCGCTACGATCTTGTCGCCCAGACCTTCGATGTCCATTGCACCGCGGGAAGCAAAATGCCTGATCGCTTCCTTGCGCTGGGCAGAGCAATAAAGCCCGCCGGTGCAACGGGCCACCGCTTCGCCCTCCACGCGCACGACGGCGGAACCGCAAACCGGGCATGATTCAGGCAGACGAAAGATGCGCGTGCGTTTCGGTCGTTTGTCCTTGATAACGCTGACCACTTCCGGGATGACATCGCCTGCCCGCCGCACGATGACCGTGTCACCCACTCGCACATCCTTGCGATGGACCTCGTCTTCATTATGCAGCGTGGCATTGGTCACCGTGACGCCACCCACAAACACCGGTTCCAGCCGCGCCACGGGCGTCAGCGCGCCGGTACGACCCACCTGCACATCGATGGCCACGACGCGCGTGATTTCTTCCTGTGCCGGGAACTTGTGGGCGATGGCCCAGCGCGGGGCGCGTGTGACAAAGCCAAGTTCGTGCTGTTGCAGACGGTTATTGACCTTGTAGACCACTCCATCGATCTCGTAGGCGAGTTTCTCCCGGCGTTCGGCCATGCGGGCGTAATAGGCCAGCGCTTCGTCCGGCCCACGCACGACCGCGTTCTCCGGGGAAACCGGGAGACCCAGTTCCCGGACCATGGCCAACACTGCACTATGGGTCGCGGGAAGGTTTGCGCCTTCCACCGCGCCCACGCCGTGACAGAAAAATTCCAGCGGACGTTGCGCGGTTACTTTCGGGT
>Ga0114949_10001634_pt1 | contig 13685 bp, 10 predicted proteins | sample N074metaG_FD_83505 | JGI IMG/M metagenome (GOLD analysis project Ga0114949, IMG submission 83505) | Deep subsurface microbial communities from Kermadec Trench to uncover new lineages of life (NeLLi) - N074 metaG | ecosystem: Environmental > Aquatic > Marine > Ocean trench > Sediment | place... | reverse complement strand
GCACTGTTATTCCGCTCCTTCAGAAAATCCCTTGTGAATCCAAAGCCCTGCGCGATCATCCCGCCCCTGGTGAGAAATGCGGGCTAGGGCTGGATTGGAAAAGCTTCTCTGTCAACGCCAGCCCATATCTCTTCGCACATTATTGGAAAACGCCAAAGATCTGTTTTTCCGAGTAATTTTTTCATATCGACCTCATGCTCGCATTTTTGCTCCGGCAGGATCATACAGTGGTTCCAGATGAAGCTCCGCCGGGTAAAGTTTACCCAAAATTTCGATAGAATACTGCCCAGTGATTTGATAGGCGTCACAACTCACGTATCCCAGCGCAATATGCTTTTCCGTCAGGGGACCAAACCCGCCAGAGGTTACGTAGCCTGCTGGTTCGCCATCGAGGAAAATCGCCTCGTCGCCCCACAGCGCACATTCACCGGCATCGACGCTAAAAGTAACAAACTTTTCCCGAGCCGGGGCATAGTCGATAACCGCGTCACGGCCAACAAAATCCGGCTTATCCAGGCTCACAAAACGATCCATTTCGGCTTCTACGGCGGTATAGTCGGGGGACAGCTCCAGTGCCCAGGCGGGGAAACTTTTTTCCAGGCGGGTATGCATTAACGCGCGTGTACCGACCAAACCCAGGCCCAGGTTTTCCCCTTCGCTACGCAACAGGTCAAACAGGGCCAGTTGCTGCTGCATCGGCAGGTACATTTCGTACCCGCTTTCCCCGGTAAATGAAACCCGAAACACCAGCACCTTGTCGATGTTGCCGATGGTCATCGAACGCGCCGACATAAACGGGAAATGAGCGCTATCCATATCCGCCTGCGCCAGGCGTGAAATTAGCGCCTGGGCGTTGGGCCCGCAAATATGCAAGCCGCCAAATTCCGTCGACAGGTTTTTAAGCACTACATCCTGCTCCGGCAGGTATCGATCAAAATGTCGCATGAATGCCAGTTGCATGGTGTCGGCGCCCAGCACCATGAATCGATCTTCATCAATACGGGCGATGGAAAAATCTCCGGCTAGCCGACCCTTTGCGGACAACATCGGTGACAGGGTCATGCGTCCGAGGTTAGGCATCTTGTTGGCCATGACAAAATCGAGCCACCGCCCGGCAGCGCTGCCCGATACCTCGAATTTCGCCATCGTGGAAAATTCCATCAGTCCCAGCTCGTTTCTGATGCGTTTGCCCTCGTCGATAACTGGTTTCCACCAGTTTGGTTGCCGATAGGTCAGGCTGTCCTTCGCTTCAACGCCTGGCGCTGCAAACCAGTTTGCATGTTCATGCCCAAACGAGGACCCGAATACCGCGTTGGCCTCGCTCAATCGATCGTAGACGGCGGGTTTGTGGATTGGACGTCCCACCTCAAACTCCTGGTAGGGGTAGACTTTTTCAGATCGATTCTGGTAAAAATAACGCGTTGTCTGGCGGGTATAGGATTTATCTGCCCAGGCGCCAAAGCGCGCGACATCCCAGCAGAAAATATCAATCTCGGGTTCGCCCTGGATTATCCATTCAGCGAGGGCGCGTCCGATTCCGGCGCCCTGGTTAAATCCCGCCATCACACCATTGGCGCAAAAGTAATTGGATAATTGTGGGTGTGGTCCGATTAAGGGTCCAAGGTCAGGTGAAAAGATCATCGGTCCATTGATGATGCGCTTGATTCCCGCATCCCCGAGACAGGGCATCAGCTCTACCGATTTTTCGAAATTCCATTCCATGCGTGACAGGTCTTCGTCTAACAGCTCGTGACCAAAATCGAGCGGCGTGCCATCGACAGCCCAATGAGTACAGGGACTCTCATAGGCGCCTAACAGCAATCCCATGCCTTCCTGACGTGCGTAAACGCCTGTTTCATTGTCGTTAATCTGGGGCAGTTCAAAGCCGAGATTTTCGATGATCGGCAGATCTTCGGTGATCAGGTAGTGGTGTTCCACCGGCATCAGCGGAAGTTCGATACCTGCCATCGCGGCAACTTCACGCCCCCATAAACCGGCAGCGTTGACTATATACTCGGCATGAATCGAGACCTTGTCGGTATCCACGTCCCATGAGCCATCACTTCTCTGGTGGGTTGCGGTTACCGGGGTATGACGATAGATTTCCGCGCCCAGTTGTCTTGCGGCCGCGGCAAATGCCTGGGTTGCCGACGCCGGGTCGACATGCCCACCTTCTTCTTCCCACAGGGCGCCCAGCATGTGGCTGGTATCTAGCAGCGGTACTTTTTCCCTTGCTTCGTCCAGTGAAATAAAATGGCTTTCGATACCCAGACGCCGACAGGCGCTTTGCATCATCGCATTGCTGTCCATTTCTTCCTGGCTACGACAAATATTGATGCCACCAGTAACATGGAGGCCACAGTCCTGGCCGCTTTCTTTTTCCAGTTCACGATATATCTGAAAGGTATATTTATGAATTTCGGCAGCGGCATTGGGCCGGACAACAGTGAATAGTCCTCCGGCGGCATGCCAGCTGGAACCGGAAGTCAATTCCATACGTTCGAGCAGAACCACGTCGGTCCAGCCGTTTTTGGCGAGATGGTAGAGAATTGAACAACCGACAACACCCCCACCGATGACAACAACCTGCGCTACGGTTTTCATTATTGGGTTAGATTTCCATCAAATGTTCAATTTGATGTTCGGCCAGGACTCGCTGTACCGAGGGTCTTGCAAATGCGGTCTTCATCAGGCGGCTGCAATTTGAAAAGGCGGACATGTCAGCAGGTTGATTTTCCTTCCAGATCGCCTGCATCACAAACAACATATCACAAATACTGTATTCCTCGCCGAGAAACCAGGGCCCGGGGGAGAGTGCATCGTCGATAATTTTCCATAGTTTTGGAATCTCTTTCATAGACGCCTGTTTCAACGCATCTTGCATGGCTTCATCATCGGGAAAATACCTTTCGGCATTAAACTGAATCAACACTTCGGGCTGAAAAGTGCTCATCAGGTAGATTAACCATTGCAAAAAACGACCACGTTCCGCGGACCCTGTTGCCGGCATGTATCTACCGTCGTGGGTTTCGCTAAGGTACAGCATAATTGCCGCGGACTCATATAAGGGCCCGCTGGGCGTCACCAGTACGGGAACCCTGGCGTTGGGATTCAATTGTAGAAAATCCCCGGGAAACTCTGCGGGGTTGTGCACATTGAACAGGATGACCTCGTAATCGAGGTCCAGTTCCTCGAGCAACAAGTGAGTGCTCATGGCGTAGGAATTTCGATGCGAATAGAGTTTATAGCCCATTGTTACCTCTGTTCAGGCACTGTCGTCGGCACATTATCACAACCTGTGATCACACTTCAACAAATATCAAACAGGCTTAAACTTAAGGGCTAATAAAACCTGTAACATATTTTACCAGAAACTGTGATCACTATTTACCGATAGGACATAATGCCGGTTTTTATAGTTGCTTCAATGCTGATCGGTGGCAGATTTCTCTGTCTTTCTAAAGGCTTCAAAAGTAGAAACCCCCCAGCTAATATCCTTTTCGATTAACTGGGCCGCAAGCTCGGCGTTGCGCGATCTGATTGCCTCGGCAATATCGATATGTAAAACCTGCCAGTCCATGGGCATGTCCTGGGTGCGAACAACCTGGGCAAGGTAGGGGCCGGTTTGCGCCCACAGGCGTTCGATCGACCAGAACAACTCCTCGTTTTTGCTTGCGGCATAAATTGAAAAATGAAAGTTATAGTTACGCACGATATAGTTTTCGTTATCACCATTTTCGATGTCTCGTACCATCATTCGGGCGAGGGATTCCAGCTCATCAATTTGTGGCGAGGTCAAATTCGAAACGGCTAGCTGGGTCGCTATGCCTTCGAGTCGGGCACGCACGAAAAACTGGTCTGCCACTTGCTTGGGATCGAGTTCGGCAACCCGGTAGGATCGCTTTACCGACGAGGTGAGCAATCTTTCCGAGGCCAGCCGGTTCAGGGCTTCGCGTACAGGCATGGTACTGGTGCCCATCTTCTTGGCCAGTGATCGAATCGATAACACGCTTCCAGGAAAGTATTCGCCGATAATCAATGACCACTTGAGGCTTTGGTAAATACGGTCGTTTAGTGGTGCCTGGGTAATATTCTTTGGCACTTTGCTACGCATAGGTGATACATTCATATGGAATTTCTGGATAAATTTTGACTGAACTGAAAAACCCTGCACTGAAGCGCCTATTATATCACATTGGCCTTGCCGGGCTCACAATATGGGGGTGAAAATGACTGCAAAGATATCTGCTCAAACCTTGCAAAATCTGATCGAGCACAGGCAGGAGCTGGCTCTGCTGGACATCAGAAAACATGAAGACTTCATAAAAGGCCATCTATGGCTAGCTATCAATATTCCCCATGACTCGATAGAAAGTCGAATCAGAGGCTATGTTCCACGCCTGGACAGCAAAATTGTACTGATCGATGCAAAGGGTAATAAGCTTGCAAGCGAGGTGGCAAAAAGTCTTGGGACTATCGGTTATTCGGACCTGTGTATATTGCGTGGTGGCGTTGAGCACTGGCAACAAAGCGGTATGCCGACGATCACAGGTGATTACGTTCTGGCCCATTCGCTTGGGTTGTATGTGAATCAAATTCTGCAGACGCCCTCGATATCCGCTGATAGTTTGATGCAAAAACTGGAAGCCGGAGAAGACGTCCTCATTATTGATTCGCGTGATCCCCGCGATTACCAGGATTCAACCCTGCCCGACGCGGTGAATGTCCCTGTGGCCGATATGGTTTGTAGAGTTCCGGATTTGATTGACGATCAATCGACACAGATCGTCGTGCATTGTGGCGGCGTCACCCGCGGCGTACTCGGTGCGCAAACATTAATCGACGCCCAGCTTGAAAATCCGGTGATGTGGTTACGCGAAGGAACCACCGGGTGGTGCCTCAGCGGTGGAGAGTTATGTCACGGCGAAATAAAACCGGTCAAGCCAGCTTCCAAAGCGGCAATAACTTACGCCGCAAAGACTGCCCGGGATCTGGTCGAGCAATGGGACCTGGTTTACCTCGAACCGTCAGACATGGAAGAGTGGATTGGTGAAAACCCACAACGTACCTGTTATCTGATCGATGTGCGTAGCAGTGAGGAATTTTTAAGCGATCACTATGCCAACGCCATACACATACCCGGGGGTGAACTGGTCGGTATGACCCAGGACCATATCGCCACATATCATGCGCGGCTCTGCCTGATCGGCGACGCCGATACTGCGCGGGCCGAAATAACCGCCGCCTGGATGCTGAAAAATGGCTGGACCGATATTGTCCTGCTGAGGAACTGGGAGCAGGGATCAGAACCCGGGGATGCAGGTAGATCGAGTGAAGCTGTCGCTGTGAAGGACTCATCTGCAAAGCCAACGGGTAAGCCTGCAGCTGCGCCGATGAACCTGTTACAGGCAAGTGTGGATACTCGGCAGCATATTTTCGAAAGCTTTATGCGGGATCATCCCTACCGCTTTGATTTGAGGGAGTCAAAACCACCGGGTAGATAATGTATGCAGGTAACTGCCCAGTGAACGGGCAAGGCTTCGATCTACCAGGATGTGAATTTCCGATAGACTGTCCCACCACAAAGTAATCGCGTACTGCCCGAACCTGGTGCGAACGCATCGAGCAGCGGTGATGGTTTCGTCTTCCAGATCGACCATGGTATAGGCGTTTAAGAATTCCAGCGAATCATTTCCCGACAGTGCCAGTTGACAAAACGCATGACTGATATCCGTGGCTATAGCTTCGAAATCCAGTGCCCTGGCAGGAAACTGAAACTGATCGGAAAACAAATAAGCCTTGTTGGGCGCAAACTGGATAAGTCTTAATCCCGGTGCTTCCAGCATGGTCCCTATTTTCGCATCCTGGTTAAAAACAATGCGGGCGAATGATTCCAGCCTTAGCGTCCGGCTTGACTGGATCGACCATAAGCCATCACCGGCTATCTCTTTTAGCGATAGCCCAGGGTGTCCCTGCAGTGCTCCACTTGCATCCAGGACCTGTTCTTTGGCGGGCTGGCTAGGCATGCAGGCGGCTCCCCATTAGGTCGACAAAACAGGCTGATCGTACCCTGACTTCAACCGACCGATTGTTTACCGGTGACACTGCCCAGAGGGTTTCACCCATGCGCCGGTGGCCGCCGTTCAACATGGCCAGGGCGATGGAGCGTTCAAGCGTCGGGCTCTGAATAGCGGCGGTCAAGTGACCGAGCGATTTGTGAATGACACCCGGTTTCCAGCGTGCTTCGGTAAGATGCGCGGCTACCGGTATTGCGCTGCTGCCATCAACGGCCTCCAGTCCTACCAATTGCTTCCTGTCTTCCCGGGCTAATGCCGGTCGCTGCAACAGGCTGGCGCCAATAAAATCCTTTCTGGTCGATACCATTTTCCCCAGGCCCAGGTCTGCGGGCGTGGTGCGACCGTCTATCTCCGTACCTGTCGACAGGTGACCCTTTTCGATTCTTAACACATCCAGCGTTTCCAGGCCGTAGGGGGTGATCCCGAAGTCGGCGCCTTTATTCATTACGCGGGTAAAAAGCGAGCTCGCAAACCCGGCCGGCACGTTGATTTCGTAACTCAGTTCTCCGGAAAAACTGACCGTGAATACCCGGCAAGGCATGTGCTTATCGAGCAAGCCTTCCCTCACGCTGGCAAATGGAAAGCTGTCCCGGTCAATGTGGAAGTCAGGCCGTAGTTCGCGCAACAGGTTTCTTGACTCCGGCCCGGCGATGGCGAGCGATGCCCAGTGATCCGACACCGAGGTCAGTTGCACGTCGAGGTCGGGCCATTGGCTGTGCAACATTTTATTTATCCAGCGCCAGCAGGCGGCGGAATTTGCCGTGGTCATGGTGACCAGAAAATGATTGTCGCCGAGCCGCGCGACGGTGCCGTCATCGTAAAGGATGCCGTCTTCGCGCAACATCAGCACATAGCGCAGACGCCCGGGTTTTAAGGTATCGATGTTATTGCAATAAATCCGCGAGAGAAATTCCAGTGCATCGCTGCCTTTAACATCAACCTTGCCGAGTGTGGACATGTCCACGCAACCGACCGCGTTACGCACCGCGAGGACCTCGCGTCGAATAGCTTGTTCCATGGTTTCGCTTTGTTGGGGAAAGTAGCGCGAGTAAAGCCAGTTTCCCGAGGTATGAAAAATACAGCCTGATGCTTTGAAAGCGCTATAAAATGGCGTGTGTCTGACAGGCGTCATCTTATCTTGCGTATCAGCGCCTACCAGTGCGCCAAAACTGACCGGGGAATAGGGGGGGCGAAAAGTGGTATAGCTGGTGGTATTGCAATCCTCCCGCTTCAGCTGCGCCAGTTCCAGCATCGCGTTGATCCAGCTTGTCTTGCCCTGATCGGTGCCCATGCCAAGGGTGGTATAGCGTTTGACCAGTTCTATATCGTCGTATCCCTCGTCCAGGGACTGCCTGATATCGCCGCGCAGTACGTCGTTCTGGAAATCCACGAATGCCATGCCTCCCTCATGGTGCTGCTGCTGGTAAGCGGGTTCCGCGCGTAGTAAAGGCAAGTCTGAATCGGGTGCGGGAATGAGGTTCAACTGGGCGGCTGCCCTCAGGGCCTGCTGTACACCATCTTCGATACAATCATTGATCTCGGCTATTCCGCGGCAGGATCCGGCAGGAAAAACCAGGCCCATCTGCGCAGCTGGGAGCAGTGCATTGAGCGATGGATTAAAAGTCAATCTATCTCCGAGATGCGCCGCGATATGCGCGTTTGCTGCCCACCCGGCAGAAACGCACATCAAATCGCAACGAAGATTTTGTTTATTTCCGAGTTCGTCGGTAAATCGAATTCCACTCAGGCGATGCCAACCACGCGTATTGATCAATTTACCGCCCCGGGGCAGGATGCCGACAACCTCGATACCGGCATGTTTCAGCGCCAGTCGCGTTAATTTCAATTCATCGTCGTCTGCGATGGCGAGAAAGGCACATTTACCGGGTCGAACCGCATACTTGTAAATGTATTGTCTGACCGCGCCAGCGAGCATGATACCGGGGCGATCATTGCCGGGGAAAATCAACGGTCTTTCACTGGCGCCGGTGGCGAGAATGATTCGCTTTGCGCGAATGCGCCAGTAGATTGCCGCGGATTTACTGCGGCTGTGTTCGACAGCAAGTAGCAGGCCCTGGTCATACTGGCCGAAGGCAAGGGTATTGAGCAGGATACGAATGCGCGCCTGTTGATTTATTTCCGTACAGGCCCGCTGCAACCATTGACTGGCAGCCATCGAACCGATTTGGGCCTGTTCCCAGGATGCTGATCCCCCCAGGGTCGGCTCGCGTTCGAGTAGCACGACCGAAGCCCCCGATTCGGCTGCGCATCTGGCGGCGGTTAATCCTGCCGGGCCGGAACCGATAACCAGGACCTGGCAGTGCAACACACGCTTGTCGTAAAGTTTTGCATCCGCGCTGTTTTCAATTCGACCCTGCCCGGCGGCATGGCGAATTATTCTTTCATAAACAAGATGCCACCACTTTTTTGGCCACATGAAAGTTTTGTAGTAAAAGCCCGCGTTGAGCAGCCTGGAGCCGAGCTGCAGCATCGCGCCAAAGTCAATCGATAAGTTTGGCCAGCAATTCTGACTTCGCGCAACCAGCCCGTTTTCCAGTACTACTTCAGTCACTTTTAAATTGGGGATAAAGACGCCATGCTGATCCGCGCAGGAAACCAGTGCGGATGGTTCTTCGAGACCCGCCGAAAGAATTCCCCTGGGGCGATGGTACTTGATTGATCTCGCCACCAGATTGATATTATTGGCGAGCAATGCGGATGCCAGGGTATCACCCGAGTAACCGGCCAACATGCGCCCATTAAAGCTGAAACGGATCGATTTGCCACGGTCTATGCAGCCACCCCTTGCCAGGCGTCGAATCTGCATCAGCCCTGGTCCCGGGTAATCGGCTCATCAGCACCCGACACCGGTGTCATCTCGTGGGAGTCAACATCCCTGTCAATCTCTATCCATTGCTCGCAACCGCATTCGTGGTACCAGTATTCGCGTATCAAATTTTGTGAACTGTGATGCAGGTGAATTGCGCGATGCCATTTTTCAATGCTTGCTGTTGAATCCAGTGCCGGGTATTTTGCGTGACGCCCACCGTAACTGAACTCACTCTGATCGCGTTCACCACAATAGGGACAGTTGATCAATAACATCGATGCCTCCTCGGCTAGTGTAACCAGGGATAGGGACCGATGCCTGCGTCATCGATCAACGCGCCCGTCTCGAAGCGGTCTAGCGAAAACGGTTCCAGTAATTCCGGTAATGTTTCGCTCGCCAGTAATTCGGCCATCGCCCAGCCAACCGCGGGCGTCGCCTTGAACCCGGCATATCCCCAGCCACAGTTTATGAAAAGGTTCTCGATCGGTGTGTTGCCAACAATGGCATTGCCATCCATTGGAATATCCGCGGTGCCCGACCAGTGTCGCATTAATCTTAAGTGCGAAATAAACGGGAACATCTGCATCGCCCGTGCCAGGGTATCTTCGATGCCTGTGAACGAACCGCGCCTGGCCGTGGAAATATAAGCGTCGGTTGCGCCGCCCATTACCAGCTCGCCTTTATCGGATTGACTGATGTAAGACAGGCCCGCGTTATAATTCACGACCGCGTGCAGAATCGGTTTGACCGGTTCGGAGACAAACGCCTGTACGTTAATCAATTCAATCGGCAGTGAAATTCCGGTCATGGCGGCCAGGCCCGGAGTCGCACCGGCTGCGGTTAGCAGCAGCTTGCCGGTATTTATGCTGCCCTGCGGCGTCGACACGGCCGCAATTTTTCCATTTTGGACTTTTATGTCGTTAACCGGGCAATTCTGCAGGATGTGAATCCCGGCGGAACTTGCCGACCTGGCGAATCCCCAGGCGACCGCGTCATGTCGAACCACACCGCCTTCGGCTTGATACAGGGCGCCGCTGACAGGATAGCGGGAATTTCGAGTTAAATTGATGCCCGGCACCTTTGCCCTGATCTCCTTTGGAGTCAGTATCTCGGCATTGGCACCACCGAGTCGCATCGCGTTGGCGCGTAACAGGAAGTGCTCGAGTTCGCCATCCGAGTGGGCCAGGTCGATATATCCCCGGGGCGAATACATCAGGTTGAAATTCAATTCCTGGCTGAGACCGTCCCACAGCTGCAGGGCAAAGTTTTTCAATGTGAAACTGGCGTTTAGCAGGTAATCCGATCTGACTATGGTGGTATTTCTCGCGGTATTTCCACCCCCGATCCAACCGCTATCGAGTACCAGTACGTTGTCAATACCGTGGTTTTTTGCGAGGTAGTGCGCGGTCGCCAGGCCATGCCCGCCGGCCCCGGCAATAACGATATCGTAGGCCGGTTTAAGTTGCTGTGGCTGGATTATTTTCGGCCACTTTTGGCGGCCGTTGAAGGCCTTCCCCAGCAGTGAGAACACGGAGTATTTCATGGCAGGGCAGTTAGCGGTGATTCTTAAGCAGCCAGTCATCGTCTTCCATGACCACGATGATAGTAGGCCCGGCATAGTCGAGCGCCTGCTTCAGCGCCTGCCTGAAAGTCGAATCGCTATTGACCTTCACTCCCGGGCAGCCAAACGCTTCGGCCAGCTTGATAAAATCAGGCGCGCGCGGGTTGACGCCGATTTGTGGAATGCCGCGTTTTACCATTCCATCGCGAATCATCGCGTAACTGTGGTTGTGCCAGAGAATGATGGGAATCGATAATGCCTCCTCGATCGCGGTTGCCAGCTCATTCACGGTGAACATGAACCCTCCGTCACCGACCAGTGTGACTACCGATTTTTCCGGCGCCGCCAGTTTTGCCCCGATTGCGCCGGGTAAGGCGCAGCCGAGGGTGCCGAATCCGGCCGGATAAAACCAGGTTCGCGGCAACTCGGTTTTCATCGCGGCGGTACCGGTATACACCAGTTGCGCAATATCACCCATGATGATGGCGTCATCGGCCAGTTCTTCGCGCAGCGCCTCGAGCAGGGTAACGTGTTGCCGCTCTACCTCGGTATAGTCAGCACTTTGTTGCTTCCGGACCCGGTCAAGTTCTTCGATTCGGCTTTCTGTGGCTGTCTTTATAGCGACATCCGCAAGTGCTTCGACTAACTGTTCGCAGGCGCTGCGAGCGTCTCCGTGAATTGCAATAGTTGCCGGAAAAGCATCGCTGAATCGATTCGCATCGATATCGACACGGATCACTTTTCCGTTTACCGGCAGATCATAGATGAAGCTGTCAGCTTCACCGAGTTCGGTGCCGATAGCCAATACGACTTCGGCCTGTCCGAGGTAAGCCTGCACCGCGGGGCTGATGACGCCCCCACCAAGACTCAATGGATTCGAATCGGGTACTATTCCCTTGCCGGCGTTGGAGGCGATAACCGCCACATTGAGACGTTCGGCGAGCCTGATGACCGCTGCGCTCGCGTGTTGGGCGCCACCGCCAACCATGATTACGGTCGACGATGAAGCGGCCAGCAAGTTAGCAGCCTCGGTGATGGCCTCGGGTCCCGGCAGCCCTAACGCCGCTATCTGGCAAGGTGCCCAGTCCTCGTCGATCGGCATTTCCATCACATCGATCGGGATCGCGATATGCACCGGGCGGGGACGTTGTGAACCAAATACGGTAAATGCCCGGGCGATTAACCCGGGAATTTCGGCAGGGTGGTGAACCATTTCGCTGAACGCGGTGATGGGACGGGTAATCGCGCACAGGTCAGAAGTTTCGTGCAGCCGTCCCCAGCCCTTACCCAGCGAGGGGCTGTCGTTGGCGCTGGATATCACCAGCATCGGGATCGAGTCGGCGTAGGCCTGTCCAATTCCGGTCGCGGCATTGGTGACGCCGGGTCCGGTGATAAGGGTACACACACCGGGAAATCCACTTACCCTGGCGTAACCGTCGGCCATAAAGCTGGCGCCCTGTTCGTTGCGCGGCGTGACCGCACGCACATTGCTGGCTTCGATACCCCGGTATAGCTCCAGGGTATGCTCGCCAGGTATCCCGAAAACAGTGGTCACACCATAAGCTTCAAGCAATTTCATTAACGCTTCGCCACAGGATTTACTCATTATCGTTGCTCCAACAGGTTATTTTGTATGGTGTTTGCCCAATTCAGTGATGCTACATTTTGTAATAGGTACTCGTCAACAACTGTGATCACAGTTATACTGCCAATATTCTCCAGATCGAGCAGGATTGACCCATGGCAATTTCCCCCAAGCAAGCGCTGGCATCGGTTGGTTATTACATGGTTGGCATATCCAAATTACCCGGATGGGACAAGCCGATCAAGCTGTCTTCGAACGAATCGGCCCTGGGCATGAGCCCGATGGCGATCGAAGCGGCGCAGCAAACCATGCCTGACAGCCATCTCTATCCCGAAGTCGATACTGAAACTCTGGCCGAGGTGATCGCCGAAAGGTACCAGTTAGATCCCGCGCGTATGGCTTTCGGGCCAGGGTCGGACGAGATATTACAACGTGTCGTCAATACCTTCTCGGGTCCCGGGGAAGAACTGGTGCATAGCAAAAACGCCTATATGCAATTCCCGATTTATGCAAAGCTCGCCGGCGCGACGCCGGTTGCGGTGGAAGATCGCGATTTTCATTACGATGTCGATAACTTGCTCGCAGCGGTCAACGAAAATACCCGTATCGTGTTGATAGCCAACCCCGATAACCCGTCGGGAACCCATCTGAGCGCGCAACAGGTGCGTCGATTACACGCCGGCCTGGCCGATAACGTGTTATTGATCATCGACGCGGCATATGAAGAATTTGCCAACAGCCCCGATTACGAATCAGGCACCAGGCTGGTCGAAGAATTCGATAATGTCGTGGTTACGCGTACCTTTTCCAAGGTGTATGGCATGGCCGGATTACGCCTAGGCTGGTGCTACGGGCCCGAGTGGGTTATCGATATACTGACCAAAATCGGTCCCTCGTTCCCGGTGAATACCGCCTCATTTGCGGCCGGGATCGCCGCCGTCAGGGATGTCGATCATGTCGATACCGTGTTGGCGCATAATCAGAAATGGATTGCTGAAATGAGCGCTCGTTTCACCGCTTTCGGACTCAGGGTATACCCCAGCCAGACCAATTTCATCCTGGTAGAGTTTCCGCATGAATGCGGTAAAACGGCCGATGAGGTCAACACCTGCCTCAACCGGAACGGTATTATTCCACGGCAGTTTGCGGTCGAAGACTTTAACAACAAGCTGCGTTTCACCGTGGGCCAGGATTGGGAAATGGAAAAGATGATCGAGGTATTGGGTGAGTTTTTGAAATCCTGATCGCAGTTGCCCCGGCTGTTTGGGTGTGGTCATTACTGCTAAGCTATTCGGTCATCCGCGCGCAACAAAAATGAAATCTTTACTCGATCAATTGACCGAAATTGTCGGTGATGCCGGGATAGTATCCGGCGAGGCCCTGGCCGGGCGCAGTGCCGGCATCTGGTCGGGTGGCGAGCTGCAAGCCCTGGCCCTGGTTCGTCCGAATTCCACCGAACAGGTTTCCGCGGTGATGCGACTCTGCAACCAGGCGGGTCAGGTAGTGGTACCGACCGGTGGCATGACCGGCCTGGCGGGCGGACACCAGTCTACCGGTGCGGACATTGTACTTTCCCTGGAACGCATGAACAGGATCGAATCGATCGATACGCGTTCGCGATGCATGACCGTG
>Ga0114949_10001628_pt1 | contig 13704 bp, 15 predicted proteins | sample N074metaG_FD_83505 | JGI IMG/M metagenome (GOLD analysis project Ga0114949, IMG submission 83505) | Deep subsurface microbial communities from Kermadec Trench to uncover new lineages of life (NeLLi) - N074 metaG | ecosystem: Environmental > Aquatic > Marine > Ocean trench > Sediment | place... | reverse complement strand
GCATGATGCTGCGCGCGATCGACAGGCGCTGGCGCTGGCCGCCCGAGAGCGAGACCCCACGCTCGCCCACCAACGTGCCATAGCCGGTTGGCAACTGCTTGATGTAGTTGTGGAGCTGGGCCGCGGCCGCGGAGCGCTGGATGCTGCTGCGCCCGGCCCAGGGGTCGCCATAGGCCAGGTTGTGACTGATGCTGGAGGTAAACAGGAAGGGCTGTTGCTGGACGATGCTGACCGCGCTGCGCAGCGATGCCAAAGTGACGTCGCGAATGTCCTGGCCGTCGATGGTGATGCGCCCGCCGGTAACGTCGTAGTAGCGCCCCATGAGGTGGGCCACTGTCGTCTTGCCGCTGCCCGGTGGGCCGACGATGCCGATCGTCTTGCCCGGCCGCGCCTCGAGGTCGATGCCGCTGAGGGTACGCTGGTCCTGGGTCCAGGCTGGATACTGGAAATCGACGTTTTCGAACCTAAGCACACCTTGGGTAATCGCGAGCGGCTTGGCGCCCGGCCGGTCGGCGATCGACGGCTCGAGGTCGAGCACCGCGAACAACCGCCCGCCGCAGGTCGAGGCGCGGGCGATGGAGTTGATCATCCAGCCGATCTGGCGCACCGGCATTTGCAGGATCGCCATGAAGGCGAGGAATTCGGCGAGCTGGCCCAGGGTGATATCGCCGTCCAGCACCTTGTGGCCGCCAACCCACAGCACCAGCATCATGGCGATGAAATAAATGAAGGTCATTTGGGTGGTGCTGCGCACGAACAGGAGAATGCGTTCGCGGGCGATGGCGACGGCCTGCTCCGAAATGACATCGAAGCGGGCCATCTCGAAGGCTTGGGCGGCGAAGGCGCGCACCACCCGGATGCCGCCGAGATTTTCCTCCATCACTTTGGTCAATTCGGACAGCTTGTCCTGCAGCCGCATCCAAGAGTCGCGCAGCTTGATGCGGGCGATCGAAGCCCGGATGCCGACGATCGGCACGAAACTGAGCGCCACCAAACCCAAGACCGTATCGATGCCCATAAGGATGTAAGCGCCACCGCCGATCAGCACAGTCAGCAACAACGACCGCAGGATCCCGGTACTGACCCACAGACGTATCCCTTCGATATCCAGGATGCCGCGCGTCATGAGATCGCCGCTGTGGACCCGGTCGTGCCAGGAAAAACTGAGAGTTTGCAGCTTGCGATAGTATTCGAGCCTGAGGCGATAGCCGATCCACTGGCCGACCGCCTCGCCCTGGTAGTTTTGTACCATGGCGCAGAAGCCGCGCAGCACACTGGCGCCCATCAGCAGGAAGGCGGTGTCCCATAGGGCGTCCCGTGCCGCCTCCCGGGCGCTGCCATCGACTGCGCCAGTCAGCAGGCCCTGAACCTGGTCGACCGCCTGGCCCACGTACTGGGGCACGAACAGTTGGAAGGTTCCCGCCAGGAGGGTTGCGCAGATGCCCAGGGCCATGCGCCAAGGGTGGCTGAAGGCAATGGCGGTGATGCGCCGCAAGACTCGGGGATCGAATTTGGAAACCTCGATCCGGTAGCTGGGATCGGCTTTCGTGTCGAAGCGCGGTTGACCGCTGGTGCTGCTCGCCGTGGATGGAGTGGTCGTCACCAGGTGATCGTGTCCTCGAAATATCCGGGGCTGGAAATAACGCCAAATCGCAGGCGCGCGATGGCCTGTAATCTATGCCGACAGGCCCTGGGCGGCAAGTTAGTCGCGGCCCGGACGGCCGAGCCATCTCCAGGCCAGCGGCAGCACCGCGGTCGCCAGCGCCAGCTTGGCCAGGTCGCCGAACAGGAACGGCGTCAGGCCCCATTCCAGGATCGGCTTGTCCCAGCCGTAAAGCCCGCCCAGCCACAACAGGCCGGGGACGTAGATGACCGCATTTCCGATCAGCATGGCGGCCGCAGTCCGGACCAGGTTGCGGTCCCAGCCGCGCTCGGCCAGCCAACCGCAGACCGCTGCCGCCAGCACGAAACCGGCCAGATAGCCGCCCGTGCCGCCCAGCATGTAGGCGAGGCCGATGCCCTTCTCCGGCGTGCCCGCGAAGACCGGCAGGCCGGCCGCGCCCTCGGCCAAATATAGCAGCAGAGTGGCGCCGCCCAGGCGCCAGCCGTAGGCCATGCCGAGCGCCAGCACCACGAAGGTCTGCAGCGTCATCGGGACCGGATAGAAGGGTATCTGGATCTTGGCCGAGACGGTGAGCAGGGCCGTGCCCGCGACTGCCAGGACCGCGCCGCGCAGCAGCGCGTTCGCTTTGCCCGCTGGCCACAGCGTGCCGGCCAGCGTCGGATAGAGCGTTGCTTCTTGGGCCACGACAATTCTCTCCTTCAGATGTGGTAGTCCGCGCCGAAGTGGTACCTCTCGGCCACAACTCGTTATATGATTATGGGTGCGATGAAAACGAGGACTATTCATGGCCGAAATCCATCATGCGGCGCGATCCGGGTTTTCGAAAGCGCGTTCGGCCTATGTGTCGGGGCGCCCTGGATATCCGAAAGAGATTGATCGCTGGCTCCGAGGCACACTTCATATGTGCTCGAACAAACGGGTCGTCGATCTTGCCGCAGGAACCGGAAAATTTACCGCTCATCTGCTTCAAACCGGAGCCGAAGTCATCGCGGTCGATCGCGTCATGTCGGTGAGTTTCATTGCCTCGTTATCCCGGAGCGAGCGGGAAGAGGTAAGCCAGCAAGTCCGGCGGCTGGTGAATGCCTATCCCGGTCTGTCGGACGAAACCGACGTGACGTTTCCCTATCGGACCTTTGTCGCCTGGACCGAAAAATCACGCGCCGGGACGTGATCCTTCACAGAAACGCTCATTGCTATAAACCAGCTGGGGAGAAAGAAATTGGCTCGTGTCGCAATTATCGGAAGCGGTTTTATCGGACGCGCCTGGGCGATCGGTTATGCCCGTGCCGGCCACGATGTGGTGTTGTGGGACGCTGTCCCCGATGCGCCGGATGGGGCGATCGATTACATAGCCGGCGTGCTGCCGGAACTCGCGGCCAACAAATTGTTGGGTGGCTACCAACCCGATGAGGTGCGCGCGCGCCTGTCCACCGCGAAAACCCTGGAGGAAGCCCTGGACGGGGTCGATCATGTCCAGGAAAACACGCCGGAAGACGTGGATATCAAGCGCGAGATCTTCGCGCGGCTCGACGCCGCGGCGCCGGCATCCGCGGTCCTGGCGAGCTCGAGTTCGGCGATCCTGCCGTCGAAATTCACGGAACACCTGAAGGGCCGGGCGCGCTGTCTGGTGGTCCATCCGATCAACCCGCCCTACCTGGTGCCGGCGGTCGAGGTCGTGCCCGCGCCTTGGACCGATCCGGCGGTGGTGGCGCGCACCCGGGAGTTCCTGATATCGGCCGGCCACGCGCCGATCGTGATGAAAAAGGAACTCGACGGCTTCGTGATGAACCGCATGCAGGCCGCGTTGCTGGAAGAGGCCTTCCGGCTGGTCGACGACGGCTACGCCTCGATCGAGGATGTGGACATCGGCATCCGCGAGGGGCTGGCGCTGCGCTGGTCCTTCATGGGCCCGTTCGAGACCATCGATCTGAACGCGCCGGGCGGCGTGCGGGATTATGTGGGGCGCTACCACGGCATCTTTGAACGGCTCCATCGCGACCAGCGGCGGCGCGCCGATTGGCTGGGCGGGAACTTGGATGGGATCGAAGCCGAGCGCCGCAAGAGCCTGCCCGCCGACAAGCTGGCCGAGCGGCAGGTTTGGCGCGACCGCCGCTTGATGGCGCTGGCCGCGCACAAACGCCAGGCCGACCAGGATATCGGCAAATAACCGATCGGGCCGAAATTAACCGCCGCCGCCTCCAAAGGGGTAGGCGGTCTCGATCTCGTAAGTCGCGACAACTCCTTCGCTCATGTGCTCACAGCGATCGGTCGCAATAGCGGCGGCGGCTATGCGGCGGCTTTTTGGCGGCAGAAGCACGACGCCTTGATGGGGACCTCGGCGCGGGCGACCGCCTTGTCGAGTTGCAGCTTGACTTGTGCCGCCTCCGCCGTCTCGCCGCGCTGGGTCAGGCACTCATGCAGGCCATGCAGGCTCCAGACATTCCCCGGATGCTGGCAGGCCCGGCTGAGCGTTGCGTCCAAGCCGAGATCGGCCCGATAAACCGCTTCCGCCTCCTCGTATTGCTTTTGCTCCAATAGAAGCGCGCCAAGCGCGTGGCGGGCCGGCTGCATCCATCCCCAGGGTTCGTCATAGGGCAGAGAGTCGTCCATCTCGACCGCGCGGCGCAGGTGATCGAAGGCGGCCTCGTGGTTCCCCTTGTGGTACGCCAGCTCGCCCAACAGCATGCCGTCGGCGATCTTCAGAATTTCCCGGCAGGGATTGTTGAATAGCGTCCGGCTCTCCGGCACCGCGTCCCTTGCGGCAAAAAACAGCTCCCGTTCCGCCTCCGCCCCAGGGATATCGCCAGTGTTAGCGAGCGCGACCGCGCGGGCGTAACGCAGCATGGCAGTGGTCACACAATAAAGCTCCCTGTCTTCGGGAAGGCTCTGGGCGAGGATTTCGCGCCACCGGCCGAACCGGATCAGCACATGCTGATTCATGGGGATGAAAGCTTCGAACCAATCCGCCATGGGCCGCAGGATCGACTCGGGCAGGGCTGCGACCAAAGCTTCGGCGGCCTCGAGCGCCGGCCCGGGTTGGCCCAGGAACATCGCCCCGTAAATCTTGAAGTGGAAGTTGTGGCAGCGGTAGAGGGTATAAAAATTATCGGCGCCCGCCCGTTCCAAGAACTTGCGATCCGCCACAATCGCCAACTGGTTCCTGGCGACCACGTTCATATAGTCGCCGCACAGCACGTCGATATGGGTCGCCATGTGCAGCAAATGACCCGCGTCGGGGACCAGGGTGCTCAGGCGGTCGCCATGGCGGAGCGCGCGCTCCGGATATGGCGACATTTCCATCAGGTGAATATACATGTGCAGCAGGCCGGGATGGTCCCAGGCGCCGTCGAGCCCATCGAAGGCGGTTTCGAGAACGCTGATCGCCTCGAGCGTGCCGGCGCCCTCGGCGGGCTGCCCGGACGGCAGGTCCCACAATTGCCAGGGTGTGCGGTTCATGATCGCTTCGGCGAACAGGCAACAGATGTCGAGATCGCCGGAATGGGCCTTGTGCACCGCGCGCATGGCATCGGCGTAGGCGTCGATCCAGGGGCCGATATCCTCGATGGCCGGATCCTCGGGATAACGCCGCGGAATGGCCTCGATCAGCGCCCGTTCCGCCGGCGTCAGTTTATCTTTTAACAGAGTCGCTTGGGCGATCGCGTCCCGGGCCTGGGCCAGCACGCCGGGTTTCTCGTCGTCCTCGATATCGCCCCAGCCTTTGTTGTAGTTCGGGCCGATCCCGTAGGCGATGCCCCAATGCGCCATGGCGCAGTCCGGGTCCGCCGCCAGCGCCTTTTGAAAACAAACGACCGCCTCTTCGTGGTTGTAGGCGTAGATCCAGACAAGGCCCCGATCGAACCAGATCTGCGCGGCCGGCGAGGATGTGGTTACCTTCCGTGAGTAAGTCCCAAGATCGTAGTATTCCATCACTGCCCCCCCCGGCCCCCCCGGCCGCCAACTTCGTTGCCAACCTGGACCATGATTTGTGCCGCGCCGGTCTCGCTCCGGGCTGCCGTGGATTTACCGGAGAAGCTGATCGTCACCGATTGCTCGATGTCCTCTCCGCGCATCGAGGTGTAGGGGAACGGCAGGCCGAGCGGGCGCAAGTAGGTCTTGTAGGAAGCGTCGGTCCAGTTGCGCTGGTCCTCCATCTCGAAGCTATCGCCTTCCATGGTGCAGGTCACCTTGAGGCCCGGGCAGGATGGTGTTGGAGCGGATGCCCTGGCGCGCGACCTGGGCTCCGGCGGCGATCGAGTCGTTGGCGATGTTCAGGCCCATGCCGCCGCCGGCGCCGGCGACGATGGCGACTTTTCCGGAAAAACTCATTCTGTCGGACCCTAAATATATGACCGCGCCGCGTGCGGAGCATATGACAAAGTGGCCGCGCTTGCGCCCCGGCCGTCATCGCTCTTCATCGAGACTTCGGGCGGCGGGAGGGCGATTAGTATGTGTATGTCCCCAGGCAGCCCGCAGTCTCACAGGTCTTGACGGCGGCTCTGTGGTCGCACCGCACGCTAAACGCGCTCGCATCTATCGAGAATTTACCGTCCGGGTCTGTCTGGCCATTCACGGCGCCCGAAATGGTGCAGTCGTGGGCCGCAAGGGCGTGATGCGCTTCAATGCTCTTTGGCGACAGCACCAGCGCCCAGAGGCCCAGGGCCAGCACGATCATGGTGATACGGTCGATGGTTCCCATAGTTCTCTCCGCTGTTTGGATTTCTTAAACTAGCGTATCACAGGGACGCGGTAATTGCGCGCGCCCGCGCTTCACAGCCCCTCGCGGAGAAAGCTAAGCCAGGCATCGATCCGCTTACGGTTCACGCCGAAGTCGCTTTGCCCGTAAATTGAGCGGCTGTAGATGGCGAGTGCGGTCTGCGAAGGCGAAACGGAGATGAACCGCACCGTGATGATGTCGGGAAACCGGAACCGCGCTGAGCGCTGGATGTAGTCGATCTGACGGCCGCCCTGGTCTACGGCCAAAAGCTCAACACGCGGCTGGGCGGCAACGACCTCGCGCCAGCGTGCAAGCAGGCGCGCGGCGGGGACGTCGAACACCGGGCTATCGGCGTTCGGGTTGGCGCCGCAAAAGCCAGGCGGACACATCAGGAACTGGTTGGGTTTATCGGTAAGCTTCAACGCCGCGAAATCGACGGTCTCGACGTCGCCCACGGGGAACAGAACTGCGAGTGGCCGCTCGCCAAGAGGCGTGAACAGGAGCGCCGCCCCACCAACGGCGGCGAACAATGCGACGATCGCCAAGTATCGAATTATGGTCTTCAATTCTGGTGCCTCTTAGCCCGGCTTTCCTCGATTGGCCTATCGATTGCGGCGAGATTAGCGATCGCTGGATCAGGCGAGGAACTCTGCAATCGCGGCGTTGTACGGGTCGGGCCTTTCCACATAGGGCGCGTGGGCGGCGCCATCGATCAGCACCAGCTCGGCGTCAGGGATAAGGGACAGCAAGTGCCGCGATTCCTCGGGCGGCGCAACTCGGTCCTCCGCCCCGCACAGAATCAGGGTTGGCATGGACAGGCGGCGGAGGGCCTCAGTGTTGTCGCTATGGGAAAGCATGTGGCACGCCGCCTCATAGCCCGACAGGCGCGCCTCGGCAGCGATCCGCGCGACCCGATCGCGCAGGTCTGCATCGGCACCAGGCGCCACCATTCCCGCGGCCCGGCGCGTGCCGAATTCCTCCGGCGAAAGGGTTCTCAATTCATCGAGACGTTGGGCATAGCCGCTTGCGGCGCCCAGACGGCTGGATCCAGCCCTGGCGCCCGAGAGGATCAGACGGCGTACGCGGTTGGGATACAGGCCTGCGAAACAACCGGCGATGATCGCCCCCATCGAATGGCCGATCAGGTCGACCTTATCGAGCGACAGCGCATTCAAAAGCCCAACCAATGCCTCGGCGTAATCGGTCGCCAGCGGGTTGGCCGTTGGCGGGTCGTCGGAGCCGCCGTAACCCGGACAGTCCCATCCGATCACCCGGTTTGTGCCGCCAAGATTGCGATACTGCATGTTCCAGGACTTGGACGAAGATCCGAGCCCGTGCAGGCACAAAAGAGGCGCCCCAGACCCGGCCTCGCGCCAGGCAAGGGTGCCGGAAGGAAGCGTCACAGTGGAGAGCGGCGGCAGGTTCATGCATGCCATTTGAAGGTTACGATTGACGCCGGTCAAGGGCCGTCGTTCGGATCAATCTGAACCGATTCTCGACGCCTCCTTCGGATCGACTCCTAGTGTCTCACAGATCTCAGCAAACTGCATTCGCTCGGCGTAATTGAAATGACCATCGGCGTAGCTGACCGCAAGCGCGATCTTGACGATCAAATCCGCCGCGTCCCGATCGGCGGAGATTCGTTTCAGTTTACCGATCAGCACCGCTTGGGCAGGTTCCGGATCCTTCTGCAGGGCGTGAATGTAATCGTTCAAGATCTGTATCGCCTTCTCTGGATCATGCAGGTTCAGCCGTTCAAGATTTTCCAGCATGTCATCGATGCTGTAGCGCTCGGTCAGGCTCACGGTTCCATCCGCATAGGCGGCCAGAGCGCTTGCCGCCATGGCAGCTTTCAGAAATCCCCGATCGCGATGCTGGTGAAGGCGCTCTTGCACGCTCTCAAGCAAGTTCATTTTCTTTCCTCCCCTTAGTATATTGATCTTCTTATGGGACCAACTCTAGCGGCATCGGGAAAAATCTCAATGCGAAAACTTACGTGACGATATTGGGAGCAGAGGGGTATCGAATTTATCACCGGATTGCGGCTGAAGGCAGGATTTCGGCCGGAAATGCGGTCCGCACCGCTGTGTAGTCGTTCAGTTCTTCCTATGATCGATGCTCGTTTTACGCCATGACGCGGATCGGCGGATCGGGAGGGGCTGGCTGCGGAGGTGCGATTCGGAGTAGCTTTACCGCCGATTACCAAAGGCCCTCGGTACCATCCTCTTGGCTCGCACACCCCCACAGCCCCGCTTCGGCGAGTTCGTCACGCTCACCGCGTTGGTGATCTCGCTGGTCGCGCTGTCGATCGACATCATGCTGCCGTCCCTGCAGCAGATCGCTGGTGATCTCGGCGCGCCGCGGGCCAACGATTCCCAACTGATCCTCTCGGCGCTGTTCGCCGGCCTGGCCGCCGGTCAGATGGTATACGGCCCGCTGTCCGACAGCATCGGCCGCAAGCCGGCGATCCATGCCGGGCTGTTGTTGTTCATTATCGGCTGCCTGATGTCGATCTTGGCGACGAATTTCACGGTCATGCTGGCGGGGCGCGTGCTTCAGGGCCTGGGCGCCGCGGGGCCGCGCAGCGTCATCGTCGCGCTGGTGCGCGACCGGTACGAGGGCCGCGCCATGGCCCGGATCATGTCCTTGGTGATGGCGGTATTCATCATGGTGCCGGCGCTGGCGCCTGGGATCGGACAGATCATCCTCATGGTCGCCCATTGGCGGGCGATCTTCGGTTTCTTGCTGGCGGTCGCCGCGATCTCCCTGGTCTGGTTCGCCCTGCGCCAGCCGGAGACACTGCCGCCGGAGCGCCGGGTCGAATTCTCGCCGTCGCGGATCGTCCAGGCGGTGCGCGAGACCTGCGGCAGCCGCGTCGCCTTCGGCTACACGCTGGCCTCGGGACTGATCTTCGGTGCCTTCGTCGGCTACCTGAATTCGGCGCAGCAGATCTTTCAGATAAAGTATGGCCTGGGGGCGCTGTTCCCGCTGTATTTCGCCGTGCTGGCGCTGTCGATCGGCGGCGCCTCCCTGCTCAACGGACGGCTGGTGATGCGTCACGGCATGCGCCGGCTTTCGGCTTGGGCGCTCGGGCTGCTTACCGGGCTGTCGCTGGCCTTCCTGGTGCCGGCCACCCTGGCGGCCGGGGTGCCGCCGCTCTGGGCGCTCATGACCTACTTGGTGGGGGCGTTTTTCTGCATCGGCATGCTGTTTGCGAATTTCAGCGCGCTCGCCATGGAGCCGCTCGGCCACATCGCCGGCGTCGGCGCGGCGGTGGTCGGCTCGCTCACGACCGTGATCTCGATGATCCTGGGTACGATCATCGGCCAGGCTTACGATGGCACCGTGCTGCCGCTCATCGCCGGCTTCGCCCTGCTGGGTCTCGCCGCGATCGCGGTTATGCGCTGGGCGGAATCCGGGAGGTAGGTGATTTTTGCTGAGGTTCCGCTGACCCGGAACACCCACCGGCCCGCTTTTGTTTGTAGCGAGGCTTTGCGCCTCGGCAACACCGGCCCGCGCCCCCGCCCGGCCACCCACGGGATCGTATGCTCATGGGTGGCCGGGTGGGGCCGCTGGGCGAGCCGCAGGGGAGCCTGAGCAAAGAACTATGGCCGGCCGGGCGGGGGCGCGGGCCGGGGCGCGCGGCGCTTGCGCCGCCTCATCCGATATAAGCGATTGCCTCGATCTCGACCAGCATTTCGGGATCGGCGAGCAACGCCTGTACGGTGGTGCGGGCCGGCGGATCGTTGGGGAAAAAGCTTGCGAAGACCTCGTTCATGGCCTGGAAATCACCGATGTCCTTAAGATAGACATTGCACTTGAGGACATCGTCGAGGCTCGCGCCGCCCTCTGCCAGCACCGATTTGACGTTGTTCAGGGTTTGCACCGTCTGCGCCCGGACGTCGCCTGGGCCGACCACCTCGGCGCGCGCATCCCAGGCCACCTGGCCGGCGGTGAAAATGATATTGCCGCCCTTCGTGCCCGGCGAGTAAGGGTAGGCGGGGCGCGGCTGGAACTCCAGGTTCTTGGGGCGGAGGGTGGTCTTGGGCATGGTTTGCTCCTAGGATTTGGGATCGGGCGGTATGGTTCCGCGGGCGTTCGGACGATGATCCTCACGGAACCGCTGGCTTCAAGCAGATTCCGATGCCAGGACTGAGACGGCCGACAGCGCGCGGCGGCAGGGATTGGGGAGTGCAAGGTGGCGGAAATCGAGTTCGGGCCGTTTCTGGCCGCGGTGCGCGGCGCTTATGCGACGGCCCGCGACGCCGAGGGGGAGCTGACTGCCGATCTCGACGTTTGGCTCGCGGCGCTCGATCGCCTGGGCGGTGCGCGGGTTCCCGTCGATGCCGAGGACCAGCCGGTCTGCCGCCACCTGAACGAGGCGCTGGATCTGGCCGAGACTGAGTCCGCTGGGGCAGGACCGGCCGCGGCCATCGCCGCGGCGGCGCGGCCCTTCGCAGCCGGGTTGGGGTGGCGCCATCCCTACCGGATCGATGACAGGCTGCCCGGGTTCAGCCAAAGCTATGCCCATGCCAATATCGTCGGCGACCCTGGGCCGGTGCCGAGTCCGGACATGTTTTGCGGCTTCATCCTTATGGCGCCGCAGACCTTCTATCCGATCCACAACCACACCGCGGTCGAGCTTTATCTCGTGCTTGGCGGCACGGCGGAGTGGCAGCGCGGTACCGAGCCTTGGGTGCGGCGGCCGCCCGGCGCCTTTATCTTGCACCGCTCCCAAATCGGCCACGCCATGCGGACCCTGGAGGAGCCGCTGCTCGTGCTCTATGCCTGGCACGGGGATCTGGAGTCCGACCTGGTGATGCCGCTCGACGATCTCTGAGGTGTTTTCTCCGCCGGGCGCGCTTGCTACTTTGGTCGGAACTTGACGTCTAGAAAGTCGCGAGGAAAGCGCCAGCATGACCCAAGCCTGCATTATCACGGTCGCCATCACCGGCGCCGTGCCGCGCAAGAAGGACAACCCCGCGGTCCCGGTGACTCCTGCCGAGCAGATCGAATCCACCCATGAGGCTTTCGAGGCCGGCGCCTCCCTGGTGCACATCCACGTGCGCGAGAAGGACGAGTCGTCGTCCTCCGACCCGGCGCTCTTCGCCGAGGTCCAGGAGGGCGTACGCAAGCACTGTCCGGGCATGATCGTTCAGTTCTCGACCGGCGGGCGCGGGCGCGATATGAGCGAGCGCGGTTCGATGCTGCACCTGGATCCGGAAATGGCCTCGCTGGCGACCGGGTCGGTCAATTTTCCGACCAGCGTCTATTCCAATCCCCCCGATTTCGTCGAGGACTTGGCCCGGACCATGCGCGATCGCGGCATCAAGCCCGAGATCGAAATCTTCGATCTGGCCATGCTCTACAACGCCGCGCGCCTGGTCGATAAGGGGTTGCTGGAAGCCCCGGCGCATGTGCAGTTCGTGCTCGGCATCCCCAACGCCATGCCGGCCCGGCGCGCGATCCTGGATTTCCTGCTGTCCGAGCTCGACGATGTGCTGCCCGGTGCGACCTGGACCGCCGCCGGGGTCGCCCGGCATCAGTTCGAGGTCAACAAATGGTGCCTGGAGTTGGGCGGGCATTGCCGCACCGGGCTCGAAGACAATATCAAGTTCGACCGCGACCGCCTGGCCGCGAGCAATGCGGAACTGGTCGCGCGCATCACCGAGGTTTGCGGCGAGTATGGCCGTCATCCGGCCTCGCCCGCCGAAGCGCGGCAGCTACTGGGTATCGGCGCAGCTTGAGACAGATTCCACTGGCGCGCTGCGTTGGAAAAGCCTAGAAAATCGGCCTGCTCCAGGCCATCTTAGCCCGCCTGCGGGCTGGCGACGGCTGTGTTCTGCGGGACCACGGGCGGCTGTTCCAGGCGCGATGCCGGGAAGCGCGCGGTGACAGTGGTGCCGGCTTCAAGCTCGGACGTCAGCGCGAACTCGCCCCCGTGTAGTTCGGTCAGCGCCCGGCTGATCGGCAGGCCCAGGCCGGTGCCCTCGTACTTGCGGGAGTACGCCGAATCGACCTGCGTGAACGGCGCCATGACCTTCGCCAGGTCTTCCGGCGCGATGCCGATTCCGGTGTCGACGACGGCCACGCGCAGCGCGCCGTCCTCCTCGACCGTGGCCTCCAGGCTCACCACGCCGCCCTCCGGGGTGAACTTGATGGCGTTCGACAGCAGGTTGATGACGATCTGCTTGAACTTCATTTCGTCGCCTCTGAAGTTCGGCAGTGGCGCTGGGGTTGCGCGGGTCAGTTGGACGCTGCTCTTTGCGGCATGCTCGTTCAACATCTTCACGCAGCTGCCGAGGCTGTTTTCAAGATCGAAGACCTCTTCGTCCAGCTCCAGCCGGCCGACTTCGATTTTGGCGATATCCAGGATGTCGTTGATCACGTTCAACAGGTGGCAGCCCGCATTGTTGATATCGCGGGCATAGCCGACATATTTCGGATTGGATGCCGCCTTGCCGAGGATTTCGTGTTCGATCACCTCGGAGAATCCGATGATGGCGTTTAGCGGCGTCCTGAGTTCGTGGCTCATGTTGGCCAGGAACTCGGTTTTGGCCCGGTTCGCTTCTTCGGCCCGGCGCATCGCGTTTCGGGCAATCGCGGTGTAGCGATCGGCTTCCTGACGGGCGTGGTTCAACACCTTTTGGGCGCGCCGATGCCGGGTCACGCGGGCGAACTGGTCGCCGTAAAGTTGGAACGCCGAGCGCGGCCGTTTGCGCCTTTGAAACTGATCTAGCATGCTGTAGGTTCCGCTGCCGCTGCTGCTGGTATCCTGCCAGTTTCGGGACGAATTCCCGCACCTGGGTCGAATATTAGAAGGCAATGCTCAAGGAAAGGCTAAGGCCCGTGTTTTCAAACAGATAGCGGGGCCAAGCGAGGCATGAGGAAGCTCTACTCATGCGGGGCAATAAAATTTTCTAAACAACTACACATAGTATTTCGGCACACCGCCGAGCGCTACGGCAGGGCCAAGGGCTGGTAACGACAGATGAATCCTTTCGATTTTCCGATCGACATCGTGGATCGCGCGGTCTATGGGCGTGCGGTTACGGCACTGCGCGAGGGCGGGGTGCGGCTGCCCAGCTTTGCGCAGTTGGCCGAACCCTCGACGATTCCCGAGGATGTGACCGCCCGGCTCGCCGGCATTGACCCGGACTCGGCGGATCCGGCCAACCTGTTCCGGGTGCATTGGTATAACGACGCCACGCGCCGCGGCCGCGACGAGACGCCCGGGTTTCTGGATTTGCCCCGGGAGTTGACCGGGGTTGCGGCGCGGGTGGTGGTGGCGCTCGGCGAGCGCTTCCCCATGATCGGCGCCCACAAGGTGCTCGCCGCCTACGCCTGCCTGGTGCCGCGCATCGTT